>Ga0209504_1000307_pt1 | contig 44468 bp, 42 predicted proteins | sample COGITO_mtgs_1005_FD_184791 | JGI IMG/M metagenome (GOLD analysis project Ga0209504, IMG submission 184791) | Pelagic marine microbial communities from North Sea - COGITO_mtgs_100511 (SPAdes) (version 2) | ecosystem: Environmental > Aquatic > Marine > Epipelagic ...
ACTTCAATGCGCGTTACTTGGCACTGCGCGAGCGAGGCAAGTGTGCAAAGGTTGCATTAGTCGCCTGTATGCGAGTGCTGGTGGTTCGATTGAATGCCATGATCCGCGACGATACCGAGTGGCGACACACGGCCGGTTAAGACAGTTGCTCCTACGGACTAATGCTCAGAACAAAAAAAGGGAAGCTTGGCTTCCCTTTGAATGTGACTGCCTCAGGTGCTAGATGCGGAACTGGCGCACCAGTGAGCCCAGACGTTCGCCCAGCCCAGCCAGGTTGCGCGCGGTCTGTGCGCCCTGCTGGGTTTCGTCGGCCACGCTGTCCACCGCCACGGCAATCTTGTGCACGCTGCGGTTGATCTCTTCGGCCACGGCGGTTTGTTCCTCGGCGGCGCTGGCGATCTGCGCGTTCATCGCGTTGATGGTGCCGATCAGTTGCGCAATGGCATCCAGCGAGGTGCCGGCGCGGTTGGCCTGCTCGCTGGTGACATCGCCGGCATCGCTGGAGCGGCGCATCGCGGTCACCGCATCCTGGGTGCCCTTTTGCAGGCGGTCGATCATGCCCTGAATTTCCTGGGTGCTTTGCTGCGTACGGCTCGCTAGTGCCCGCACCTCATCGGCGACCACGGCAAAACCGCGCCCTGCTTCACCAGCCCGCGCTGCCTCGATGGCGGCGTTGAGCGCGAGCAGGTTGGTCTGCTCGGCGATGGAGCGGATCACATCGAGCACGCTGACAATCGACGACACGTCTTTCTGCAGGGTGTCGAGAGACACGCCGCTATCGCGGATGTCCTGCACCAGGGTGTGAATGCGCTCGATGCTGCCATCGACCACCTTTTTCGCGGCCTGTCCTTCGGTGTCGGTCTTCTGCGCTGCCTCGGCTGCGCCCTGGGCGCTTTGCGCGACTTCATGGGCGGCGGCGGACATTTCATTGATGGCAGTCGCCACCTGATCGGTCTCATGGCGCTGACGCTCCATGGCCTCTTCCGAACGCTGCGCCTGCGCCGATACCTGGCCGACCAGCTCGGTCAGCTGGCCGGTCATGTCGACGATCTGCCGCACCAGACCGTGGATCTTCTCGACAAAGCGGTTGAACGAGCCGGCCAGTTGGCCAAGTTCATCGTCGCCGTTGATCGGCAGGCGGCGCGTCAGGTCGCCTTCACCGGCGGCGATGTCATCGAGGTTGTCCTTGATCTGCTGCAGCGGGCGTAGGAAGGTATTGCTCAACACCACACCGACAATGCCGAAGACCACCAGCAGCACGGCGGCAATCACCATGATGCTGGTAATGATGGTGCTGATGCGCTCGTCGATTTCAACTTGCACCTGGGCGATCTGCGCCTCAACGCCGTCCAGATTGATCGCGGTGCCCAGGGCCATGTCCCATTTTGGCAGGTAGTAGCTGTAGGCCATTTTCGGCACCAGCACCGAATCATCGGTCGGCAGTGGCGAGCTGTAATTGACGTAGTAGCTGTTGTTCTTGGCGACATTCACCAGTTCACGGTTGATGTACACGCCATTCGGGTCGCGACGATCCGCCAGGCTCTTGCCGACATCCACCGGGCTGTCGCCGCGGAACAGGCGCACCACATTGGAGTCATGGCCGAAGAAGTAGCCGTCCTTGCCGAACTTGATCTTCGACAGGATCGCCACGGCCTGTTCACGGCTGGCCATATCACCTTGCGCGGCGCCGTCATACAGGGTTTGTACCGAACCCAGAGCGATCTGCACGTAGTGCTGCAGTTCGCTGCGGCTTTCCTGCAGCAGGCGCTCGCGGGTTTCTTCAACCTCTTGGGCCGCCAGGTTTTGTAACACCTTGGCGGCGGCACCACTGAGTACCAGGGCAAACAGCACCACCGGTATCAGTGCCAACAGCACTACTTTTGATTTCAAGGTAAGGCGCATCAGGCAGATCCTTGCTTGGCAGTAGAGCGAAATAAAAACGGGGCTACCGCTTTATCGGTAGCCCCGCTGAAAGGTTGAGTCGTCTGGCGCTATCGCGCGGCAAACGAGCAATGCCCCGGTCAGATCACCATAGCTGCTGCCCAACCGAATACCAGCAACGGCAGGTTGTAGTGCAGGAAGGTCGGCACCACGCTGTCCCAGATATGGTTGTGCTGGCCATCGACGTTCAACCCGGCGGTTGGCCCGAGGGTCGAATCTGAGGCTGGCGAGCCGGCATCACCCAGAGCCCCGGCAGTGCCGACGATGCACAGAATGGCCAGCGGGCTGAAGCCCAGTTGCAGGCCCAACGGCACGAAGATCGCCGCAATGATTGGCACGGTGGAGAACGACGAGCCGATACCCATGGTCACCAGCAGGCCGACCAGCAGCATCAGCAGCGCGCCCAGCGCCTTGTCGTGGCCGATCAGTTCAGCAGAGCTGTCGACCAGGCTTTTCACTTCACCGGTGGCCTTCATCACTTCAGCAAAACCGGCGGCGGCGATCATGATAAAGCCGATCATCGCCATCATCTTCATGCCTTCGGTAAACAGGCCATCGGCCTCTTTCCAGCGCACCACGCCAGACACCGAGAAAATGATAAAGCCGACCAGGGCGCCGATAATCATCGAATCCAGCCACAGCTGCACGACAAATGCCGCGACAATCGCCACGCCAGCCACCAGCAGGCTCAGCGGGTTGTAGGCAACATCCACGCGCTCAGCTTGTTCGATCTTGCTCAGGTCATACACGCGCTTTTTGCGGTAGCTGAACAGCACCGCCACCAGCAAGCCGAACAGCATGCCCAGTGCCGGAATCGCCATGGCCTTGGTCACGTCCAGGTTGCTGGTATCAACGCCGCCGCTGGCAACATTGGCCAGCAGAATGTCATTGAGGAAGATCCCGCCAAAGCCCACCGGTAGAAACATGTAGGGGGTAATCAGGCCGAAGGTCAGCACACAGGCAATCAAACGGCGGTCGAGCTGCAGCTTGCTCAATACATACAGCAGCGGCGGCACCAGCAGCGGGATAAAGGCGATATGAATCGGCAGGATGTTCTGCGAGGAAATCGCCACCGCCAACAGCAGCGCAATCAGCAGCCACTTGAGCAGGCCGGCGCCTTTGGCGTCCTGTTTGCCAACCATGGCTAGGGCTTTGTCCGCCAAGGCGTGGGCCAGGCCGGATTTGGCAATCGCCACGGCGAATGCACCGAGCAAGGCGTAGGACAACGCCACTGTCGCCCCACCGCCCAGGCCTTTGTTGAAGGCTGCCAGAGAGCCTTCAATACCCAGGCCACCGAGCAGACCACCGGCCAAAGCACCGACAATCAGGGCTACCACCACGTGCACACGGCACAAGCTGAGAATCAGCATGATCCCCACTGCCGCAACGACTGCGTTCATCGATTTACTCCCGCAATTTAAGTAGGTCCGCGAAGGTTTCGACCTTCTCTGGATGCTGCGCCGGCTCGGCGAAGGGCGCGTACTCTGCACAATGCTGACTGACCTGTCAAAACACCCGTAAATTATTCTGTACAAGGCGTTGCTAATTTCGATTACCCTGCCATTTCCACGCTGCCGCTGGCCTGCAATTTGCTCTGCTTTACTTAACCTGAAACTTAAAGAAAAGCCCCTAAGCGCCGATAGGCGCTCTAAGCCTCTGCCATCAAAAGGTCCTGAAAATGCTGTTCAGCCGACTTTCCATCCAGTTGAAGATCACCCTGCTGGCCGGCCTGTGCTTGCTGGCCATTGTTGCCGTATTGGTCTCCGCGTCTGTCATCCAGGCCTCACGCAGCGCCAGCCTGGTCAAGCAGGCCAGCTCGGCCATGCTGCAGGAATCTGCACAGCTGCGGATGTCGGCGCGCGGTGAGTCCCAGGCCCTGCAGATGCAGCGCTACTTTATGGACGCCTACCAATATGGACGTGGTGCCGCCACCCAGGTGCTGTTTATCCGTGAGCAGGCGGAAAAGCGCTTTCTTGATGCCTTTGACCTGCGCGAAGACCTGACCCGCCAGGTACGCAGCGCACTGGAAGCCAACCGCAGCCTGCTGGGCATCTATGTGGCATTCGAGCCCAACGCTCTGGATGGCAAGGACGAGCTGTTTGCCGATCAGGCCAACCTCGGCAGCAACGACAAGGGCCGCTACTCGATCTACTGGGCGCAGGGCGCCGACGGCGAGCTCAGCTCCGAATCCATGACTGAAGATACTCTCAACGACACCACGCCAGGTCTCAGCGGTGCGCCTTATAACGCCTGGTACAGCTGCCCACTGCAGCAGAAAAAGGTCTGCCTGCTCGACCCGTATATCGATGAGGCTGACGGGGTGAAAATCCTGATGACCAGCATCGCCTTCCCACTGGAACAAGACGGCAAGGTGATCGGTGTACTCGGCGTGGATATCAGCCTGGCCAGCCTGCAAGAACTCAGCACCAGCGCGCACCAGGGCCTGTTCGATGGCGCCGGACATGTCAGCATCATCAGCCCCGCGGGCTTGCTGGCCGGCCATAGCCGCGACAGCAGCCTGTTAGGCGGCAAACTGGAAAAAGCCTTCACCGACCAACACCGCGAAATCCTCAATTTGGTGGCCAGCAACCGCCCGGAGGTTCTGCACCACGAGGGCGCACTGCAGGTGCTGCAACCGCTGTTGCCGATTCCCGAATCGCAACCTTGGGGCGTATTGATGGAGGTGCCCGAGAAAGTCCTGCTGGAGCCGGCCACCCGCCTGGAAGCCGAGATGGATGAAATGGGCACGCGCAGCACGGCGGTGTCCTTGGGCCTCGGCCTGGCTGCCGGAGTGGTCGGTATTCTGTTGATCTGGCTGACGGCGCTGGGCGTGACCCGGCCGATTCTCGGGGTCGCGGCGATGCTGAAGAATATCGCCAGCGGTGAAGGCGACCTGACTCGCCGCCTGGAATACGCCAAGCAGGATGAACTGGGCGAGTTGGCCAGCTGGTTCAACCGCTTCCTCGACAAGCTGCAGCCGATCATCGCTGACGTTAAACGCAGCGTGCAGGACGCCCGCAGCACCGCCGACCAGTCTGCGCTGATCGCCAGCCAGACCAGTGATGGCATGCAGCAGCAGTTCCGTGAAGTCGACCAGGTGGCCACCGCGTTTCAGGAAATGAGCGCCACGGCGCAGGATGTGGCGCACAACGCCGCGCAAGCCGCAGAAGCGGCGCGTACCGCCGACCAGGCCAGCCGCGAAGGCATGAGCGTGATCGGCAAAACCACCTCGACCATCGAACTGCTGGCCAATGAAATGAACGTGGCCATGCAGGAAGTCGAAGGCCTGGCCAACAGCAGCGAGAAGATCGGCTCGGTACTCGAAGTGATCCGCTCGATTGCCGAACAGACCAACCTATTGGCCCTCAACGCGGCGATTGAAGCCGCCCGCGCCGGTGAAGCCGGCCGTGGTTTTGCCGTGGTGGCTGATGAAGTGCGCAACCTTGCCAAACGCACCCAGGACTCGGTGGAGGAAATCCGTCAGGTGATCGAAGGCCTGCAAAGTGGCACCAAGGAAGTGGTCAGCACCATGCACAGCAGCCATCGCCAGGCCCAGGGCAGCGTCGATCAGGTTGAACAGGCGGTGGCCGTGCTGCAACGCATCAGTCAGGCGGTCAGTGTGATTACCGATATGAACCTGCAGATCGCCAGCGCCGCCGAAGAACAAAGCTCGGTGGCCGAGGAGATCAACCGCAATGTGGCCTCGATCCGTGATGTCACCGAGTCGATTTCCGCCCAGGCCGATGAGTCGGCGAAAATCAGCCAGGGGCTGAATAAACTGGCCAATCACCAGCAGAGTCTGATGGACCAGTTCCGCGTTTAGTCGACATGGCACCATCGGACCGCCACTCTGGCGGCTGTTTCCTTGTGACGCAGGCTAGCAATCGTTAGCCTGCGTTTTTCATTTACGACGCATAAATTAATAGAGGTGCACGATGCTTAATATCGCCCTGGTGGCCGGTTCCAGCCGCAGTAACAGCCAATCGGGCAAGGTCGCCCGCTTCTTGCGTCAGCGCCTGATTCAGTTGGGCCACACCGATGCGGCGCAGAGCAACGTGATTGACCTGGGCCTCGCCCCGCTGCCGCTATGGCCCGCCGACGACACCGGCCCCTGGGGGCTGTACAGCAAACAACTGGCGGCCGCCGATGCGGTGGTGATCATCTCTCCGGAGTGGAATGGCATGGCCTGCCCGGCGATCAAGAACTTCTTTATCTACGCCAGCAAGGCCGAGTTGGCGCACAAGCCAGGGCTGCTGGTGGGCGTATCCTCGGGCGTCGGCGGGGCCTATCCGATCAGCGAACTGCGCGCCTCCAGCTACAAAAACTGCCGCCTCTGCTACCTGCCTGAGCATCTGATCGTGCGCAGCGTCGAGAAGGTGCTGAACACCCCAGAGCCGAGCAGCGAAGACGATCAGCGCCTGCATGCGCGTATCGATTACGAGCTGGATATTCTGGCCAAGTACGCACACGCCCTACTTCCGGTACGCGCCAGTATCGATATGAGCAACCCGGCATTTGCTAACGGCATGTGAGTACAAGGTGAAGCGTACCCGATGAACTCAGGTGCGCTTCACCGGCAGGCTGACCGTTACGCGCAAACCGCCCAGCGGGCTATCCGTCAACTGCAATTGCCCGGCCCAGGCATCGACGATATCGCGCACGATACCCAGGCCCAGGCCATGCCCAGCCACCTGCTCATCCAGACGGCTGCCACGGCTGAGCACGTCCTCGCGCTGCGCGGCGTCGATGCCCGGCCCGTCATCATCAATCAGCAATTGGTAATCCTCGCCCACCTTACGGATCTGCAGCTGCACCTGGCTGTCGGCCCATTTGCAGGCGTTGTCCAGCAGGTTGCCGAGCAGCTCCAGCAGGTCTTCACGATCCCAGGGCAAGCGCAAACCAGACTCGGCCTGCCAGTCCAGCTCCAGGTGGTTGCCATGGATCATGGCCAGGGTCGAGAACAGCTCGGGCAGTTCACTGGCGCAGTCAAAATGCGCGCCTGGCAAGGCCTCGCCGGCTAAGCGTGCGCGGCCCAGTTCACGGGCGATGCGCTGCTCGATCTGTTGCAGCTGCCCATTCAGGCTCTCGCGCAATTGCGGCAACTGCTTGAGCTCTTCCCGGGTAGCCAGGCTGACCAGCACTGCCAATGGTGTTTTCAAGGCATGACCGAGGTTGCCCAATGCATTGCGTGAGCGCTTGAGGGTGTCTTCGGTATGCGTTAGCAGGTGATTGATCTGCGCCACCAGCGGTTCAAGTTCCAGCGGTACCTGCTGGTCCAGCTGACTGCGCTGGCCTTGTTGCAGTTGCATAAGCTGCCTGCGGGTCTGCTCCAGCGGGCGCAGCGCGCGACTGACGATCAGCCGCTGCAGCAGCAGAATCAGCACCAAGGCGCTAACCCCAAGGCCCAGAACAATCTTTTGAACCTGGCTGAAGCTGTTGAGGATCGGTGTGTAATCGCGCGCTACGTGAATCACGATGGGCTGGCCAAAGCGCTGATAGTCGGCGCGGTACACCAGCCATTGCTGACCCTGCGGCCCATCACCCAGCGCATCTTGCAAGCCAGCCGTTTCATTCAGGTGCAGGTCACGGTCCCAGAGTGAGCGCGAGCGCCAGCTCTGTTCCTCCAGATCGATACGAAAATACAAGCCGGAGTAAGGCCGTTTGAATGCTGCGCTGAGGCGGCGCTCGTCCAGTTGCAGGCCATTGGGGCCACGCACAATCGCGCCGAGCAGGGTCTGGGTTTCATCCTGCAGGGTTGTCTGCAGGTAACTGCGCAGACTGCGGTCGAACAGCCAGAGGCTGCTTTGCGCCAACAGCAGACCAACAATCAGCAAGACACTGATCAGACCCAGGCTCAAACGCCGCTGAATCGACCTCAAGCAGCATCCCCGCTAAAGCGATAACCCTGGCCGCGGCGGGTTTCGATGATCTCGCGGCCCAGCTTGCGGCGCAGGTGGTTGACATGCACCTCGATAACATTCGAGTCGCGTTCGCTCTCGCCGTCATACAGATGCTCAGCCAGGTGGCTCTTCGACAGCAGCTGCCCGGCATGCAGCATGAAATAGCGCAGCAGGCGGAACTCGGCGGCGGTCAGCTGCACCTCTTCGCCATTGCGCTGCACCGATTGCCGACTTTCATCCAGCTGCAAGCCCGCCGCTTCCAGTTGTGGCTGGTTGGCCAAACCACGGGCGCGACGCAGCAGTGACTGAATGCGCAGTTGCAGCTCTTCCGGGTGAAAGGGTTTGCTCAGGTAATCATCGGCCCCAGCCTTGAGCCCTTCAATACGCTCAGCCCAGGAACCGCGCGCCGTGAGAATCAAAACCGGCGTACTAATGCCACCCGCCCGCCATTCCTGCAGCACCTCAAGCCCCGGTTTGCCAGGCAAACCGAGGTCAAGAATGATCAGGTCATAAGGTTCGGTCGCGCCTTGGTAGGCGGCATCACGGCCATCGGCCAACCAGTCAACCGCATAGCCCTGGCGGGTCAAGCTGGCCAGCAGCTCATCGGCCAGGGGTACATGGTCTTCAACCAGTAACAGGCGCATTCAGTCGTCTACCTCGTCCTTGAGCACTTCGCCGGTGCCGGCGTGCAATTCCAGTTCGCGCACGACGCCTTGCTCAGTCACCAGTTCGACTTCGTAGACCAACACGCCGTCCTCTTCTTCCAGCTCGACTTCCAGCAAAACCGCACCGGGATGACGCTGCAAGGCGATCTGCAGCAACTGCTCGAGGGGCATGATCAGCCCCTCGCGGCGCAGGCGTAATGCTTCATCCTGATCCAGGTCACGCGCGCTGCTGCTGAACGTCAGCGTCAGCAGCAGGCAGGCCAGGAGTACGCGGGCAAGCCAAGCAGTGTTGTTCATCAATCGTCTCGTTGGTTCTTCAGCACTTGGGCGTTAGTGGCATCCAGTTCGACGTCCCACTGCACGCCCTGGGCGTCACGCACTTCAACCTGGTAGATGTAGCGGCCGTACTCTTCTTCCAGCTCGGTGTCTTCAGTCACGCCGCCTGGGTGCAACGCCAGCGCTGCAGCGTTGAGTTTTTCGAAGGACTGGATGGTGCCGGCATCACGCAGCTTGAGTGCTTCATCCGGGCCCAGGTCACGGGCTTGGGCCAAACCGGCAGTCAAGGTCAGGGCAGCAGCGGCAAATACGGCAGTCAGGGTTTTCATGTTCAAGTTCCTTATGGAGTTGGCTTTCGACGGAGTCCAAGTTACTGCACACGACTTAACTCAAGCTGAATTTGCTTAAGACATGGCGCAAGTACTGATTTATCTCAACCCACGCGCGCATCATTCACGCGCTGAAGTCGCTAGGCATGGCCATTCAGGACTCTATAATCGCTGCCTTGCGCGATGGAGGCCAGCATGAGTGCGATATTAATCAAGTCCCCTGCTTTGACAATCAAGGCCGGTAAACGCGCCCTTGCGCGGATTCGCGAGCACGGCCTGCAGCCGGCGGATGTCGGTATTCTGCCTGGCGCTGCAGGCGGCCCGAAGGCCTTGGGCATTCAGGGGCTGGATCTGGCACTGTTTGGCGACTGGCTGCAGCGTGCGCCCCGCGAACGTTCGCTGATCGGCGCATCCATCGGTTCCTGGCGTTTCGCCAGCGCCTGTTTACCGGATGCGGCAGCCGGCTTGCGTCGCCTTGGTGAGCTGTATACCTCGCAGCGCTTTGCCAAAGGCGTGAGCATGGCGCAGGTGTCGAATAGCTGTAGCCTGATGCTCGACCAGCTACTGGGCAACGACGACGCCAACATCCTCAGCAACCCGCATTACCGTTTGAATATCGTCGTGGTGAAAAGCCATGGCCTGCTCCAGCACGATCATCGCGGCGCCCTCGGCCTTGGCCTGTCTTCGGTGATTGGCAGCAACCTGCTGGGCCGCCCGCGCCTGGCCAAACACTTCGAGCGGGTGATTCTGCACGACGCCCGCCTGGCGCCGCCGCTGGGTACGCTCAGCGATTTCCCTTCACGTTATCTGCAACTCGACAGCGGCAACCTGCGCCATGCATTGTTGGCCTCCGGCTCCATCCCGATGATCATGCAAGGGGTGCGCGATATTCCCGGTGCCGGGCCTGGCACCTACCGTGATGGCGGCCTGCTCGACTATCACCTCGATCTGCCCTACAGCGGCGAAGACATCGTGCTTTACCCGCACTTCACCGATAAGGTCATCCCTGGCTGGTTCGACAAGGGCATGCCCTGGCGTCGTGGTGATGGCGGGCGCCTGCAGGATGTGTTGCTGCTGGCACCGTCGCGTGACTACCTGGCGCGCCTGCCCCATGGCAAACTCCCCGACCGCAAGGACTTCAGTCGTTACCTGGGCGATGATGCCGGCCGCGAGCGCTATTGGCGTACAGCCATGAGCGAAAGCCAGCGGCTGGGCGACGAGTTTCTCGAACTGGTCGACAGCGGCCGCCTCGGCGAGCGTCTGCAGCCACTCTAACGACTGACGCCAACCGAACACCCCAAGCAGCATGACCAAGGATGGGCAGAATGAAACTCGCAGTCGCCATTATCCACGGCATCGGCACGCAACCCGACCTGCGTGACGACGAAGGCCAGCACGCCTTCGCCCAGAGCCTGATCGCCGGGCTGCGCCAACGCCTCGGCGCGGAGGCCGATGAGGTGGCCTTCCAGACCCTGTACTGGGCCAGCGTGCTGGACAAGCGGCAACTGGCTTTTCTCGACAAGCTGCGTGACCAGCCCGTGCGCTGGCGCTGGTTGCGCCGTATCGTCACGCTGTTTCTCGGTGATGCCAGCGGTTACCGCAAAGTCAGCCAGGCCTACGACACCACCTATGAAGAAGTCCATCAGTGCCTGCGCAGCGGCCTCAATGCCTTGCGCGCCAAGGTCGATGCCGATACCCCGCTGGTGGTGCTGGCGCACTCGCTGGGCGGGCATATCTTCTCCAATTTCGTCTGGGATCAGCAGCGCATCAACCAGGTTGAAGAGTGCCCGTTGGACCCCTTTCTGGCCCTGGAAACCCTCAGCGGGCTGATCACCTTCGGCTGCAATATCCCGCTGTTTACCTTTGCCTATGACCCGGTTGTGCCGATCCGCTTCCCCGGCCACTGCCTGACCGACGCGGTGACCGAGCAGGCGCGCTGGCTCAACCTCTATGCCCCCGCAGACCCACTGGGTTATCCGTTGCGCCCACTGCCCAACTACGCTGCCGTGGTCGCCGAGGACCGCGCCATGCCAGTGGGGCCCTGGTACAAGCGCCATACCCCGTTGAGCCACTTGGGCTATTGGGATGACCGCGGCTTTCAGCGTTATATCGCCCGTTATCTGCAGCAATTACTGGCGGTCTGCACAGGTTCAGAGAAGGCCTAAGCACCCTCTTGCTCGCCCAGTTTCTCGGCTTACACGATTAAAACTGTGATTTATCGGACAATTCCGTGCATTTTTTCGCCAACATGTGACTTAGCGGTCAGCTTCGGTCATCAACGCATATGACTGGCAAGCGTGAATCTACCGTTTGCCCCTTTGTGTATTTGGGATCACCTCGGAGAAACCGACCCCATGAACGCACCGCTGCGTTTTAACGAAGCTTTGCTGATTGCCGACCGCGCCTTTCAACCTTTCCAATGCGTCGCCTGGGCCCCGCAAGATGGCACTGGCAACCTCAGCCTCAGTGTGATCGACCGGACCAGCACCCGCCTGCTCGGCCGCACGCAACTGTCCAGCAGCATCTACAGCGACCCGGTGCAATTTGCCGATGTGCTCAAGCAGTCCCGTGAGCAACTCAGCCAACAAGGTTTCACCCTGGAGCCATGGAGCATGCCGGAGTAATCGACGGCTGCAACAAGGGCTCTGAGCTGCCAATCGGCCCCTCTTGTCAGAGCCCTTCTCTCCCTCGCCGCACCGGCGACGCTGAGCTGGCAATATCTGTGGGCTTATTGTCCTTGTTGCCAATTACTCGTTAAGCGCAGACTGCATCCATCGCTTATCGAGATGCCACTATGGATGCGCCGCGAACCATCGCCTGCCTGCTTTATCCGCATGTTATGAGCCTGGATCTGACCGGCCCATTGCAGGTATTTGCCTCCGCCAATGACGAACGCCAACGCCAGGGCTTGCCCGCCGCTTATCGCCTGCTGGTACTCGGCCAGCAAACTGGGGCGATGCCTACTTCAGCGGGTTTCCAACTGGTTGCCGAACAGGCCTGGAGTGCCACAAACCCGACACATATCGACACCCTGCTGATCCCCGGGGGCCAGGGTGATAAGGCGCAGTGTAAGAACCCTGAGTTGCTGACCTGGCTACGTAGCGCCGCGCCGCAGATCAGACGAGTGGGCTCGGTCTGTTCCGGCGCATTGATTCTCGCCGCCGCCGGCCTGCTCGATGGCCGCCGCGCCACTACCCACTGGGCCGATATCGACTGCCTGCGCCAGGAACATCCGCAGGTTGAGATCAGTGGCGACTGCCTGCACACCTATGATCCGCAAGACCCCGCCGGCAATGGCCATATCTTTACCTCAGCAGGGGTTACCGCAGGGATTGATCTGGCGCTGGCCCTGGTCGAAGCCGATCTCGGCCGGCCACTTGCCTTGGCCGTAGCCAAGCGCCTGGTGTTGTTTCTGCGTCGCCCCGGCGGACAGGCGCAGTTCAGCGCGCTGCTGACTCCAGAACCGAGCCGAGTGCCACGCCTGGCCAGCCTGCTGGAGTGGATACCGCTGCACCTGCATGAGGACCTGTCGCTGGCAGCTCTGGCCAGGCAAGCCAATATGACGCCACGCACTTTATCGAGAACCTTCAACCAAGAACTAGGCATGGGCCCAGGTCGCTATGTCGAGATTGTGCGCCTGCAAGTGGCGCGCAGCCTGCTGCAGAATGCACAGGCATCGATCAGCACGGTGGCGCGACTGAGCGGCTTTAACCACCCGGAAAATCTGCGCCGCACCTTTCACAAGCACCTCGGCATCAGCCCACAGGAATATGCCGAACGCTTCGCCTGAACACTCATCCGAGGAGCCTGCCATGCTGGAACTACGTAGCAATTGCGAATGCTGTAAGCGGGACCTGCCGGCCGATAGCCAAGACGCTTTTATCTGCTCATACGAGTGCACATTTTGCCGCGACTGCGTCGGTCACACATTGCGCGGGAGCTGCCCGAACTGCAGTGGAGAATTGCTGCAGCGGCCACGACGTATGGTTACCGAGACAAAATAAAAAGCGCTCCAGAGGAGCGCTTATCCAGACTCAGTTTGGCGCTAACAACGAGCGAAAGCGCGAGTCGCTGCGCGTCGGATCCAGGGTGTAAAGCTGTTCCTTTTTGTCGACCCAGGTATACAGCTTGTACTCCTTATCACTGTCGCCGCAGTGCTTGCCCAAACCATAAACCGTCATATGGCTGGGAGCATTACCGTAGGTGAAAAACATCGAGCAGGTGCGGTTGCGACCTTTGTCACGCCAGGTGTAGTGGTGTACCACTTGCTGGCCGATGTACAGCGCATCGCCGTCAACCGTCAGGTTGCCGCGATCAAGACGATCAAACAGGAAGTTCATCGCATCGATCTCAAAACCGTCATGGTTGAAGTCTGCGAGGTTGCCTGCAAGCGTGATGGCTGAGTTCAAAGTAGGCATATCAGGTCTCTCCATGTGAAGTAGCTGCCAATTGGCAGGCCTATCTCAACGCCCTGCTGCATTGCGCTACAGCAGGAAATACTTCCGCAGCGACCTACTGGATTGACATGATGGGCAGTATTTCCCGCTGAACAGCTGCCTATGGCCCGGGCACCTTGCCAGCTCCACTACCCTCTGGAGCTTGATCATGTTGATACGCAACCTGTCCTTCCTGCTGATCCTGGCCAGCAGCTTGAGCCATGCAATGAGTACAGAAAACCTGCCTGAAACCACCCTCAAGGCCTATGGCCAATCCCTCGCGGTTGGGGCTGGAAGCAGCCAATGGCAACAGCTCTGGCAGCGCACCCGAGCCGCCGGATACTTCAACCAGGACGGCGCGCAAGTACGCTTCACGCTGCCCATGAAGCTGATCCCCGAACTGGTCAGTACAACCCTGCGCGACGCCCACAGCGTGCGGCCAGGCAAAGGCACGCAGGCACTATACCGTCGTGATTTTGCCCCCCGCGTGGTCGGCAGTGAAGGCTCGCACGCGCTGACGGCAATCTGCTTGAACGTGGATTGGCGCAGCCTGCCTGACCACACACCGACCACCGACAGTGGGCAGATGGGCAGTGTCAGTCTGCTGCTGGTGCAACCTTGCCAGTAATCATTACACCCGCAAAACTGCCCAGCCTCACGGCTGGGCAGTGTGCTGTTCAGGACATGCCCTGGGCCAGCAGTTCGGCTTCCTGACGACGACGGCTGGTGTAGCGGTCGCCAAAGTTCAACAGATTGGCATGGGCCGCGCTCCAGTCATGCGCCACCACCTGTTTCCAGAAGTTCGGCGTGCGCGAGACAAGATCACCGTACTGAAAAGCCACTGAGGCGATAACGGTCTGCATCTGCGCTGGTAACTGGGCAAAATCGCCACCTCCGGACTTGGCATAACTGGCCGCCAAGCGATTGATAAAGGGCTCCTTGTAGGCCTCATCAATCTGCTCCGCCTCTGCCGCTGTGATGTTGAGCGGCTGCGCGGCCAGCCGCGCTACCGCCGCCTGCCCGGTCAGGCCAAGGTAGGGGCTTAACCGCTCAAGCAGGGCATCAGGCAGATCCAGCGCCTGCAAATCAGCCAGCTTGCGCTGCCCGAGGTCAAAGCCTGTTGCAATGGTGACGCCGCTACGGCTATTGCCGGCGTCGGGAACATAACCCTTGGTCGCTGGCCCGCCTTCCAGGTTGGCGATAAAGCTGAAGTAAATCGAGTAGTGAGACATGTGCAATCCTCCGTTTATGGGGATTGGCAGTCGATCACCGGCAACAAATGCATATCAGCTTGAAGCATTTCCCCGCGTATTCAGGGGGGTATATTTCCTGCTGAAAAAACAACCCGTCCTATTCCTAGCATCCTTGGCAGTCCACGAGACAACAAGGAGGACCCCATGGACGAGAATGACCTGCAACAGGTCGACATCAAGCTACTGCCCCACTCACTGCAGGAACTGATCGAGTGTATCGGTCTGGAAAGCGCATACCGATTGACCTGCGCCTTCGGCGGCCGCCCCAAATACATTCCCAAATACCCTGCCCGTTCCTCACTAGCCCTGCTCCTGCCGCCGCAAGCGCTGGACGCTCTGATCGAGCGTTATGCCGGAATCGCTATCGAGATACCCAAAGCCGACCACTTCTGTCGACAGATACGCAACCTGCAGATCGTCCAGCAAAGCTCGGATGGTCTGTCGCGTAGCGCTCTGGCTGACAAGTACGGTTTGAGCCTGCGCCAGATCGGCAACATCCGCCGCCAAGAGCATGAAACTCATAGGTAAGTAGTTCCTGCTGAACCTCAATTACGAGGCTCCATAGCCTGAGACTGCGCATTTCGCGCATACGATAAGGAGATTGACTATGTCCCAGATTGATACCGGCCTGATCGGTTCCGTCATCAACGCATTGCCGCTCGATCGCATGATTTCAGGGCCATTGCAGGCCATGATCACGGCTCAGGTGCAGGCGAGCAAAGCCTATGCCGACTTCCTGATGGCGGTGTGCATCAAAGATGGCAAAGCGGTGTCCGTACAGTTCGACTACGACGAAACCCTGGTCGACGAAAACGGCGTTTACAAAGGCACCGTCACCAAGAAGATGCGCATCCCGCTGCTTGCGGCCATCAGCCACCCCAACATCACCATCGAAGAAGGCTCCATCGACTTCGAACTGACCATCAGCCAGCAAGCTGAGGACACCAGTGAAACAGCTGGTGAAGGCAGCTTCGAGGCCAAGCTCGGCTGGGGGCCATTCAGTGTCTCGGTGAAGGGCTCGGTCAGCCACAAGTCGACCCAGACGCGCAAAACCGACACCCGCGCCCGTTATGCCATCAGCACCAAGATTGCCCGTCAGGACCCACCTGAAGCGCTGATGCGGGTGATCGACTTCCTCACTGATGCAGCGACCAAACCGGTGTTGATGCCCAGCGAGAAGGCCACGCTTGCAACTGATCCGTTGCCTACTGACGCCGTGCTGGAGTCGCCGAAACCAGCCGCCGCTGATGACGGCACAGCCAAGAAGTAAGCGCACCCTGACCCCGCTTCGGCGGGGTCTTCCTTAGATCAGTAAGCGAGGAGTCCACCCATGGCACTGTTTTCCAGCAAGAAAGAACCGATGAGCGCCAGTGATTTGAGCCATATCACCCGCGGTCTGCATCAAGCGGCGGCGGCGACCCATAACCTGGTCGCCCAGCAGTACATCAAGTTGTTTGACCAGTTCTTTGACTACAACCCGGACGACCTTGGGACGCCCATGAAGGCGAAGATGGTGGAGGTTAGCCTGGATGAGCAACACACCATGAACATCCCGCTGATCGCCCTGGTCGCCCCACGCGGTCTGGGGTTGGAAAGCATGAAGGTCGATCTTTCCGTAAAAATGCACGGCACCGAACTCGAAAAAGCCAGCCACGCCCTGGAGAATGGCGAACTGCAAAGTGAAAAATTCTTTGTCACCTTCGGCCGTGAAAAACGCCAGGGGCAGGAACGCGACCCGGATGAAATCACCATCAGCATGGAATTCAAGGCCTGTGAGCCACCGGAGGCGGTGCATCGGCTGATCGAGGAGTACACCAACCTGATCAGTCCGACTCGCCTGGCCAAACCCACGCCATCCGTGATTGAAGGCGAACCAACAGCGCCCCAACCTGCCACGCCCTGATCATGCACAGCGTGGCGATAAGCCTGGTGTATAGCTTCAGCGCGATAGCCTGGTTGCTGTTCTGGCGTCGTAGCCTCGCGATGCCAGCCCTGCTGCAGCGCTATCCACTGTTACTGGCCCCCTGGCTGGGCGGCGCACTGGTGCAGTTGATCGGCGCGGCGCTGGTGCTGCACCCGGATACGTCAGCCGGCAAGGAATTCGAAGCGGTGCTGTTCGATGTACTGCATGCCCGCGCTGACCTCGTGCTATCCGCGTCGGCCAGCATCCTGGTGGTCGCCACTGTGGTCTACGGTATGCAACAGCAATCGCCACCACCGCAGACGTTTATCCGCTTGATGTCTTATGCCATGGTGGCGCTATTGGGATTTATGCTGCCGATTATCTGGATACCGCAGACGCAGACCGAATGGATGCGCCTGCTGCGGCATATACAGACGGCAGCATTCAACTGGGGCCTGCTACTGGTCTGCGCCGGTTTGATAACCCTGCTCGAAGACCTGATGCGCGGTGAGAACAGCGCCGTAACCAGCGGCCACGGCACCGAACCCTTAGTCGGAGCCCAAGGTCATGTTGCGGTCGCCGCTGCTGGCGCTGATTCTCCAACGCTGACCCAAGGCGTAGAACACCCCCAAACCACCGAAGAACGCCATAAACACGCCGCCGGCCAGTAGCACCCATAGTTCACTGGTTGCGACCGGGTCAGTGGCAGCAGCGTGGATCATCCACAAGCCCATCAGCGACAGGCTCAAGCCGACACTCACACCCAACACGGTACGCAGTCGGCCGCTGTGATGCCCTTGGTGCTTCTGGATCAGCTCCAGCAGCTCTTCGATATCCTCCGGTTGTACGCCAGTGTTTGCATCGTCGACCAGCTCAACTGCGCCAAAGACCAAGCGCATACGGATGGCTTTATCCAGCCACCCCGGCTCGCTGGTGTTAATAACTACTGATTTGCTCATGACAAAATCCCTCGCTAGGTATGGAGTCTCAGCCTAGGGGGCGATACTCAAGCAACTCCAGCAGGAGTCGTTTCCACGGCAAACGTCCTGCCTGCGGTTAGGCTTTACTAAGCAAGCAGTCAGTCTGCATAACGGAGATACACATGAGCGAAGAGGAAAACAAACCGCTGACGCTATGGGAGATGCTGCAAAGCGTGCTGAGCGCCGCACTCGGTGTGCAAAGCGCGAAGAACCGTAGCCGCGACTTCTCACGGGGCAAGCCCAGCCACTTCATCATTCTCGGCGTGTTGTTCACCGCGGTGTTTGTGCTGGTGATCTTCGGCATCGTCAAACTGGTGCTGCACCTGGCAGGCGTCTGACTTACTGCAGCAACGGGTTGATGGAAAAACCGTAGTCCTTGATCTGCGGGTGGTACACCGCGCTGAACTGGCGAAAATCCAGGCCGAAGCCTGGCACTTTTAGGCGTTGCTGCAAGTGCGCAGCCTGCTCGGCATCCAGCAGACTGAACAACTGATCGACCCGATCCTTGCCACCACGCGCGGCGAAATCCTGCCCGGCATGGTAGTCATGCAGCATCACCATGGCCCAACCGCCGAGAGTGAAATGCCCGCCGACCAGCACGTCAATTTTACCGTCGATACGGGCCTGCAGCACCTCATCCGAATTGTTCAGCGCCGACAGGTAAATATCCTTGCCGGGTTGTTTGCCCAACTCCAGCGCAGCCTGCATCACCCCAAAGGCCATTTCATCATTGGCCGACCACACCAGCTGCACTTCGGGATGGCGTGGCAGCATCAGCTGCGCCTGTTCATAGGCTCGCTGACGCTTCCATTCGCCCTGCAACATCTGCTGCAGTTTGATCTCCGGGTGCTCGCGCAAGGCGCGGTGCAGGCCGTCTTCGCGCAGGGTCGAGGATGGTGTGTAACGCACCCCGGCAAAGGCCAGCATGCTGCCGGGTTGGCCCGCCAGCTTGGCGATCAGGGCCTTGGCCATCCAGTAACCGGCCTGCTCGTCATTGGGGATCAGGCTGCCAATCCAGTTACGGTAATGCTCACGTGAGGCGCCAATGCGCTGTTGCTGCTCAGGGGTAAGGGTGCTGTGCAGGGAAAACAGCTTGCTCGGGCTATCGGCAAACAGCCGGAGCAATTCCGGCGCGATATACATTTCGTTGACGAATACTAGGTAGTCCGGCTGCTTGTCGCGGGCTAGTACGCTGCGGGCTTTTTCCAGTAACTGCGGTGGGTTGCGTTCACCGTAGATGATCTGCAAGTGCATGCCCAGATCATCAGCTGCCGCCTGCATAAAGGCGCTGTAGCCCACCCAGAATGGCTCATCGGAAAAGCCCGGATTGAGGAAGACCACCGACGCCGGCGCGTTACCCGAGGCGCGCGAGTTGTCTGCGACGGCCTGGGCTATCAGGCCAAACGCCAATACGCACGCTGTGCCAACAACAGTTAAAACGGACCTGAACACGCCATGCCTCCTGAAAGGGACGCGGAGTATATCGGTAAAGCCATAGCCATTAGCCATCTAGCCGCCAAGCGTAGCCGGGCAATCAAGACGGCGCCCAGCGCAATCGCTACAATCGCCAGCCATTCCCGCCCTCTCACACCGGTGTTCTATGTCGCCTCTGGAAATCATCGCTTCAGCCCTTGGTGTCTGGGCCGTCTGGCTGACCGTGCGGCAAAACCGCTGGTGCTGGCCGCTGGGTTTGCTGATGGTGCTGATGTACGCCTGGATCTTCTATGACGGCAAGCTGTACTCGAACATGCTGCTGCAAGGCGTGTATGCCGTATTACAAGGCTACGGCTGGTGGCAATGGACGCGCGGCGGCAGTAGCCATAGCGGGGTGCAGGTCAGTCGGCTCAGCCAGCAGGGCATATTGCTCAGCTTAGCAATCGGTAGCGTTGGCGCAGTTATTCTCGGTTATCTGATGGCGACATTCACCGACGCTGCCGCGCCTTGGCAGGATGCGGCGCTGAGCGCGTTCAGCCTGGTCGCTCAGGTATGGATGGCGCAGAAACGGGTTGAATGCTGGCCGCTGTGGATCGTCCTCGATCTGCTGTTTGTTGCACTGTTTGTACAGCAAGGTCTGTACCCGACGGCGGCACTTTATGGGTTGTTTACCCTGCTAGCGATCAATGGCTGGCTGACCTGGCGACGTGATCGCGCGCTGGTCACCGCGTGAAGGCCCGAGTATGAAAGTACTGGTGCTCACCGGGCCGGAATCCAGTGGTAAAAGCTGGCTGGCCGGGCATATCCAGGAGAACTTTGGTGGGGTGCTGGTTGGCGAATATGTGCGGCACTTTATCGACCGCGAGCAACGCGACACCTGCTACGCCGACATCAGCGCCATCGCCCAGGGCCAATTGGCTTGGGAAGACCAGGCCAGGGCGGCGCGCCCCGAGTTGCTGATTCTCGATACTCATCTGCTGAGCAATATGCTCTGGAGCCAGCAGCTGTTTGGCGACTGCCCTGCGTGGATCGAGCAAGCCTTGCTCGAACGCGACTACCACCTGCACCTGTTGCTCGACCCGGTCGATGTGCCCTGGGTCGACGATGGCCAGCGCTGTCAGCCAGAACTGGCCCAGCGCTTGGCGTTCTACCAACAGTGCGAGCGCTGGTTGCGGCTACATCAACAGCCGCTGCAGTGTATTCAGGGCGACTGGGCGCAGCGCCGTGAGCAGACCCTGACGACAGTGGCGCATTGGCGCAACTCAACGCATCAGCACACTGGCCCAGGCCAGTAGCAGGCTCAGGCAGACGATAATCGTCAACGGCCGGCGCAGGCTGGGGTACCACTGCGGCGCCAGGCCCAGCTTCACCGCGCGCACGTCGGCGGCATACAAACCGCCAAATGCCAGCAAACACAGCGGCAAGGCCAAGCTGGTTGGCATGCCGCCACTGATCGCCAGCCACCCCAGCAATGGCGGCACCACAGATAACCCCAGCTGAATCTGCGCCGGCTCGCCGGCATTTTCCGCGCGCATGGCCAGGCCCCAATGAATCGCCCCCATAAAGGCCAGGATCACTGCGGCATAGTCCAGCAGGGCCGCCAGAACCACCACTCGCCAGCCCTCTGGCGTCACCCAGATGCCTAATGCCCCGGTGACAAAGGGCACCAGCCCGGCATAGCCCAACAACAACGCCAATTTAGGCGGCTGTGGCGCGTCAAAAGGATGCATGCACTCACTCCTGTGGATTAATTCGTCATAAACCGCACTGTAAAACCATCTTCGGGCCGAAAAGAAGACTATTTCCTGGGTTTCGTAGTAATGGCTGCTTGCCATTGGCTGCGCCAATTGGCATAAAAACAACAAATAAAAAACGCCACAAGGAAGTATCCATGCGCATTCTCCGTCGGGCCCTGTATGGGCTTCTTTTTTTGCTGGTGGTGGGGCTACTTGTCGCCCTGTATTTCATCGCCAACCCCAACCTACCGGTCTACCAACAGCCCGACAAACTGCACTACCTCGATCAGTGGTCGGCAGACGAACGCCAGACCTACTACTACACCCCCCAGGGCACCCAGGTGAAAGGCCTGCGTTATGAATGGTTCAGCGCTCTGGAGCTGCCGTTCAGCAGTAGCAAATTCGCCACCCCGGATTACCTCGCGCGCTTTGGCTTCCTTGTCGATCCCGCCCAACAGCCCACACCGCTAAATCCCGGCAACCTGCCGGTCGGTTTTGCTCGGCATGCCGATGCGGAAAGTGGCGAGCATTATCTGGATATCAGCTGTGCGGCCTGCCACACCGGCGAGCTGCGCTATAAGGGCCAAGCCGTGCGCATCGATGGCGGCGCGGCGCTGCATTCGCTGGCGTCCACCGTACCCACCGTACGCGGCGGCAGCTTTGGTCAGGCGCTTGGTATGAGCATGGCCTTTACCTATTACAACCCACTGAAATTCCGCCGCTTTGCCAAACAGGTACTGGGCGATGAATACAGCAGCCACAACGCGCAATTGCGCCGCGACTTCAAGGTGGTGCTCGACCGTCTGCTAGGCACCGCGTTCAATGATTGGCACCGCGGCCTTTATCCAACCGAGGAAGGCTTTGGCCGCACCGATGCCTTCGGCCGTATTGCCAACAGCGTGTTCGGTGATGCCATCGACCCTAGCAACTACCGAGTTGCCGACGCACCAGTGAGCTATCCGCAGGTCTGGGATATCTGGAAATTCGACTGGGTGCAGTGGAACGGTTCAGCCATGCAGCCCATGGCCCGCAACGTCGGTGAAGCCCTGGGCGTCGGCGCTACCTTGCGCCTGCTCAATACCGAAGGCCATCCGGTTGCCGAAGCCGAGCGCTACGCCTCCAGCGTACGCCTGCGTGACCTGTTCACCCTGGAAGAAACCCTCAAGCAACTGCAACCGCCCACCTGGCCGGAAGAAGTGTTCGGCAAGGTCGACCTGCCGCTGGCCAGCCGTGGCCGCGCGCTGTTTACCGAGAACTGCGCTTACTGCCATGCGCCTGACCCAAAGAAGCCCGAGGACAGCTTTGCCCCCTCGCGTAACCCGGAATGGCGCATGCGCGTAGTACCGACCTCAATCGTCGGCACTGACCCGACCACTGCGGACAATATCGCCGACCACCGCTTCGATATCAGCAAGCTGGGCTGGACCAAGGCCGAGCTGAGCAAGTTGGATGTGCGCCTGTTTGGCGCCACGCTGGACGATATCGACATGCGCAGAATTTCCAGCGCCAAGGCCCTGGCCTATGTCACCGCCTATGTGGAAAACCGCGCCTATCAGGATGCCGGCATTTCCGAACGTGAGCGCTGGCGCATGGACGGTTTCGGCCTGCCGATTGGTGTGCAGGAAAAGCGCGGCTACAAGGCGCGCCCGCTGGATGGCATCTGGGCTACCCCGCCGTTCCTGCATAACGGCTCGGTGCCGACCCTGTTCCAGCTGCTCTCGCCGGTCTCGGAGCGGCAGACCCAGTTCTGGGTGGGCAACTTCGAGTTCAACCCCAAACAGATTGGCTACAACAGCGAGAAATTCACCGGCGGCTTCCACTTCGATACCCGGGTCACCGGCAACAGCAATCGCGGCCACGAATTCCGCGCCGGCTGCCGTGAAGACGGCGTGATCGGCCGCGCCCTGCAGCCGGAAGAACGCTGGGCGTTGATCGAGTACCTCAAGGTCTTGGGCAATCCCGCGCTGGAACAACAGCTACAGCCTGTTGCCGCCAAGGAGTGGACGCCCGGCCCGTCTTGCCAGAACTGAAACACACAGCGCCTGTAATCGCACACTGAGAATAATTAAAAGGAATTGACCGCATGTTTAAACGATTCTGGCTCTGGCTCGGCCGCGTACTGGGCAAATTGCTGGTGCTCGTATTGGCCATTGGTATTGGCGGCTGGGCCATCGGCGCGGCCTACTACGGTTGGAAATTCTCCGGCCCGGTGTCCACTGAAGAACAGATCCCGGCCGATGAGGCCGCGCTGACCCAAGGCATCATTGAAGATGCCATCCGCGTGGTCGAACAGCACCGTGATAACACCCGCGTGCTGCGTGATGCCCACGCCAAGGCGCATGGCTGCATGAAGGCGGAAGTCACCGTCAGTGCCGATATCGACAGCAGCCTGCAACGCGGCGTACTCAGCGAACCAGGCAAGACCTGGCAGGCCTGGATGCGTCTGTCCAACGGCAATGCCTACCCGCAGTTCGACCGGGCCCGCGATGCACGCGGCATGGCGATCAAGCTGCTGGATGTGCCCGGTGAAAAACTCAGCAAAAGCCCGCAGCACGCCAGCGAACAGGACTTTGTGATGTTCAATCACCCAGCCTTTTTCGTGCGCGACGTAGCCGAGTACAAAAGCAATTTCGCTGCCCAGGCCGACGGTAAAAAGGCCATGGCCTTCTTCCCCAGCTGGAACCCCAGCACCTGGGAAATCCGCCACCTGATCATCGCCCTGAAAACCCTGTCCCCTGCCCCGGAAACACCGGTGGCGACCACCTATAACTCCATCGCCCCATTCAAACTGGGCGAGCACAACATCAAGTACAGGGTCATTCCTCAACCGGAAGCCTGCCCGGACTATCAGCTGCCTGCACAGAACCAGGACCTGCCGAACTTCCTGCGCAATGCGCTGTACCAGCAGCTGTCGCTGGACCGCGTACCAGCCTGCTTTGCCCTGCAAGTGCAGCGGCAGAACGCCGAGTACTACATGCCCATCGAAGACCCCAGCGTTGAGTGGAGCGAAACCATTTCACCGTTTGAAACCGTCGCCACCATCAAGGTGCCGGCGCAGGATTTTGATAGCCGCGAGCAGAACCTGTTCTGCGACAACCTGTCGTTCAATCCCTGGCATGCGCTGCCCGAACACCGTCCGATTGGCGGTATCAACCGTCTGAGAAAGGCAGTTTACGAGGCCGTCAGCATCTACCGGTTGGAGCGCAATCAGCCATAAAACTGTATCCAATTCTCTGTGCTACTCGGTTAACAGCCGTTGAGCTGGTAGTATTCGTGCCTTGCTAAACACGCTGTTAGCCGCGTACCACCTGAGAGAAAGACCGTGGAATTGTTCAAAGAATTTATGTTCGAGGCCGCGCACCGCCTGCCTCACGTCCCCAAAGGGCACAAATGCGGGCGCCTGCACGGCCACTCCTTCAAGGTCGCGGTGTATATCGAAGGTGAGGTTGACCCCTACACCGGTTGGATTCGCGACTTCTCCGAGATCAAGGCGATCTTCAAGCCGCTCTACGAACAACTCGACCACAACTACCTGAACGATATTCCTGGCCTGGAAAACCCCACCAGTGAAGTGCTAGCCAAGTGGATCTGGCAGCAACTCAAGCCGCTGCTGCCAGAGCTGTCGCGTATCCGTATCCACGAAACCTGCACCAGCGGCTGCGAATACCGCGGCGACTGATCGCACCTCGCCTGGCGTCTGATCGAAGCGCCAGGCAACCTCCCCTAGCCCTCAGCATTCTCACTCGGCTGCCAATTCAATTGTGCTGAGCGCAGAACAACGGCGGCCGAAAAATCCACCGGAAAATTTCATAAATTTGAAACCGGTTTGAAAACAAGCATGCGAACTTGTTATTGCCCAGCCCCTGTTTTAGGGTGCCGGGGCACTTTACCTGGATGGGTAAAGCTTCTTATGGATAAGCGAAAAGGAATCACAACATGTTGAAGAAAATTGCTCTGGCTGCCGGCCTGGTTACCCTGCTCAGCGGTTGCGCCTCTGGCCTGTCGCCAGTCAGCGTTGGCCTGATCACCGACGTTAAAGGTCCGATCACTGCCACTACCGCTTCCGGCAACAAAACCGGTACTGCTTGCGCCACCACCATCATTGGTCTGATCAACAAAGGCGACGCTTCCATTGCTGCCGCCAAGGCCAATGGCAACATCGGCACCATCGCTACCGCTGATTACCACACCAAAGGCTTCTACCCGTTCTTCGGCGAAACCTGCGTGAACGTAACCGGTAACTAAGTTGCCCTACTGCCCCCAAACGCTGTTTGGGGGCAGTACAGAAAACCCGCTCGTCTAGAGGCCGTAGCCTGCCAAGACTGACAAGAACTGCGCCTCGTCAATCACCCGCACACCCAGCTCACTGGCTTTTGCCAGCTTCGAGCCCGCCCCCGGGCCTGCCACCACACAACTGGTTTTCGCCGAGACTGAACCGGCGACCTTGGCCCCCAGACTTTCCAGCTTTTCCTTGGCGGCATCACGGCTCATCACTTCCAGCGTGCCAGTCAGCACCCAGGTCTGCCCAGCCAGCGGCAAGCCTTCGATAACTTTCTTCTCGCTGTGCCAGTGCATGCCAAAGGCCTGCAACTGCGCTTCGATGGCGCGCGCGCGCTCGACATTGGCCGGTATCTGGAAAAAATCGCGCACAGCGTTGGCCTGTTTATCAGGCAGAGTCTGGCGCATATCCAGCCAGTCAGCCGCCAGTACAGCCTCAAGACTGCCAAACTTATCTGCCAGTTTCTGTGCGCCGCCGGGACCGACGGAAGGGATATTCAGTTTGTCGAGCATGCCTGCCAACGTGGCACTGGCACTGAACTCAGCACTCAGCTCGCCTTGTTCCTGCAACTGCAAACCGCATTCATCGCTGGCCAGCAAAGCCGAGATCACCTGCTGGTTATGGCTGTCGGCAAAGAAGCTGTGGATTTCGTGCGCCACCTCTAGGCCAATATCCGGCAGGTAGGTCAGCACTTCGGGCAAGGCTTGCTGCACGCGCTCCAGGGAGGCCAGCGCACGGGCCAGTACCTTGGCAGTCTCCTCGCCTACGTCGGGTATGCCCAGGGCGTAGATAAAGCGTGCCAGGCTGGGCTGTTTGCTGTCGGCAATGGCCTGCAGCAGCTTGTTGCTGGACACCTCGGCAAAGCCTTCCAGGTTGATGATCTGCTCATACTTGAGCTTGTACAGATCGGCCGGTGAGGCGATCAGCTGCTCATCCACCAACTGCTCGATGGTTTTGTCACCCAGGCCTTCGATATCCATGGCCCGGCGCGAGACAAAGTGAATAATCGCCTGTTTGAGCTGGGCGCCACAGGCCAGTCGGCCAACGCAGCGGTACACCGAGCCTTCGCTGAAGGTTTCCTTGCCCTTGCTGCGCTTGACCAGCTGGGTGCGCTCGACGTGGGAGCCGCACACCGGGCAGTTTTCGGGAATCTGCACAGCTTTGGCATTTTCCGGGCGGCGCTCAAGCACCACCTGCACCACCTGCGGAATCACATCACCGGCGCGGCGGATAATCACCGTATCGCCGATCATCACCCCCAGGCGCGCCACCTCATCCATATTGTGCAACGTCGCGTTGGACACCGTGACACCCGCCACCTTGACCGGTTTCAAGCGCGCGACCGGGGTAACCGCGCCAGTACGGCCGACCTGAAATTCCACATCCAGCAGCTCGGTCAGCTCTTCCAGCGCCGGGAACTTATGGGCAATCGCCCAGCGCGGCTCACGGGCGCGAAAGCCCAGCTCACGCTGATAGGCCAGGCTGTTGACCTTGAACACCACGCCGTCGATTTCATAAGCCAGCGACTCACGACGCTCACCGATGCTGCGGTAGTAGGCCAGGCATTCATCGGCACCTCTGGCCAGTTTCAGCTCGCGACTGATCGGCATGCCCCATTGCTTGAGGGCCTCAAGAATGCCGATATGCGTTTGTGGCAGCTCGCCTTGCACCTGACCAATGCCGTAGCAGCAGAATTCCAGCGGACGGCTGGCGGTAATTTTCGAATCCAGCTGGCGCAGGCTGCCGGCTGCCGCATTACGCGGATTGGCGAAAGTCTTACCACCCTGCTCCAGCTGCCGCGCATTCAGCGCCTCGAAACCGGCCTTGGAGATAAAGACTTCGCCACGCACCTCCAGCACAGACGGCCAGCCCTCGCCCTGCAGCTTTAACGGCACATTGCGAATGGTGCGCACGTTGACGCTGATGTCCTCGCCCGTGCTGCTATCACCACGCGTCGCGCCACGCACCAACAGGCCGTCGCGATACAGCAGGCTGACGGCCAGGCCATCAAGCTTGGGTTCGCAGCTGTACTCAACCTCGGCGCCACCACCAAACAGATCGCCCGCCGGCAGGTCCAGCCCCTCACGCACCCGGCGGTCGAAATCCAGCAGGTCGGTTTCTTCAAAGGCGTTGCCCAAACTAAGCATCGGCACTTCGTGCCTGACCTCGCCGAAGGCCGAAAGCGCCAGGCTGCCGACACGCTGGGTCGGTGAGTCGGCCGTGACCAGCTCTGGGTGTTCGGCTTCCAGGGCTTTCAGCTCATGGAACAGGCGGTCATATTCGGCGTCAGGAATACTCGGCTCATCGAGTACGTGATAGCGATAGTTATGCCCATCCAGTTCGGCACGCAGTTGCAGAATGCGCTGGGCAGCAATCGAGGCGTCGGTCATTGCGGTGTGCTCTCAAACGAAAAGAGCAGCCTTGGCTGCTCTTGGTATTTCATCGATTAAATCAGCGCTTATTGGTCAGTTGCTTGCGCTCGTATTCGACGATGCGTTGGCGGTAGTGCTCGATAGTTTGCGCGGTCATCACACTGCGCTGGTCATCCTTCAACTCGCCACCCAGTTCATGGGCCAGCTTGCGTGCGGCGGCCACCATCACATCAAAAGCCTGCTTGGGATGACGCGGGCCCGGCAAACCGAGGAAGAAACTCACGGCGCGGGTGCTGAAACCTTCAATGTCGTCGAGGTCAAAGGTGCCAGGTTTCAACGCATTGGCCATGGAGAACAGCACTTCACCATTACCCGCCATGCTTTCGTGGCGATGGAAGATGTCCATTTCACCAAAACGCAGACCGCTTTCCAGAATATTCTGCAGCAGCGCTGGGCCTTTGAAGCCTTCTTCATCGCGGGCGATGACATTGATCACCAGCACTTCTTCAACCGGTGGCAATTCCTTGCTGCTTTCCTTGGCCTGACTGGCGGGTTTGACCACATCGTCATCAACCGGGTTAAGCAGCGTCGGCACAGGTTCTTCCAGGCCCAGATTAAGGTCGCCCTGTTGCGGCTCACCACTGCGGCGGCGATTCAGCTCACGGGCGCTCAGTGATGGCAGGTCTTCTTCATCAAAAGCCGGCTCGTTACTGCGATCAATAACCCGCGGCGGGCTGAGCAGATCGGGATCGCTGTCATCATCCGGCAGATTGGCAAAACTGCGGTCAAGTTTGAACTTGAGTTTGCCCTTACCACCACGCATCCGCCGCCAGCCATCAAACAGGATGCCGGCAATCACAATAATGCCGATGACAATCAGCCACTCGCGCAGACCGAATTCCATGAAATACCTTAACCCCTAATAAAAATGTGATGAAAAAGGCCTTCCTGGGCCATTTTGCTAATTCTTTTCCGCGACGCCAAGCCTATGTTCTGCCAGGCCTTTCCCTGAGTTATAACGCCACGTCTAATAACAATGCGCATTAAGCTAGCACGACGAAAGATAACTTTACACCGCCCTGGCCATCATGATTCAACCAAGGCCAGCGCTTCTTCCACATCCACGGCCACCAATCGCGAACAACCGGGCTCGTGCATGGTTACGCCCATCAACTGATCAGCCATTTCCATGGCGATTTTATTGTGGGTGATATAGATAAATTGCACGGTTTCCGACATCTCTTTTACCAGCCGGGCATAGCGCCCAACGTTGGCATCATCCAGCGGCGCATCCACTTCATCGAGCATGCAGAACGGCGCTGGATTGAGTTTGAAGATGGCAAAAACCAGGGCCAGGGCAGTCAACGCCTTTTCCCCACCGGACAATAAATGAATGGTGCTGTTCTTCTTGCCAGGCGGGCGCGCCATGATGGTCACGCCGGTATCCAGCAGGTCTTCGCCGGTCAACTCCAGATAAGCGTTGCCACCACCAAAGACTTTCGGGAAAAGCGCCTGCAGGCCGCCGTTGATCTGATCGAAGGTTTCCTTGAAGCGGTTGCGGGTTTCCTTGTCGATCTTGCGAATGACGTTTTCCAGGGTATCCAGCGCCTCCACCAAGTCGGCGTTCTGCGCATCCAGGTAACGCTTACGTTCGGATTGCTGCTGGTATTCGTCGATGGCCGCCAGGTTGATCGGGCCCAGGCGCTGAATACGGGCAGCCAGACGTTCCAGTTCTTCTTCCCAGGCTTTCTCGCTGGCCTCTGCCGGCAAGCTGGCGAGCACGCCATGCAGGTCGTAATTGTCTTCGAGCAACTGATCCTGTAGCGCTTTGCGTCGCACGGTCAGCGATTGCCAATCCATACGCTGCTGCTCCAGCTGGCTACGCAGTAACTGCGACTGCTGCTCGGCCTGGGTACGGCGTTTTTCTGCATCGCGCAGCTCACGGTCGGCATCTTCCAGGGCCAGACGCGCCAGCTTGAGTTCGTCCTCCACCGCCATGCGCTTGTCGAGCTGCTCTTCGAGCTTCATCCGTAGCTCTTCCAGCGGTGCTTCGCCCTCCTCCAGATTGAGGTTGAGTTGCTCGCGTTTCTCGTGCAGACGCTCGGCCTGCAGCTCCAGGCGTTCCAGGGCCTGGCGGGTGGAATCATGCTGGGCTTTCAACGAACCCAGGCGCACGGCCAGCTGGTGGGCGTGATCTTTGTGCTGGCGGGCTTCCTGGCGCACGCGATCGAGGCGTTCGCGCAAGCTGTCGCGGCGAGCCAGCAGGCTTTCGCGCTGCTCGTTGTCGGTCGCCATGGCATCCAGGGCGTCCTGCAGTTGCAGACGTGACTCACCCAGTTGCTCGTGTTCAATTTCGCGCTGCTCGCCCAGCTCCAGCAGTTCGCTGTCCAAGCGGGTACGGCGCAATATCAGCTGCTCGACCTTGGCCTGCCCGGCAGACAGCTGGGCCTTCAACTCACCGAGACGACGGGCCAGGTCTTGGGCATGGCGGCGTTGCTGCTCGCGCTGTTCTTCCTGAGCACGCTGATTTTCACGCAGATGGGTCAAGCGCTCATCCAGCACGGCCAATGCAGCTTCGCGTTCATCACGCTCCAGGCTTAGCCGCTCGATCTCCTGACCACGGGCCAGCACACCGCTTTCCGCTTCACTGGCGCGGCGCACGCGCAAAAAGTGCCGACCCACCCAGTAGCCATCGCGGCTGATCAGGCTTTCGCCTTCGGCCAGGCTCAAGCGTGCGGCCAGGGCTTCATCCAGACTCTGCACCGGTTTGACCTTGGCCAGCCAAGGCGCCAGATCGACGTTGGCCTCGACCTTATCCAGCAAACTGCCCGCCACCCGCGCGCCGCCCTTGCTTGGGCTGGCCAGGCGCAGATCGCCTTGAGTCAGGCCGGCAAAATCCAAGCCTTGGAAATCATCCAGCAGCACGGCCTGCAGATCGGCACCCAGCACGGTTTCCACTGCCAATTCCCAACCGGCTTCAACCCGCAGGCCTTCAGCCAGACGCGGACGTTCGCTCAGCTGCTGCTCACGCAGCCAGTCGCCAGCGCCTTTACCGGGATCAAGCGCCGCTTGCTGCAAGGCTTCCAACGAGGCCAGGCGGCCATTCAGGCGTTGCAATTCACCTTGCGCCTGCTGCTGGGCCTGACCGCTGTGCTGCAGATCATTGCGCAGTTGTTGCAGGCGCTCGGCCTGCTGTTCTTCTTCCAGCTGCAGATCTTCCAGACTGATTTCGCCGGCGGCGATCTGCTCGCTCAGTTCGATAATCGCCGCATCTTCCGGGTCGGCGGCCAGTTGCTGCAGCTCATCGGTGAGACGGCGCTGACGCTCGGCCAGGCGCTCCAGGCTCTGCTCCAGCTGGGCGATGCGTGATTGCTGCACTTCGGCCTGACGCCGCGGCTCGGCGCTGCGCTGGTTGAAGCTGTCCCACTGTTCCTGCCAGCCATGCATGGCTGTTTCCGATTCTTCCAGCCCGGCGGCGGACTCTTCGGCCGCCGCTGCAGTCAGCTCCTGCTCGGGTTCGAGCATGGCCAGCTCTTCGCCAAGGGTCGCCAGCAGCGTGCGGTCGTGGCCCAGGTGCGATTCGGTTTCCAGGCGCGCGCGCTCGGCTTCGTTGAGGTCATCCTGCAACTGACGCAGACGCTGCTGACCGTGCTGGATGCTTTGCTCGATACGCGCGATATCGCCGCCCACCGAATAGAAGCGGCCTTGCACCAGGTTGAAACGCTCGCTCAGCTCATGGTGGCCATCGCGCAACCGCTCGATGCTCGCATCGGCATTACGCTGCTCGGCCACCAGGGCTTCGAAGCTAACTTCCTGGTTGCTGATCACCGCCTCGCGGCTACCCACCTGCTCATTCAGCGCTTGCCAGCGCAAGGCAGTGAGCTGAGCCTTGAGCTGACGCTCTTCGGCCTTGTATTCCTGGTATTTCTCTGCCGACTGGGCCTGACGGTGCAGGCGGTCGAGCTGACGCTCCAGCTCTTCGCGCAGGTCGGTCAGGCGCGCCAGGTTTTCATGGGTACGGCGTATGCGGTTCTCGGTCTCGCGGCGGCGCTCCTTGTACTTGGAGATACCGGCGGCTTCTTCAATAAAGTTGCGCAGATCTTCCGGCTTGGCTTCGATCAGTTTGCTGATCATGCCCTGCTCAATGATCGAGTAACTGCGCGGGCCCAGGCCGGTGCCGAGGAAGATGTCGGTGATGTCGCGGCGACGGCACTTGGTGCCGTTGAGGAAATAGGTGTTCTGGCTGTCGCGGGTGACCCGGCGGCGGATCGAGATTTCGTTGTAGCCGGCGTATTCGCCCGTCAGGGTGCCGTCGGAGTTGTCGAAGATCAGCTCGATGGAGGCCTGGGTCACCGGCTTACGGGTATTGGAACCATTGAAGATGACGTCGGTCATCGACTCGCCACGGAGGTTCTTCGCCGAACTCTCGCCCATCACCCAGCGCACGGCGTCGATGATGTTCGACTTACCGCAGCCGTTGGGCCCGACCACTGCCGCCATATTGCTGGGGAAGGTCACCGTGGTCGGGTCGACGAAGGACTTGAAACCGGCCAGTTTGATGCACTTGAGCCGCATAGACAGCCTTCCTTAAGCGTCGGCCAGTGCGGCCAGCACCAGCTGGCAATTGTGCTCACCGTAACCCAGCAATACCTCGCGAATGGCCTGGTGGTCACGGGCGATGATCGCCTGCAGCAAGGCGGCAAAGGTATTGAGGAACTGGCCCATCTCGCCTTTGCGCCGTTCCAGCGCCAGGTGATAGGTGCGGCTGATGGCCGGCAGCAGGTTCTCCACGGTTTCCTGCAGGTAAGGATTATTGGAGAACGGAAAGGCGGCACGCATGATGTCGAAGCTGCTCTCGACAAAAGCGTTGATATCTTCGCGCTGCAGGCTGTCCTGCAGGCGCTGTTGAATCACCAGGAACGGCCCGAGATCGGCTTCAACCTGCCAGCTATCCGCAACCGCCTTTCCCAACAGGATGTACAGCTCTATCACCAGTGCATACAGGCTCTTGACGTTATGCGGCGTCAGCTCGGCCACCTGCGCGCCACGGCGCGGCGGGATCACGATCAGGTGCCGGCGCTCCAGAATCAGCAGCGCTTCCCGCACCGAGCCCCGGCTGACATTCAGTGCCTGGGTGACTTTCTGTTCCTGAATGCGCTCACGCGCCTTCAACTCACCACGAATGATGCGTTCCGCAAGGTGATGGGCGATCTGCTCAGCGAGGCTATCCGGTGCCTTGAACGTCATGATGATCCTTAGGCTCTATCTGACCTATTGGAGGGGCTTAAAGCGGCTAAACCCGCGCCAGGCTTGGCCTGAGCGGTTGAACGCCGGCGCGAGTGTAACACAGGGTGTTACCGGGCCAAGGCCACCAGCGCTCTGCTTTCAAACCAAAAGGTGGGCTGTCAGGGGATGGGCAGCAACAAAGATTGTCCTACAATCCAACCAACACCCTACTCCAACAATAATAAGTACGGAGCCACCATGTTCGAACGCCTGCCCTCCAACTGGATGCTTGTGATTAAAAGCATCGGCTACTGGTTCTGGTTGATCCCGGTATTGGGTATCCCATTGAGCTATTACTGGTCATTAAACAGCCAATACGCCAACGCCTGGCCCTGGCTGGTGGTGCTGGTGGTGTTCGGCGTTATCCCGCTGCTGGATTTTATTGTTGGCCGCGACCCAGCCAACCCCGACGAGGCGGTGCAAGTGCCGCAAATGGAGCAGCAGGGTTACTACCGCCTGCTCAGCCTGATCACCGTGCCGGCTTTGCTTGGCATGCTCGGTTGGTCTGGCTGGGTATTCGTCAACCATGAGGCCTGGAGCTGGATTGGTCAGCTCGGCTGGATGCTGTCGGTCGGCACGGTGACTGGCGCCATCGGCATTACCGTGGCCCATGAGTTTATCCACAAGGACCCGCAGCTGGAGCAGAACGCCGGCGGCTTGTTGCTGGCTGCCGTGTGCTACGGCGGCTTCAAGATCGAGCATGTACGCGGTCACCATGTGCACGTGTCGACCCCGGAAGACGCCAGCTCCTCACGCTACGGCCAAAGCCTGTATGCCTTCCTGCCGCACGCCTATGTGCACAACTTCATCAATGCCTGGAAGCTTGAAGCCGAACGACTGAAGCGCAAAAACCTGCCCGTGCTGCACTGGCGCAATGAGCTGATTGGCTGGTACGCGGTCAGCGCGCTATTTCTCCTCGGTTTCAGCCTGGCCTTCGGCTGGCTCGGCGCGCTGTTTTTTATCGCGCAGTCAGTGGTCGCCTTCACCCTGCTGGAAATCGTCAACTATGTGGAGCACTACGGCCTGCACCGCCGCAAGCTGGAGAATGGTCGCTATGAACGCACCAATCCGACGCACTCGTGGAACAGCAACTTCCTCCTGACCAACCTGTTTCTCTTCCATCTGCAGCGCCATTCTGACCACCACGCCTATGCCAAACGCCGCTATCAGGTGCTGCGGCATTTCGACGACAGCCCGCAGCTGCCCAACGGCTATGCCGGGATGATCGTCCTGGCGCTGTTTCCGCCGCTGTGGCGCGCGGTGATGGACCCACGCGTACGTGCTTATTACGCCGGTGAAGAGCACCAACTGACTGATTCGCAGCTGACCCACTCTTAAGAGCAGACACAGCCACAAAAAACGCCAAGGGCTCATACCCTTGGCGTTTTTTTGTGGCCACTCATTTATTTCTGCAGGCTTTGATTGGCACAAAAGCGGCTAGCGTTTAACCGGAATACAGGGCTTTTAGCGCTCATAACTGAATCGCATGACAATCGCCTGACCAAAGAGTCAAATATTTGTTGACCCTAAAGTCAGAAAACTCTAGATTCGCCTCATGCCAAGCCGTGTGGAAACGCTGCGCCGTTGTGCGCAGCGTTTCAGCAGAGCCTGATACGAGAACAATAAAGTGCCTGGAGGTCGTCCTTGATCCAGTTTTTACTCAACCGGGAGCTGCGTACTGAGCATGCCCTGGACCCAAACGTCACCGTGCTCAATTACCTGCGTGAGCATGTCGGCAAATCCGGAACCAAAGAAGGCTGCGCCTCTGGCGATTGCGGTGCCTGCACCGTGGTGGTCGGAGAGCTGGACGGTGAGCGCGTGCGTTATCGCACCCTCAACTCCTGCCTGACCTTCGTGTCCTCCTTGCACGGCAAACAGCTGATCACGGTTGAAGACCTCAAGCACCAGGGCCAACTGCACAGCGTGCAACAGGCCATGGTCGATTGCCACGGTTCGCAGTGCGGCTTCTGCACCCCTGGTTTTGTCATGTCGCTGTTCGCCCTGCAGAAGAACAGCAGCGGCTTCGACAAGGCCGACACCATGGAAGCGCTGGCCGGCAACCTCTGCCGTTGCACCGGTTACCGCCCGATTATCGATGCCGCCGAGCAGGCCTGCTGCCGGAAGCAGCCCGACCAGTTCGACGCTGCCGAAGCGCAAACCGTCGCGCAACTGAAAGCCATCGCCCCGCAGGACACCGCCGAGCTCAATAGCGGCGACAAACGCTGCCTGTTGCCGCTGACCGTGGCGGACCTGGCCGATATCTACGCTGCCAACCCGGAAGCGCGCCTGCTCGCCGGTGGCACCGACCTGGCGCTGGAAGTCACCCAGTTCCACCGCGAGCTGCCGGTGATGATCTACGTCGGCCATATCGAAGCGATGAAGCGCGTCGAAGTGACCGCCGAGAGCATCGAAATCGGCGCCGCCACTGCCCTCTCCGATTGCTACGCCGCCCTTGCCCAGGATTACCCGGACTTCGGCGAGCTGCTGCACCGTTTCGCCTCGCTGCAGATCCGTAATCAGGGCACCCTGGGCGGCAATATCGGCAACGCCTCGCCGATTGGCGACGCCCCGCCGCTGCTGATCGCCCTTGGCGCGCAGGTCGTGCTGCGCAAAGGCAACACCAGCCGCTCCCTGCCGATCGAAGACTATTTCCTCGACTACAAGGTGACAGCGCGCCAGGAAGCCGAATTTATCGAGAAGATCATCGTGCCGCGCCATCAGGCCAGCCAGGCGTTCCGCGCCTACAAGGTGTCCAAGCGCCTCGACGATGACATCTCCGCCGTCTGCGCCGCCTTCAACCTGGTGGTCGAAGATGGCGTGGTGCAGAGCGCACGCATTGCCTTCGGCGGTATGGCTGCCATCCCGAAACGCGCTGCTGCCTGTGAAGCCGCACTGCAGGGTTCAGCCTGGTACCCAGGCGTAATCGAACGCGCCTGCGCTGCGCTGGCCGAGGATTTCACCCCGCTCAGCGACTTCCGCGCCAGCAAGGAATACCGCCTGCTCACTGCACAGAATCTGCTGCGTAAATTCTTCCTCGAGCTGCAAGCTCCCGAAGTCGAAACCCGGGTGACCGCGTATGTCTAATCATCATGTAATTAAAAGCCAGGCCGAACTGGCCGAACTGTTCCGCGCCGATATCACCACTGGCGTCGGCAAGAGCGTCAAACATGAAAGCGCGGACAAACACGTCTCCGGCGAAGCCATCTACGTCGACGACCGCCTGGAGTTCCCCAACCAGCTGCACGTCTATGCCCGCATGAGCGACCGAGCCCACGCGCGCATCGTCAGCATCGATACCAGCCCTTGCTACCAGTTCCCAGGCGTGGCAATTGCCATCACCAAGGATGACGTACCCGGCCAGCTGGATATCGGCCCGGTCGTGGCCGGTGACCCGCTGCTGGCGGACGGCAAGGTTGAATACGTTGGCCAAGTGGTGATCGCCGTCGGCGCCGACAGCCTGGAAACCGCCCGCAAGGCGGCCATGGCGGCAATCATCGAATACGAAGACCTTGAGCCAGTACTGGACGTGGTCGATGCGCTGCGCAAGAAGCATTTCGTCCTCGACAGCCATCAGCACAAGATCGGCAACTCCGCCGCCAAATTGGCCACCGCGCCGCGCCGCCTGCAAGGCAGCCTGCATATCGGCGGCCAGGAACACTTCTACCTGGAAACCCAGATTTCCTCGGTCATGCCGAGCGAAGACGGCGGCATGATCGTCTACACCTCGACGCAGAACGCCACCGAAGTGCAGAAGCTGGTGGCCGAAGTGCTCGGTGTGCCGATGCACAAGATTGTGATCGACATGCGCCGCATGGGCGGCGGTTTCGGCGGCAAGGAAACCCAGGCCGCAGGCCCGGCGTGCCTGTGTGCGGTGATCGCGCACCTCACCGGTCGGCCGACCAAGATGCGCCTGCCGCGCGTTGAAGATATGCAGATGACCGGCAAGCGCCATCCGTTCTACGTTGAATACGACGTCGGCTTCGATGACAACGGCCTGCTGCATGGCATCGAGATTGAACTGGCCGGCAACTGCGGCTACTCGCCCGATCTATCCGGTTCGATTGTCGACCGCGCGATGTTCCACTCGGACAACGCCTACTTCCTCGGCAACGCCACCATCAATGGTCACCGCTGTAAGACCAACACCGCGTCGAACACCGCCTACCGCGGTTTCGGCGGCCCGCAGGGCATGGTCGCCATTGAGGAGATCATGGATGCAGTCGCCCGCAGCCTGGGCAAAGACCCGCTGGAAGTGCGCAAGACCAACTACTACGGCAAGACCGAGCGCAACGTCACCCATTACCACCAGACCGTCGAGCACAACGTCATCCACGAGATGACCGCCGAGCTGGAAGCCAGCAGTGACTACGCCAAGCGCCGTGAAGAAATCCGCGCATTCAACGCCAAGAGCCCGGTGTTGAAGAAAGGCCTGGCGCTGACCCCGGTTAAATTCGGCATCAGCTTTACCGCCACCTTCCTCAACCAGGCTGGCGCGCTGATCCACATCTACACCGACGGTTCGATCCACCTGAACCACGGCGGCACCGAGATGGGCCAGGGCCTCAACACCAAGGTCGCGCAGATCGTCGCCGAAGTGTTGCAGGTGGATATCTCGCGCATCCAGATCACCGCCACTAACACCGACAAGGTGCCAAATACCTCGCCGACTGCCGCCTCCAGCGGTGCCGACCTTAACGGCAAGGCCGCGCAGAACGCGGCCGAAACGCTCAAGCAGCGCCTGGTTGATTTTCTGGTGCGCGAATACAAGGTCACCCCGGAAGATGTTGAGTTCCGCAACAGCCAGGTGCGCGTACGTGACCTGTTCCTGAGCTTCGAGGAAGTGATCCAGAAGGCCTACTTCGGCCAGGTATCGCTCTCCAGCACCGGTTTCTACCGTACGCCGAAGATCTTCTATGACCGTGACAAAGCTGCCGGCCGGCCCTTCTACTACTTCGCCTACGGCGCAGCCTGCTCGGAAGTGATCGTCGACACCCTGACCGGTGAGTACAAGATGCTGCGCACCGACATACTGCATGACGTCGGCGCTTCACTGAACCCGGCGCTGGACATCGGCCAGGTCGAAGGCGCCTTCGTTCAGGGCATGGGTTGGCTGACCATGGAAGAGCTGGTGTGGAATGGCAAAGGCAAACTAATGACTAACGGCCCGGCCAGCTACAAGATTCCGGCCATCGCCGATATGCCGCTGGACCTGCGCGTCAACCTGGTGGAAAACCGCAAGAACCCGGAAGACACCGTGTTCCATTCCAAGGCCGTCGGTGAGCCGCCGTTTATGCTCGGCATCGCCGTGTGGTGTGCGATCAAGGATGCCGTGGCCAGCCTGGCTGACTACCGCGTACAGCCGAACATCGACGCCCCGGCAACCCCTGAGCGCGTGCTTTGGGGCGTGGAGCAGATGAAGAAACTGCAGCAGACCGCCAAGTCGGCAGCCGCCGTAGAAGCGCAACCGGCGTAACGCCAATTCGCCTGGATGGCCATCCATCCAGGCGCTGCATAAACAGGTGTACAACAATGACAAAACACACCGAAACGAAACCGCAGACACCACGACCGATTCCAGTACCGATACTGGACCCGTCGCCGAGCAACTGGCGCTTACCGCGCCCCGGACAACTGCCACCTACCTGGAGGCTGAGCAAATGAGCTGGATCAGCGCCCTCGCCGAACTGCAGCAGCAAGGCCAGCCTTGCGTGCTGGTGACCATCATCGAAGAACGCGGCTCAACCCCGCGCAATGCTGGCTCGAAAATGGTGGTCACCGCTGACCGCATCTTCGAGACCATCGGTGGTGGTCATCTGGAATACAAGGCGATGGAGCTGGCCCGCGAAATACTCAGCAGCCGCAGCCAGGATACCCGCCTGGAGCGTTTCAGCCTGGGCGCCAGCCTCGGCCAATGCTGCGGCGGCGCCACCGTGCTGCTGTTTGAACCCATGGGCCAACCGCAGGCGCAGATCGCCGTATTCGGCGCCGGCCACGTTGGCCGCGCCCTGGTGCCGCTGCTCGCCAGCCTGCCGTGCAAGGTGCGCTGGATTGATTCGCGGGAAAGCGAGTTTCCTGAACAGATTCCGGCTGGGGTCGAGAAAGTGGTGAATGACGAGGTGATCGACGAGATCGAGCGCATGCCCGCCGGCAGCTACTTTATCGTCATGACCCACAACCACCAGCTCGACCTGGAGCTGACTGCAGAAATCCTCAAACGCAACGATTTTGCCTACTACGGCCTGATCGGCTCGCAAACCAAGCGCGCCAAGTTTGAGCACCGCCTGCGTGATCGCGGCTTCGACCCAGCAGTGGTCGCGCGCATGCGTTGCCCCATGGGCCTGGCCGAGGTCAAAGGCAAGCTGCCGGTGGAAATCGCCGTATCCATCGCCGGCGAAGTGATCGCCACCTACAACGCCGCCTTTGGCCAAGAGAGCAAAAAGGGCCAGCCCAGCGTTGCCAAGCTGCTGCCCGCCTCTCGCCGCACCCAGGCCTGACTATCTGCCCAGGCGCACGCGCGCCTGAGCGACCAAATCCATAGATTGAGATAAGCGTTACATGACTAGCCCAGTGAAAGCCTACCGCGCCGCCATCCTGCACAGCATTGCCGACCCTGCCGTGGTGGGCGTTGAGCAATCCTATGAGTATTTCGAAGACGGTGTGCTGGTCGTCGAGAACGGCCAGGTGGCCAAAGTCGGCCATGCCGCCGACCTGCTTCCAACGCTCAAGGGCGTTGAAATCACTGAGTATCGCGATGCCCTGATCACCCCCGGCTTTATCGACACCCATATCCACTACCCGCAAACCGGGATGATCGCCTCCTACGGCGAACAGCTGCTGGACTGGCTGAACACCTACACCTTCCCCACCGAACAGCAGTTTGCCGACAAGGCCCATGCCGCCGACGTGGCCGGGATCTTCCTGAAAGAGCTGTTGCGCAACGGCACCACCACCGCGCTGGTATTTGGCAGCGTGCACAAGCAATCGATAGACGCCTTCTTCGAAGCCGCCGAAGCGCTGAACCTGCGCATGATCGCCGGCAAGGTGCTGATGGATCGCAATGCCCCGGATTACCTGACCGACACCCCCGAATCCGGCTACGCCGACAGCAAGGAACTGATCGAACGCTGGCACGGCAAGGGCCGCTTGCATTACGCGGTGACCCCACGCTTCGCCCCGACCAGCACCCCGGAGCAACTGACCCTGGCCGGCAAGCTGCTGGGCGAGTACCCGGACCTGTATATGCACACCCACCTGTCCGAGAACCGCAAGGAAATCGAATGGGTCAAGGCATTGTTCCCTGAGCGCAAGGGCTACCTGGATGTGTACGACCACTACAAGCTGATCGGCGCGCGCTCGGTATTCGCCCACGGCGTGCACCTGTGTGACGACGAGTGCAAACGCCTGGCCGAAACCGGCTCGGCCGTGGCCTTCTGCCCAACCTCCAACCTGTTCCTCGGCAGCGGCCTGTTCGACCTGAATAAGCTGGAACAGCACGGCGTGCGCGTCGGCCTGGGCACCGATGTCGGCGCGGGTACCAGCTTCAGCCAACTGCAATCGCTGAACGAGGCGTACAAGGTGATGCAACTGCAGGGCAAGAAACTCGACCCGTTCAAGTCGCTGTACCTGGCCACCCTCGGCGGCGCCAACGCGCTGTACCTGGACGACAAGCTGGGCAACTTCGAAAGCGGCAAAGACGCCGACTTCGTGGTGCTCGACTACAACGCCACGCCGCTAATCAGCTACCGCATGCAACAGGCCAAGACCCTGGACGAAAGACTCTTCGCCCTGACCATGCTCGGTGACGACCGCGCGATCAAGGAAACCTTCGCCGCCGGCCAGTCGGTGCATCGCCGCGACTGAGGTGGGTAAAACCCCAATCAACAAAAAGCCCGCTCATTGAGCGGGCTTTTTCGTTCAGGCCGATTGCCCCAATTAGCGGCTCGCGGCTTTCTTCTTGCTGCCCGGCAGCAGGTGCGAGAACACCGCATGCAGGTCATCGGAGGCGGTTTCGCCATCCAGGTTGAGTTTGGCGTCGACGCTGTCCATGTGGCGCATCATCAGGTCCACCGCCACTTCCACATTGCCAGCCTCGATGGCGTCGATCACCTGGTCGTGCTCGGCATCCGAGCAATGGGTGCGGCTGTTGCTTTCGTATAGGGCGATGATCAGCGAGGTCTGCGAAATCAGGCTGCGCAGAAAACCCAGCAAGGTCAGGTTACCGGCGGCTTCCGCGAGTTTCAGGTGGAACTCACCGGACAGGCGAATGCCCATGCCGCGATCACCACGGGCGAAGCAGTCACGCTCATCAATCACCATCTGGCGCAGCGCGGCAATCTGTTCCGGCTTGGCGTTCTTGCAGGCCAGTTCGGTAATCGCCCGTTCGATCATGCGGCGCACATAGAAGATCTGCCGCGCCTCTTCCGCACCTGGGCTGGCCACTACCGCGCCACGGTTAGGCCGCAGCAGCACCACGCCTTCGTGGGCCAGGCGCGACAAGGCACGACGAATAATGGTGCGGCTGACGCCGAAGATTTCACCGAGCGCCTCTTCACTGAGCTTGGTGCCCGGAGCCAGACGCTGCTCGAGAATGGCATCAAAGATATGGGCGTAAACGACATCGTCCTGAGTCCCGCTGCGAGTGCTCTTGCCTTCGCGCGTCTGCTTCTTAAGGGGCTGCAATTGTTCGTTCATTGGGGCTCGCGTGATCAAGGTTCGGCGGTTGCTGATGCAACTCTACTGTGTATTACCCACCCTCTGGCAAGCAGCACATCAGCAAAAGTCACAAATAAAAAGCCCTTGCATTGTACACAATGTGACCAGTGCGTACACCGTTAGCAACGCATAGCGGCCGCGCAAGCGGGCATTTGCGCGCACTTTTCAGCTGCACTTTTCAGCCGCATAAGGCGCAGCCGGGCAGATTCATTTCTTATATACAGCGTTTTTCTTGTTCGAGAATCTGCTTAGCAGCGCTTAAACGATGGGCGCCGCTGCTCCGTCAAATATTAGCGAAACCCTGTGAACCACGGCGCTGTCAGCGCCTTACCAGGCTGTATTGACGAACGCTGCGGTACACAGCGTAAAAGTCACGGGTAATCCATAGGTGAAAAAACCGAGTACATACGGGATTTTAACCAGAAACATTATTTGCTTTTTTTGTATACAACATCATAATCGGCCTCAGCGTTATTTCTTGACCGTCAGGTCAGCTAAGCACGCCAGCAAGGCAAAAAAACACCACCTACCTCAAGAGTCGAGCAGTGCGCAGCACAGGCTCTGGGTGGCACACAACAAGAGATGAGGAGTACCCCTGTGGAAAGCGCTAAACAAGAACAACAGGCGACGCAGATGCAAGACCTGATCAAACCCGGTCTGCTTGACCGCTTCTTCAAGCTGACCGAACACCGCACCACAATCAAAACCGAACTGCTGGCGGGCCTGACGACTTTCGTCACCATGGCTTACATCATCTTCGTTAACCCCAACATCATGGCCACAGCCGGCGTCGATCACGGTGCGGCGTTTGTCGCCACCTGCATCGGTGCGGCCATCGGCTGTTTCCTGATGGGTCTGTACGCCAACTGGCCAGTCGGCCTGGCACCCGGCATGGGCCTGAATGCCTTCTTCACCTACACCGTTGTCGGTGAAATGGGCTACAGCTGGCAGATCGCCCTGGGCGCGGTGTTTATCTCCGGCGTGCTGTTTATGATCATGAGCCTGTCACGCATCCGCGAGTGGCTGCTTAACAGCATCCCCATGAGCCTGCGCTTTGCCATGGGTGCGGGGGTTGGTCTGTTCCTCGGGCTGATCGGTCTGAAGACTGCGGGTATTGTCGTCGACAGCCCTGCCACCCTGCTGACCATGGGCTCGTTCGGTGAACCGAATGCAATCCTCGCCGCTGTGTGCTTCCTGCTGATTGCCGTGCTCAGCCACCGCAACGTGTTCGGCGCCATCCTGTTCAGCATGCTCGGCGTCACCGCCATCGGCTGGGGCATCGGCATCGTTGAATACAACGGCCTGGTTTCCATGCCGCCAAGCCTGGCACCAACCTTGATGGCACTGGATATCGCCGGCGCCTTCAACATTGCCATGATCAGCGTGATTCTGGCCTTCCTCTTCGTCAACATGTTCGACACCGCCGGCACCCTGATGGGCGTCGCCCATCGCGCCAACCTGGTGGATGAGGACGGCAAGATCCAGAACCTGTCCAAGGCCCTCAAGGCCGACAGTACCTCCAGCGTGGTCGGGGCCTTTGTCGGTTGCCCACCGGTCACCAGCTATGTGGAAAGTGCTGCGGGCGTTGCTGCCGGTGGTCGTACTGGCCTGACGGCTGTTGCCGTGGGTATGCTGTTTCTCTGCGCGATGTTCTTTGCCCCGCTGGCTGGGATGATCCCCGCCTACGCCACCGCAGGCGCGCTGATTTATGTGGCAATGCTGATGATGAGCGGCATGGCGCATATCGACTGGAAAGATCACACCGACACCATCCCGGCGATCGTCACCGTGGTCATGATGCCGCTGACTTTCTCCATCGCCAACGGTATTGCCCTGGGCTTCCTGACCTACGCGACGCTGAAGTTGCTGACCGGTCAGCGCGACAAGGTATCGCTGAGCCTGTACGTTCTGTGCATCATTTTTATCGCCAAGTTCGCCTTCCTGTAATTGAAAACTACTGCGCTCGACTATGCGGCGTTGAAGTCAGACTCAAAATGCTCATGTACAGTCGTACACTCCGCTTTTTCGCCTGACTTCGCCTTGCCTAGTCATCGCTCGCTACGTTTTCAAAACAAAGGAACATGAACCAAGCAAAACCTAAGCCCTGACATGGCGTCGGGGCTTTTGCGCATCTGGAGAATCGCTAATGAGTCTGGAAACCTGGCTGTTGTTCGCAAGCGCTGCACTGGTGGTGATTCTGATCCCGGGGCCGCTGTCACTGTTGATGGTCAGCAACAGCCTCAACTATGGCCTGCGTCGCTCAGCCCCGGCCTTTATTGGTGGGGTGTCAGCTTCTATCTGTTTATTGAGTGCTTCGGCGCTGGGCCTTGGCGCACTGCTGCTGGCCTCCGAGCAGCTGTTCAGCCTACTCAAACTGGTCGGCGCGCTGTACCTGTTCTATCTCGCCTGGCAGAGCTGGCAGGAATCACGCAAAGCCGCCAAACCGGTGACGGCCGAAGAGCAGCCGGTCAACCCAGGCTTTCGCAGCATGTTCTGGAAGGCCTTCGGCTTGGGCGCCAGCAACCCCAAGGACATTCTGTTCTTCGCCGCCTTCTTGCCGCAGTTCATCAGCGCCGAGCGGCCTATGCTCAGCCAGCTGCTGGTGATGATCGCCACCTGGGCGGTGTTGGACTTGGCCTGCAAGCTGTTCTACGGCCTCAGCGCCCAGGGCGCCGCGCGCTACCTGCGCTCGGGCAAGGGCCAGGTATGGTTCAACCGCATCAGCGCTGCCTTGTTTGGCGGGGCTGGCGCAGCCTCACTGCTTAGCCGCTGACAGCGACAACCTGCCAAGGCTTATCCACGTCACGACCTGTAGGAGCAACTGTCTTAACCAGTCGTTTGTCGCCACTCGGTATCGTCGCGGATCATGGCATTCAATCGAACCACCAGCACTCGCATACAGGCGACTAATGCAACCTTTGCACACTTGCCTCGCTCGCGCAGTGCCAAGTAACGCGCATTGAAGT
>Ga0209504_1000310_pt1 | contig 44066 bp, 34 predicted proteins | sample COGITO_mtgs_1005_FD_184791 | JGI IMG/M metagenome (GOLD analysis project Ga0209504, IMG submission 184791) | Pelagic marine microbial communities from North Sea - COGITO_mtgs_100511 (SPAdes) (version 2) | ecosystem: Environmental > Aquatic > Marine > Epipelagic ...
AAACAGAATTAATAATTCGTTCAAATTCATCTGATATTGATTTTGCCTTATTAAAAGATGGAAAACTTATAGAATTAAATAAAGAAACAACTGATAATAAATTCTCTGTTGGCGACATATTTTTAGCCAAGATTGGAAAAGTATTAACAGGGCTTAATGCTTCTTTTGTTAATGTAGGATACCCTAAAGACGGTTTTTTACATTATCATGATTTAGGAGCAAAAGTGCAATCTTTAAATAATTTTATTAAGAAAGTAAGCACAGGTAAGTATAAAGAATTCACTTTAAAAAACTTTCGCTTTGAGAAAGACATTCACAAAGACGGAAGTATTAACGACGTACTAAAATCAGGTCAAAATTTATTAGTACAAATTGTAAAAGAACCTATTTCTACCAAAGGACCTAGATTAAGCTCAGAGCTTTCTATAGCAGGTAGATTTTTGGTATTAGTTCCTTTTTCTGACAGAATTTCTGTTTCTCAAAAAATAGAAGATTCAAAAGAAAAAGAACGATTAAAAAGATTAGTAAAAAGCATTAAGCCAAAGGGCTTTGGTGTTATTTTAAGAACTGTTGCTGAAGGAAAAAAAGTGGCAGAATTAGATAAAGATTTACAAAATTCATTAGACCGTTGGAAAACAATGTGTAAGCGAATTGCCAACACAAACACACCAACAAAAGTATTAAGCGAATTAAACAGAGCTTCTTCAATTTTAAGAGATCTAATGAATGATTCTTTTACAAATATTGTTACCAATGATGAAACTCTTAAAGTAGAAATTAAAGAGTATCTTCAAGAGATCTATCCTGAAAAGGAAAAGATTGTAAAACTTCATACATCAGCAACTCCTATCTTTGAAAAATACGGAATAGAACGCCAAATAAAAACATCTTTTGGTAAGACTGTTTCTATGAGTAGAGGGGCTTATTTAGTGATAGAACACACTGAAGCATTACACGTAATAGATGTAAACAGTGGTAATCGTTCTAACAAAGCTGGTTCTCAAGAAGAAACTGCATTAGAAGTAAATTTAATTGCTGCTACTGAAATTGCAAGACAATTGCAATTAAGAGACATGGGAGGAATTATAGTAATTGACTTCATTGATATGCACCGTGCAGAAAATAGAAATAAATTATTTCAGCATTTAAAAGAGCACATGTCTTTAGATAGAACAAAGCATAAAATTTTACCGCCAAGTAAATTTGGGTTAATCCAAATTACAAGGCAAAGAGTTCGACCTGAACTCAGTATCAAAACAACAGAACCAAACCCTAATAGCAATGGAGAAGTAGAAGCTCCTATTGTTTTGTTAGACAAAATTGAAGCCGATTTGGAACGTGTTATTTCAAATCCTAAAAATAAAAACGTGGTGTTGAACGTACATCCTTTTATTGCTTCTTATTTGACTAAAGGAATATCGTCGATTCGTTTCCGATGGTATTTAAAACACAAAAAGTGGATACCTATTATACCTAGAGATGCTTACAACTATTTGCAGTACAAATTTAAAATTGTACGTAAGTAAGGCACATATATATCAACAAAAACCCACATTGTTTTCAATGTGGGTTTTTTATTTTTTACGCTATAAACAAGCTACTTAGAGTTAAAATACTGATAGATTTTTTTAGCTCTCGCATCACCAACAATTTCCTGCAACTCTTCAAATGTGGCTGTCTTAACTCGTTTTGCTGATTTAAATTTTCGCAATAAAGACGTAATTGTTTGTTTCCCAATATTAGGGATCTGTTCTAATTCTGATTGAATAGCACTCTTACTTCTCTTATTTCTATGTAATGTTATTCCAAATCTATGTGCTTCATTTCTTAAAAACTGAATAATTTTTAATGTTTCAGATCGTTTATCTAAATACATAGGAATTGGATCTCCTGGGTAATAAATTTCTTCCAATCTCTTTGCAATTCCAATAATAGCTATTTTACCTCTTAAGCCAAGTAAGTCTAAACTTTTTAATGCGGAAGATAGCTGCCCCTTCCCTCCATCTATAACAATTAATTGGGGAAGTGGCTCGTCTTCAGACAAAAGCCTCTTATAACGCCTAAAAACAACCTCCTCCATAGAGGCAAAATCATCTGGTCCATCTACTGTTTTTATGTTATAATGACGGTATTCTTTTTTAGTTGGTTTCCCATCTTTAAAAACAACACAAGCTGCTACAGGATGTGTACCTTGTATATTAGAATTATCAAAACATTCTATATGCCTAGGTTCTTCAGACAATCGTAAATCTTTTTGCATTTGAGTCATAATTCTTTTTACATGACGATCTGGATCTGCAATTTTTATTTGCTTAAACTGTTCTTGTCTATAATACTTAGCATTGCGTTCTGAGAGCTCTATAATCCGTTTTTTATCTCCAAGTTTTGGAACTGTTACTTTAATGCCATTCCCTAAATCAATTTCAAAAGGAACATAGACTTCTTTAGACATAGAATTAAATCGTTGTCTAATTTCTACAATCGCTAGCTCTAAGATTCTTTTATCTGATTCATCTAACTTTTTTTTAATTTCAGTAGTATGAGATTGAATGATAGAACCATTTGCAATTTTAAAGAAATTAACATAGCCATAACTTTCATCAGAAATAATGGAAAAAACATCTACATTGTTTATAGAAGGGTTTACAATGGTAGATTTAGATTGATAGTTAGATAGTAAGTTTAATTTTTCCTTTACTTTCTGAGCCTCCTCAAATTCCATTTTCTCTGCTAACACTTGCATTATTTCCTGAAACTTATCTAGACTTTCTTTAAAATTTCCTTTTACAATATTTCTAATTGCTTTAATAGTTTCGTTATAACGTTCTTCTTCTTGAAAATCTTCACAGGGGCCATTGCAGTTTCCCAAATGATATTCTAAACAAACCTTGTATTTTTTTGTTGCTATTTTTTCTCTAGATAAATCATATTTACAAGTTCTTAATGGGTATAACTCTCTTATTAAATCTAATAAGACTTTTACTGTTCTAACATTTGTATAGGGTCCAAAATACTCAGACCCATCTTTGATAACTCTTCGAGTCATGAAAATTCTAGGAAACCGCTCTTTTTTAATACAAATCCAAGGATAGGTTTTATCATCTTTTAACATGATATTATATCTTGGCTGGTATTTTTTAATCAGGTTGTTTTCTAATAATAATGCATCTGTTTCTGTATCTACAACAATATGCTTAATACTAACAATTTTCTTTACAAGAATTCTAGTTTTTGCATTCTCGTGATTTTTTGTAAAATACGATGCAACTCTTTTCTTTAAATTCTTTGCTTTTCCAACATATAAAATCTTGTCTTCTTTATCATAATACTGATAAACTCCAGGAGAGTCTGGGATTGTTTTTAATTGAATTTCTAGAGAAGTTGGCATAGAACGAAAATACTATTTTATTTTTTCTTAATGAGTTATAAAGTGAATTGGACTGTGCAATAAGGAAGGTTTTAAAAAAAATAGTCAGTCATTTTAATAGCTCGTGCTAAAAAAAAGAACCGTGTTTAAGGAGTTGAAATTCTTGTAATTTATAACTGTTATTCTATTACTTTTTCTTCTTTAGGAAACGCTGTTTTACTGAAAATAAAAAGCAAGGCTACTCCAGTAGTAATATAGGCATCTGCAGGATTAAAAATATAATTAAAAAATCTAAAAAAATCCCCTCCTATAAAAGGAATCCAGTCCGGAAGATTGCCTTCCCAGATAGGAAAGTAAAACATATCTACCACTTTCCCGTAAAACAATTCTCCGTATGGCCTATCAGAAAACAATGTTGCTAGATTAGTACCTATTGGAGTATCAAAAACAACACCGTAAAAAACAGAGTCTATAATATTACCAACTGCACCAGAGAAGATTAAAGCTATTGCAAAAATTACTGCATTGTGTGTGCCTTTTTTTATATGCTGGGCTAACCAATAAATAATACCAGAAACAGCTACCAATCTAAATAGTGTTAAAAACAGCTTTCCTGCTTTTCCTCCAAACTCAAAACCCATAGCCATTCCGTTATTTTCAACAAAATGAATTCTAAACCAATTAAATACTTTTACTTCTTCACCTAAAAAAAAGTTTGTTTTAATATAAATTTTTACAATTTGATCTATTAGTATTGCTAAGATTACCGTTAATAAAGCAATGTTTTTTTTAGACATATTTCTAGAATTATTATGGAAACAAAAATAAGAATATTATTGTATTTGAGGTTTGTGTTAACAAAACATTGGTACTCTTACAAATGAAATTGTGCTATTTTTAAAAAATAAAAAAAGCTTCCTAATTAGGAAGCTTATGATTTACTGTCGTCTTTTTGCCTCTATGCTTAAAGTGGCATGCGGCACTAGCTTTAACCGTTCTTTCTGAATGAGTTTTCCTGTAACTCTACAAACTCCATACGTTTTGTTTTCTATTCTTATTAAGGCATTATTTAAATCCCTAATAAATTTTTCTTGGCGAATTGCTAACTGAACATTAGCTTCTTTACTCATAGTTTCAGAACCTTCTTCAAAAGATTTAAACTGAGGTGAAGTATCGTCTGTACCGTTATTTAATCCATTTTTATATGAACTTTGTAATAAGGCTAAATCTTCTTCAGCTCTTTCTATTTTCTTTAGGATGATTTCTTTAAACTCTTGTAAATCTTCATCAGAATATTTTGTACTGGTATTCGACATGATTCTTACATTTTATGAATTAATATTTTACTTTTGATGGTGTCAAACTCTATCTCTGAACCATCTATTAATTGATCAACAAAAACCAATTCATCAGTTAGTGTTTCACTCATAATATACTCTTTATTATTATTGATAGATTCTTCCAAATCTTCAAATTTTAAAACCGTTAATTTAATTCTATCTGTTACCTCAAGACCCTTGTCTTTTCTGGCATTCTGAATTCTATTAATCAGTTCTCTTGCAACTCCTTCTTTCCGTAGTTCTTCAGAAATAGTAACATCTAAAGCTACTGTAATAGATCCTTCATTTGCTACTAACCACCCCTCTATGTCTTTGGATGATATCTCTACATCTGAAAGGTCTAAGTTAATAATTTTTCCTTCAAGTTCAATAGCTATTTTTTCGTTGAATTCTATTTTGGCAATATCTTCTTTTGTAAAGTTTCGAATGGCATTGGCTATGAACTTCATTTCTTTCCCAAATTTTGGCCCTAAGGTTTTAAAATTTGGCTTAATTTGTTTTACTAAAATATCTGAAGCATCTTCTAATAAGACAATTTCTTTAATATTTACCTCGTGTTTAATTAAGTTAGCAACAGCTAATATTGATGATTTTTGCTCTGTACTTTCTACAGGGATCATTATTTTCTGAAGTGGTTGTCTAACTTTTATTTTTTCTTTTGCTCTTAACGATAAAACTAAAGAAGAAATAGTCTGTGCGTCTTCCATTTTACGCTCTAAAGATTTATCTATAAATGAATCTTTAAAAACAGGAAAATTAGCTAAATGAACACTTTCAAAGGTTTCTTTTTTAGAAACAGCATTTAAATCTAAGTACAATTTATCCATAAAAAATGGAGCAATTGGAGCTGCTATTTTTGCAATTGTAACCATACAGGTGTACAATGTCTGATAGGCAGAAATCTTATCTTGTTGGTAATCTCCTTTCCAAAACCTTCTTCTACTTAAGCGAACATACCAATTACTCAAATAATCTTGGGTAAAATCTGAGATAGCTCTTGCTGCTTTTGTTGGCTCATATTCTTCATAGAACTTATCTACTTTTTGAATTAATGTATGTAATTCTGATAAAATCCAACGATCTAATTCTGGTCTTTCAAGCAATGGAATGTCTTCTTCTAAATAAGAAAACCCGTCTATGTTCGTATACAAGGTAAAGAATGAGTAGGTGTTGTAAAGTGTTCCAAAGAACTTACGCTTCACCTCTTCAATTCCTTCTTTATCAAATTTTAAGTTATCCCAAGGATTTGCATTAGAAATCATATACCAACGTGTAGCATCTGCACCATAAGTCTCTAAAGTTTCAAAAGGGTCTGCGGCATTTCCAAGGCGCTTAGACATTTTTTGTCCGTTTTTGTCTAATACTAATCCGTTAGAAACAACGTTTTTGTAGGCTACAGAATCAAAAACCATGGTTCCAATAGCGTGCAGCGTATAAAACCAACCACGTGTTTGATCTACTCCTTCAGCTATAAAATCTGCAGGAAATGATTTATTTTCATCAATTAGTTCTTTATTTTCAAAAGGATAGTGCCATTGAGCATAAGGCATTGATCCAGAATCAAACCAAACATCTATCAAATCACTTTCTCGTTGCATTGGTTTACCTGAAGGTGAAACCAATATAATTTGATCAACAATATTCTTGTGTAAATCTATGGTTGCATAGTTTTCGTCAGACATATTTCCAACTTCAAAGTTGGCATAAATATCTTCTGAAATAATCCCTGCTTCAACAGATTTTTGAATTTCAGCTTTCAACTCAGCTACAGAACCAATACAAATTTCTTCTTTCTTGTCTTCTGTTCTCCATATAGGTAATGGAATCCCCCAGTAACGAGAACGCGATAAATTCCAATCATTTGCATTTGCCAGCCAGTTTCCAAAACGTCCTTCTCCTGTTGATACTGGTTTCCAGTTAATGGTTTTATTCAGCTCATGCATGCGATCTTTTACATCGGTAACTTTAATAAACCAAGAATCTAATGGATAATATAAAATTGGCTTATCTGTTCTCCAACAGTTTGGATAGCTATGCTTGTATTTTTCAACCTTAAAGGCTTTATTCTCTTCTTTTAATTTAATGGCAAGCTCTACATCTATAGATTTTTCTGGTGCTTCGCCGTCTTTGTAGTATTCATTCTTTACATACTTTCCTCCAAATTCACCAAGTTCTTTTACGAACTTTCCTTGCAAATCTACTAATGGAACTAAGTTATCGTTCTCATCTTTAATTAGCATTGGTGGAATTTCTGGCGTTGCTTGTTTTGCAACCAAGGCATCATCTGCTCCAAAAGTGGGAGATGTATGTACAATTCCTGTTCCGTCTTCTGTAGTTACAAAATCTCCAGAAATTACTCTAAATGCATCTTGCGGATTGTCATTTGGTAATACATACTGAAGTAATTGCTCATACCTAATACCAACCAAATCTTTTCCAACAAATTCTTTTACAACATAAAAAGGAATCTTTTTATTCCCAGAAGTGTACTCTTTTAATTCTTCAGTAGTATCAACTTTAAAGGAGTTCTTCCCTCCAAATTGTTTGCCAACTAACTTTTTAGCTAAAATTACTTTTGTTGGCTCAAAGGTATATTGATTAAAAGTATCAACCAATACATATTCAATTTTTGATCCAACAGTTAAAGCCGTATTACTTGGCAATGTCCAGGGTGTTGTTGTCCATGCTAAAAAATAAACAGCACCTTGTTTTTGTAAAAAGCTAGGAAGTGTTTCATTGATTGCTTTAAACTGAGCAACAACGGTAGTGTCTGTAACATCTTGGTAGGTACCCGGTTGATTTAATTCGTGTGAACTTAATCCAGTTCCTGCTTTTGGTGAATATGGCTGAATGGTGTATCCTTTGTACATCAAATTCTTTTCATATATCTGCTTTAGCAGCCACCAAACACTTTCCATGTATTTTGGCTCATAGGTAACATACGGATCATCCATATTTACCCAATACCCCATTTTCTGTGTAAGATCATTCCAAATGCCTGTGTAACGCATAACGGCTTTTCTACAAGCAGCATTATACTCTTCTACAGAAATGGTTTTTCCTATATCTTCTTTTGTTATTCCAAGTTCTTTTTCAACACCCAATTCTATTGGTAATCCGTGCGTATCCCATCCTGCTTTCCGTTTTACTTGGAAGCCCTTCATAGTTTTATAACGTGGAAAAATATCTTTAATAGCTCTGGCCAGCACGTGATGAACTCCCGGTAATCCGTTGGCTGATGGCGGTCCTTCAAAAAATACGTACGGTTTATTTCCTTCTCGGGTAGTCACACTTTTTTCAAAGATGTTATTCTCTTCCCAATATTTTAGCATTTCTTTTGCTACATTCGGTAAGTTAAGTCCTTTATATTCAGGAAACTTTGTACTCATAAATCACTGTTTCTAATAAGACTGCGAAAATACATATTTTCCAGTAATTCCGTATCGTTGTTCTAGAAAAGAATTGTAGATAAACGATGTTGTTACCTGAGGTTTCAAGCTATAGTTCAATTTTGAAAGGGTAAACTCTTTAGAAGTATTAGCTGAGCCCTCGTTCATTTTTAATGGTTTCGTATGCAGCTTGTATTTTTTGAAACTTTTCTTTTGCTCCTTTTAAGTGCTCGTCTCCAAGACCAATTAATTTGTCTGGATGGTATTTTTTCACCATTTTTCTATAAGCTGTTTTTAATTCTGAATCGGATGCTGATGTCTCAATTTCTAAAATTTTATAGGCACTGTCTGAAGAGCTATAGAACATGGCTTTAATAGACTCAAAATCATATTGATTAATGTATAAATACCCTGCTATTTTTCTAATTTCATCAACTTCTATTTCAGAAACATGTTCGTCTGCTTTTGCTATTCCAAATAAAAAATGAACTAATTGTAGTCTAGAAGAATGAGGCATATGTTGGCGTATTTGTATGCACACCTGTCTTGCTGAAACTTGCTTTTTCAGTACCCCTTTAAACAATTGAAAAGCTTTGTTTGCTCTTTCTTTGCCATACATGCCAACAAATTGAGTTCTCACAAAATTCAATTCTCGATCATCAACTTTTCCATCAGCTTTAATAACTACAGAGGCCAGTATTAATAAACTAATTTCAAAATCACCGCTTAATGTTTGTGCTTTTCTCTGGTGATAGCCTTGTTGACGACCTTGCTGATGACCTTGTTGATAGTCTTGCTGTTCTTTTACAAAGTCTTCTTTTGTAAATTTATCAACTACCGTTGCTGCAGCAAAACCCAAAATAGCTCCAATAGGTCCTCCAAATGTAAATCCAATTCCGGCTCCTAGCCATTTAGAAAAATTACTCATCTTTTGTCAATTTTTGATCCTCAAATATACTATTTTGATTGTGTTATATTCCTTATCTTTGTATTCTAAATTTTAAAAAACTATGTACCCAGAAGAATTAGTAAAACCGATGCGCGAAGAGCTAACAAATAACGGTTTTTCAGCTTTGTATTCAGCAGATGATGTAGATGCTGCAATTGCAACAAAAGGAACAACCTTAGTAATGGTAAATTCTGTTTGTGGTTGTGCAGCAGGAACAGCTAGACCAGGAGCAGTTGCTTCTTTACAATTTGATAAAAAACCAGACAACCTAACCACTGTTTTTGCAGGGGTTGATAAAGAATCTACACAAAAAGCAAGAGAACATATGGTTCCTTTTCCTCCATCTTCACCAGCAGTCGCTTTGTTTAAAGATGGTGAATTGGTTCACATGCTAGAACGTCATCATATTGAGGGGAGATCTGCTCAAATGATTGCTGAAAACTTAGTGTCTGCTTATAACGAATTTTGTTAATAAGGCACTATTTTTAATTAAATAGTAAGAAATAATATGAAACCTACCTCTAATAGAGGTGGGTTTTTTATTTTTATACAATGAACAAAGAGCAAATTATTCTAAATACAATAGACTTTGTTAAAGAAACTCTAGAAGGCGCAGAAGGAGGGCATGATTGGTTTCATATTGAGCGGGTTTATAAAAACGCACTTTTAATCTCAGAAAATGAAAAAGTTGATCGTTTTACTGTTCAATTAGGAGCGCTTTTGCATGACATTGCTGATGCAAAATTTTATAATGGAGACGAATCTATTGGGCCAAAAAAAGCGAGAGAATTTTTAAAAAAGCAATATGTAGATGAAGATATTATTATTCACATAGAAAATATCATTTTGTTTATTTCTTACAAATCTTCATTAGACACCAGTAAAAAATTCACCTCTCCAGAACTAGATGTTATTCAAGATGCAGATCGTTTAGATGCAATAGGAGCTATTGGAATAGCTAGGTGTTTTAATTATGGTGGGTTTAAAAACAGGTCTTTATACGATCCAGCAATTGAACCTAATTTAGAAATGACAAAAGAGCAATACAAAAAGTCTACTGCACCAACAATTAATCATTTTTATGAAAAATTATTGCTTTTAAAAGATAAAATGAACACAAAAACCGGTCAGCTTTTAGCCAAAGAAAGACATAGGTATATGGAAGGGTTTCTTCAACAGTTTTATGAAGAATGGAATGGGGTTAAATAAGTAGCAATAATTAGTTTGATCACCTTTAACTGGCATTTGCCACTTCTAAGGCTGTTAGTTTATACTCTAAAATGGCTAATTCTTCTGCACTTTGTATAATTTGCTCTGCCGTTAGTTCATTATTAGAATTAACATACTCAATGATTTCTTTACTTTTTACCGTATAATAAACTATTGCTTTTTCAATTTTATTATTCATCTCTTTTTTATTTATTGGAGTAAGCCTTTCATTTCCTTTCTATAACCAGAAGCATTCTTTCCTGTAATTTCTTTAAATAACTTATTAAAATGTGAAAAATTATTAAATCCACATTCATAAGCAATATCAGTTATGCTCATGGTGCTTTCAGATAGTAATTTAGTTGCATGAACAACTCTATATTCATTGACTAATTTGGTAAATGTTTTTCCAGTTACTTTTTTAAAGTATCTACAAAAAGCAGGAACAGTCATAGTAGCAACACTAGCAATTTGATCTAAACTAATATGTTCTTTAAAATTAGTATTAATATGTTTATAAATTGTGTCTAATTTTGAACTGTCTTGGAATTCTGTCTCAACAGCATAACCGTCTACATTTAAAATAGTATAGTCCTCTGTTTTAGAAAGAATATTTAAAATTTCTAAAAAAACAAGCAGCTTTTTAAAACCATTTTTTTCTACAAGTTTTTCAATTTTGTAGCCTATTTTAATTTTAGTTTCTAAACCAAAGAGAATTCCTTTTTTAGAACGCTCAAATAATTCTTTGATCTTTTTCATTTCTGGGATCTCAAAAAAATCTGTTCCTAAAAAATCTTCTTTAAACTGAATGAGGGTTTCAAAACCATTGGTTGTTAAACGATCTGTAAAGCCATTGTGGGGTAAATTTGGACCTATGAGTAATAATTGACTGTTATTGAAATATGATAAATGATTTCCAATATGTCTTTTCCCTTGGCCTTTGTTTACATACACTAATTCTAACTCTGGGTGAAAATGCCAAGAAGCTTTGTTTGTTTTGAGAAACTCTGTATGCTTTTTCACTAATACAGAACTCCCAAAACCCGGATATACCTTTTCTAATATGGGTTTCTTTTTATTCATCTCACCACAAATTTACGTTTCACATGACATAAACATATATTCAAAATTATCTATTTTATATACAAAATTACCCCTTTATTGTTTTTAATTTTTAAATGAAGTTAATTTTGAGCATAAATTTGCCAATTTTGTTGTTTTTCAATTACCAAAGCTACCAGATCTTTGTAGTGTTAGTTTTAAAAACTATTAGATCATGAAAAAAATACTTACAAAAAGTTTATTAGTAACATTAATGTTTGGAACATTTATTAGTTACGCAACTGAAAATCCTTCAGAAAAAGAAAATACGAACAGTACTAAAATAGTACTAAACGATGTAAAAAAAGGATCCATTTTATTTATTAAAAATACAACTGGAAAAATTCTTCATAAACAATTACTAAATATTACAGGAAATGGTCCTGGAGAATTCGATTTCTCTTCTCTTAAAAATGGATATTATACATTAGAAATAAATAAAGATTTTCAAATTGATATAAAACCATTTACAGTTATTTCAGGTGAGGCCATTTTTCACAAAAAAGCAGAAAAAATAATTTTTAAACCTGTAATTAGAACTGATAAAAATAAAATTTTAGTTTCTAAGTTAAACTTTGACGCTATTTCAATTGAAATTTCAATTTATTATGAAGATGAAATCATCTACACAGATATTGCAAAAGGAGAATTCCTTATTGAAAAGATTTATGCCCTACAGGAAGACAAAAAAGGAAATTATAAAATAGTTACTAAAGCAAACGATCGTATATACATTAAAGAGTTCTCTTTGAAGTAAGCGAACGTAATTTTGATTTGTTTAGGCGAGCTTGTCATGGGGCTCGCTTTTTTTATCTTCCAGGGAAATTAGCCTTTCTTTTTTCTAAAAAAGCAGTCGTTCCTTCTCTAAAGTCTTCGGTACCAAAACAATTTCCGAACTCTGATATTTCTACCTCAAAACCATCTACTCCATCTTCAAAATTAGCATTTACTGCTTTAATTGCAGCGCTTATTGCTACTGAAGAATTTCTCATTATTTTACCAGCTAGTTTTTCTACCAGTGGCATTAATTCTTCCAGAGTAGTAACATAATTCACGAGCCCTAGAGCTGCTGCTTTTTCTGCAGAAATCATTCCTGCAGTCATAATTAATTCCATCGCATTTCCTTTTCCTATCAATTGTGGCAAGCGTTGCGTACCACCATACCCTGGAATGACTCCTAAAGAAACTTCTGGCAATCCCATTTTAGCATTGTCTGAAGCTACCCTAAAATGACAGGCCATTGCCAATTCTAAACCTCCTCCTAATGCAAAGCCGTTTACTGCGGCAATAACTGGTTTAGAAAAATTTTCTATATAATTAAATAGCATTTCTTGTCCTTTTGCTGCTAATTTTCCACCATTATCTACAGTAAAATGAGCAAATTCTGAAATATCTGCACCAGCAACAAATGCTTTCTCTCCACTTCCTGTTATCACAATTACTTTTACAGAGCTATCTTTATCTAAAACTTGAAAAGCCTCATGTAATTCTTCTATGGTTGCTTTATTAAGAGCATTTAATTTTTTAGGTCTATTGATCGTAATAATTGCCAATGCTTCTTTTTGGCTTAACAGTATGTTTTCAAAATTCATTGTATTATTAGTTTATATTTTTAGGTAAAATTACAGTAAATACAGTTCCTTGCCCTTCTTTTGAACTAAAGTTAATAGATCCATCGTAGGCCTCAATAATATTTTTAATCATAGGTAGGCCTAGCCCCATACCACTAGTTTTAGTCGTAAACTTAGGCTCAAAAATTAAGTGTTCTACTTCTTCTTTTATTCCTTTTCCATTGTCTGAAACCTCTATAAATATTTTGTCTTCCTTACAATATACTTTTACATCAATTATTGGGGTTTCTTTCTCTTCTACTGCCTGAGTTGCATTTTTTATTAGGTTAGTCACAATTCTAATTAATTGTGTTTTGTCTAGATTTGCATATAGCTCTTTTTCCATAGGATGATAGCTAACATCATCTTCAATGAAGATATCTAGGGCCATTTTTACAACACCAATAATTTCAATTTTTTCTTTTTTTGGTTTTGGCATTTTAGCAAAATCAGAAAAAGCGGCTGCTATTGAACTCATCACATCTATCTGCTGGATTAATGTATTGCTATATTCTTTTAATTTTTCTTTAATATTTGGATCAGTAACATCAAATCTTCTTTCAAAACTTTGAACAGAAAGTCTCATAGGTGTTAATGGATTTTTAATCTCATGAGCAACTTGTTTTGCCATCTCTCGCCAAGCTTGTTCTCGCTCACTTGTTGCTAATTTTACCGCACTTTCTTCTAACTCATCTATCATATTATTGTAGCCCTCTACTAAAATTCCAATTTCTGCACTGGCTGAGTTTAAAACAATTTTCTCATTTCGTTCATTTAAACGAGTTCGTTTCATTTTATCTGTGATGCTCTTAATAGATCTTGTGATATAACTAGATAAAAAATATGCAAGCATAATTGCTATTAAAAACATAAAGAAATACACAATAATTAACCGTGTTAAAAATTCTTTAAGCTCGTATTCTTGTGCGCTATTATCTTGATTAAATTCTAATTTTAAAATCCCTATCCTATTTGCAAAAGCATCTAAAATATACGTGTAGGAAGTTTCAATATTTATTTTATTAAACTCTATAATCTCAAAAACTCTACTATTAGTACTAGATTTTAATTGAGACACTTTTAGTGTAGAAAGGTTCTTGGGTATAGAATCTTTTAACCCAAAAGGAACTGAGGTTATTAAAATATTGCCCTTTAAATCATAAAGGCTAATCTCTAAATTGTGAATAAAAGCAATCTCATAAATCGCTTTTTGAAAAATAGTTTGTAAATTTTCTGTTGTTACTGCAACAGTAGATCGTTGGTATAATTGAATGGTTATTTCTTTTTTTAGTGTTTCTTCTTTTCTTCCAAAACGACTTACATTATACTCTTTCGTTTGTTCGTCATATTGGTAAATAGTAACGCTAATTATAAGAATTGTAGCTAAAAATATTAGCAAGATCATTGCAATAAAAATTCTAATTCTTAATGATATGTTCTGAACGTTTTTCACTCTTTTTTAAATTGTTTTGTTCTTTTTGGTTTCAGTGTCAAATAGTATTCCAAAACACAGGTAGATTGTATTTTTTTTAAAATTTATATTGGAGTTACAAGATACGTAAAGTCAAACCAGAAAAAAAGCTGTTGTGAGAAAATCACAACAGCCTATACTTCTTTCAACTATTTTTATTATCTAACCTACAATATTGATTATTTTTCCTGGAACAATAATTATTTTCTTTGGAGTTCTTCCTTCTAGTTGTGCCTCTGTTTTCTCATGTGCTAAAACTGTTTTTTCAATCTCTTCTTTGCTCATGTCTAACGGAAGTTCTAGTGTAAACCTCATTTTACCATTAAAAGAAACTGGATAATTTTTAGAGCTTTCTACCAAATGTTTAGGGTCAAAGAGTGGGAAATCTACTCTAGAAATAGATGTTTTATGTCCTAAATGACTCCATAATTCTTCAGAAATATGAGGAGCGTAAGGGGAGATTAAAGTTAATAAGGGTTCTAGAATTGAACGTTTATTACATTTTTGCGCAGTGAGTTCATTCACGGCAATCATAAAGGTAGAAACTGAGGTATTGAAAGAAAAATTCTCAATATCTTCTGCTACTTTTTTGATGGTTTTGTGCAAGGTTTTCAACTCGTCTTTGGTGGGTTTCGCTTCGACTCCGCTCAGCGACCCATCCATAAAAGGAATATATAACTTCCAGAGTTTTTTTAAGAAAGAATGCACCCCAGAAATTCCTGATGTTTTCCATGGTTTTGCTTGCTCTAAAGGTCCTAAAAACATTTCAAATAATCGTAAGCTATCTGCGCCGTATTGTTCACAAATGGCATCTGGATTTACAACATTGTATTTAGATTTAGACATTTTTTCTACCTCACGAGAAACTTTAAAAGTTCCGTCTTCTTCAGAAATAAATTCTGCCTCCTTAAATTCTTCTCTCCAATTTTTAAAGGCCTCAATATCTAGTTCGTCTGATGCATTCACAAAGGATACATCTGTATGAATTGGTTGAATTTTTTTGTCTTCTATTAATCCTTTTGAAAAAAATCTATTTGTTCCTTCTTCTCTATAAACAAATGCACTCGTCCCTAGAATCATTCCTTGATTAATGAGTTTTTTTGCAAACTCATCTACAGGAACAACTCCTTTGTCAAACAAGAATTTTTGCCAAAAACGTGCATATAATAAATGCCCTGTTGCGTGTTCAGATCCTCCAATGTATAAATCTACTTCTTTCCAATAGTCTAAAGATTCTTTGCTAGCAAATTCAACTTCATTGGAAGCATCCATATAACGATTAAAATACCAAGAACTACCTGCCCAACCTGGCATGGTATTTAATTCTAAAGGATACACCGTTTTGTTTTTTAACTTTTCATTTGAAACTACTTTCTTGCCGCGAGAATCCCAGGCCCAAGCATCTGCTCTTCCCAGTGGTGGTTCTCCAGATTCTGTAGGCAAGTACTTTGCTACTTCTGGCAAAACTATAGGAAGATGTTTTGCGTCAATCATCTGTGGCATTCCGTCTTTATAATAGACCGGAAAAGGTTCTCCCCAATAGCGCTGTCTGCTAAAAACAGCATCACGCAAACGATAGTTTATTTTCCCATAGCCAATTCCTTGTTTTTCTAATTCGTGAATTGCTAGTTTTAATGCTTTCTTGTAAGTTAATCCGGTTAAAAAATCGGAATTTGAAATTACGGTTCCTTCTTTATTGGTATAAGCAGCTTCGGAAATATCTACATTTTCAAAAATATTAGGAATTGCTATTCCAAAGTGTTTAGCGAAATCATAGTCTCGTTGATCACCACAAGGAACTGCCATTACAGCACCTGTTCCATAGTTTGCTAACACATAGTCTCCAATCCAAATTGGTACTTTCTCCCCAGAAAATGGGTGAATGGCATAGGCTCCTGTAAAGACTCCCGAAATGGTTTTTACATCTGCCATACGCTCTCTCTCAGAACGTTTTGAGGTAGCTTTAATATAATTAAGTACTGCCTCTTTTTGAGCTTTGGTAGTTATCTTAGCTACTAAATCGTGCTCTGGTGCTAATGTCATAAAACTAACACCAAACATGGTGTCTGGTCTAGTGGTGAAAACAGCAATGTCATACTTGTTTTCATCTGCAACTATAGGTGTTTTTTTGACGACTTTTTTTCTCTTTTCTGGAAATTGAATGGCTGTATTTATCTTAGAAACAACTCCCAACACATTTTTAGTAACCTCTTCATTTGTAACATAAACAACATTAAAACCTTCTTTAGAAAAGTAAGCTGTTCTTGTAGCCTCATCTTCTTTTCCTGAAAATTCGACAATAAGATTTTTCGCCAAGCATACATAGTCTACTAAAAATGACCCAATGGTGTATTTTTTTCTAAATTTTGCAGCTCCTTTTTTATTTTTTAATTCATTCCAAAGTGCTATTTCTGCCTTTGATAAATGTAACCGTAACTCTTTTAAGTCTTCTAGTTCTTTGTAAGATAAACTAACTCCTGAGGGTTCTTTAGACCCCTCTAAATCTACCTTAAAAGTAACCATTGCGCCTTGTGAGCGACCTATCCAATTGGTTTGAGAGTCTTTTAAGGGTTGTGGCCAGTCTATGGTATTTAAGCCGTCTAACAACCGTTGTGCATAGGCAGAAATTCGCATAGACCATTGAGTCATTTTTTTTCTAACAACAGCATGACCTCCTCGTTCTGAAACCCCGTTTATAATTTCATCATTCGCCAATACCGTTCCCAGTGCTGGACACCAGTTTACTTCTGTATCTGACAAAAATGTTAAGCGGTATTGTAATAAAATACGTTCTTGCTCTTTCTTTGAAAATGCGTTCCATTGTGCCGCTGTAAAAGGTTCTATATCATCATCGCAAGATGCATTTACGGAGGTATTTCCTGCTTTTTTAAAAATTGAAACTAATGAAGAAATATCCTCTGCCTTGTCAGTGTCTTTGTTATACCATGAGTTAAACAGTTGAATAAAAATCCACTGAGTCCATTTATAATAATCTGAATTTGATGTTCTTACCTCGCGAGACCAATCAAAAGAAAAACCAATTTGATCTAATTGACGACGATAGGTTTTAATATTTTCTTCTGTTGTTTTTGCTGGATGTTGCCCGGTTTGAATGGCGTATTGTTCAGCAGGCAATCCAAAAGAATCATAGCCTTGAGGATGCAACACATTAAAGCCTTTGTGGCGTTTGTAACGTGCATAAATATCTGATGCAATATATCCTAAAGGATGCCCAACGTGCAAGCCTGCCCCAGATGGGTAAGGAAACATATCTAAAACATAATATTTAGGTTTATCAGAATCATTACTGGCTTTAAACGTTTGGTTTTTAGCCCAATAATTTTGCCACTTTTCTTCTATTTCTTTGAAATTATAGTGCATGAAATTTTCTTCTTAAAAGTGGTCAAATTTACACTTATTCTAGCAAAGTATAAAGCCTATCTCATAATAAAGGGTTTCTTTAAACAAGTGAAAGTAATTCCAACGCTCGTTTTACGAAGCCCGTCTTATTTTTGTGTTTTTTTACATCATAAATTCTATATTTTAGCAAACAACTAAAGAGTTTATATTAAAAAAGCCCATAAAATTGACGAAATAAATTCATCTTTTTTATGGACTTTAACTTGTAAAACTATCGTTTTTACTCTACTGGTATGCTTAATACAATATCTCCCCATCCCATGTGAATAGTCATGTCTTTGTCTATTGCAATTGAAAACACATCAACATTTTTCTCCGTTTTCTTAACAGGTACGCTAACTTTAGCCACATCATTTTCATCTTTATGAAAATAGACACCCCATACGTTTAACTGACTACTTAATACTACAGTCCAAGTAGTCTCACCAGGAATTGCATACATTGTATAAGTCCCTGCTTTTACAGCAGTACCTCCAAAAATAACCTCTTTATAAAAGGTGATTTCTGTTGCCTCGTTGGCTCCTGTTCTCCATTTTTTTCCAAGCGGAGCTAACTTTGCTAAAGATCTTCCCTTTAACTGAGGTCTACTGTACGTAATTTTAATTACTTTCTCAGAAATTCTATAATTGTCTGGAAATGATGCTATATCCATAGGACTTTTGTCTAATCCTTTAAAATCTTGCGCAATGGCTTGATTTGAAAAAATTATCGTAAAAACAAGCATCGTTAGTATTAAAAATGTTTTCTTCATGATAAAATATTTTAAGGTTGTTTTATTTATTTGTTTGGTCATTAAAAATTGCCATTACTTACAGTAAGATCTGTCTATTGTGTGAAAATTTTTAGCAATCACAATCTTTACTACACCCTGAAGCTGTCTTTTTAAAGAAAAATTTCCTCACTAAGAAAAAAACTGCTGCAGCTACACTACTATAAACTATAATTTCTTGCATTAGCTTAATATTTGAAATACAATAAAAGAACAAAGATATGCCAAAACACCCATACCAAAGAATTGAATTAAAGGCCATTTCCAACTTTTAGTTTCTCGTTTTACAATGGCAAGGGTTGCCATACATTGCATTGCAAATGCATAAAAAACTAGCAAAGACATCCCTACTGGAAAATTAAATCTTTTAGTGCCAGTTTCTGGATTTATTTCTGAAGCCATGCGTTGCTTAATTGTTGTGATGTCATCACCATCACTTTCTACTGAATAAATGGTAGCCAAAGTTCCAACAAAAACCTCTCTTGCGGCAAAAGAACTAATTAAAGCTATTCCTATTTTCCAATCGTATCCTAAAGGTTTGATTGCTGGCTCTATACTTTTCCCCATAATACCAATATAAGAATTCTCTAATTTAGAAGAAGCAATCATTTGATTGAGTTTAACTTCTGAAATTTCTTGGTTGGCTGTTTTCTCTGTAATATTTTTTTCTACGTCAGCATATGATTGTGGGCCATTAGAGGCTAAAAACCATAGTACTACTGAAATTGATAAAATTATTTTTCCAGCACCAAAAATAAATGCCTTTGTTTTTTCAACCACATCAAAAAATACATTTTTAAGAGATGGCAATTTATAATCTGGCATTTCAACTACAAAAAATGAGGTGCTTTTTACTTTCAGTGTTTTGTGTAAAATAACAGCAGCAATAATGGCTGTTGCAAAACCTAATATGTATAAACTAAGTAAGGTTAATCCTTGTAAGTTTAAAAACCCGAAAATCTTTTTATCTGGAATAATTAAAGCAATAATAATAGCATATACGGGTAAACGAGCAGAACAGGTCGTAAATGGCGTCACTAAAATAGTAATTAGGCGTTCTTTCCAACCAGAAATATTACGAGTGGCCATTACCGCAGGAATGGCACAAGCGGTTCCTGAAATTAGTGGAATGACACTTTTTCCACTCATTCCAAAGCGTCTCATAATTTTATCCATTAAAAAAACAACTCTACTCATGTATCCTGTTTCTTCTAATAAGGAAATGAATAAAAACAATATGGCAATTTGTGGAATGAAAATAATAATTCCACCAATTCCAGGAATAATACCTTCTGAAATTAAACTATTCAAAACTCCAACAGGCATATTTTTATTTACATAAGAACTAAGATTAGCAAATGCAGTATCTATGAGATCCATAGGAAGGCTTGCCCAGTCAAAAATAGATTGAAAAATTACTAATAAGACAGTAAAAAACAAGACATACCCAAAAATTTTATGGGTAAAAACCTTGTCTAATTTAGCTCTTAAATCTGATGCTTTAGAGCGGTCTACTAAATATGTTTTCTTTAAAATTTCATTAATTTTCTGATACCTATAAATGGTTTCTTTGTGCTGGTATTTCTTTAAGTTTTTAGAATCGTTTTTAAAGGTTAGAAGCGCCTGTTTTTCTTCTTCAGAAATCTTATCAGGAAAACTATTTTGAGTAATCATCAACCATAGTTCATAAATAGAATATTTTGGATTGATTTCTTTTAATCTATCAAAATAAGCAGGGTCTATTCTATTGTTTACATTACATAATGGAAATGCTTTTGCAGAATTATAGGTTTTAACGATAGCCTTCTTTACCTCTTCAACTCCCTTTGCTGTAGCCTTTCTAACGCTTATTAAAACAACTTCATTTCCTAATTCTTTTTCTAATAACTTTATGTCTACTGTAATTCCTTTTCGCTTCATCTGATCTGCCATATTAATGGCTAGAACTGTTGGAATTTCTAGATCCTTTATTTGTGAAAAAAGCAGTAAATTTCTTTTTAAATTTTCAATATCTGCAACAACAACAATAACATCTGGTGTTTTATCTGATTTAGAATTTAGCAGTGTTTTTAGAACAATTGTTTCATCTAAAGATGTTGGATTGATGCTGTAGGTTCCGGGTAAATCAGTAATGATTGCTTTTAAATTACCTTGAAGTTTACTTGAACCTTCTTTTTTATCTACAGTAACCCCAGGGTAATTCCCTACTTTCTGATTTAAGCCCGTTAATTCATTAAATAATGAGGTCTTACCAGTATTTGGGTTTCCTATTAAAGCAACATTAATAGTTTTTTTATAACTCATTATTGGGCTTTAATAATTTTAATTTTTGCCGCTGTTTCTTTTCTAATAGCAAGATGACTCCCGTTTACACAGATATACAAAGGATCGTTTAGTGGGGCTAATTGAATGAGCTCTACTTCTGCACCTGGCAGACAGCCCATTTCTAACAACTTAAGAGGTATCTCATTAAGAGATTCTTCAGAAATGTAGGCTAATTCGCCAATATGTAGAGATGCTATTGTAGTCACTTAAATATAGATTCCCACTTATGTGGGAATGAGATTAATGAGCAAAGATACTAAACTAGAATGATTCTAAACAAGTTATTTTAGTCGTATTCTCGCTTTAAAATTATTAAGTCTTTTTTAATCTTTTTCATGTCTTCTTTTTCTGTTCCGTCATAAAAACCTCTAATACGTCTTTCTTTATCTATTAAAACAAATTGTTCTGTATGAATAAAATCGTTTTCATCACCATTTCCTTCATCTAAAACTGCAAAATAATTTTTGCGTGCTAAATCATATATATGTGTCTTGGGGCCTGTTGCTATATTCCATTTCCCATCAATAACTCCTTTTTTTATTGCATAGTCTTTAAGTACAGAGACGCTATCAATGATAGGGGTTACTGAATGTGATAAAAACATAATGTCGGCATCATTCTTATAATATTCTTGCAATTCACTCATATTATAAGCCATAGAAATACAAATGGTCTGACAGCGAGTAAAGAAAAAATCTGCAATATAAATCTTACCCTCATAGGTTTTATTAGTGATTTTTTGTCCATTTTGATTGGTGAGCGAAAAATCTGCAATTGTATGATTTTTTTTTAAATTCTTAACTGAAATATCTACCAACCTTGGGTTTATATCTATAGGATTGTAGATTTTTAGTCGTTCTTCTTGAGACATTAATTGATAAAAAACAGTAATGCCAACAATAGAGAATACAATCAAAAAACGAAGTGTGGGAATTGATTTTTTAAAGAAGCCTACATCCATAACTAGAAATATGATGCAAATTTACTACATAAGAAATACTTGCCACAACAATTTTGGATTTAATACAGCCTAAATGTTTGTTAAATAAAAATAGCATTGTAAAACAATCTTTTACAACTCTACTGAAAAGTGTACATTTGTGCCTTTAAAAACTGAAGATTTAACGTAGATGGAAATATTAATAAAAGCCTCACAATTTATACTAAGCTTATCATTGTTAATTGTGTTGCATGAATTAGGGCATTTTATCCCTGCCAAATTATTTAAAACAAGAGTAGAAAAGTTTTACTTATTTTTTGATTATAAATTCTCCATTTTCAAAAAGAAAATTGGAGATACTGTATATGGTATCGGTTGGATTCCTTTAGGAGGTTATGTAAAAATCTCTGGAATGATTGATGAAAGTATGGATACCGAACAACTACAAGAAGAACCAAAACCTTGGGAGTTTAGATCTAAGCCAGCTTGGCAACGTTTAATTATTATGTTAGGTGGTGTCTTTGTAAACTTTGTGTTGGGAATCTTTATATACATTATGTTAATGTATTCTTATGGTGAAAAATACTTGCCAAATGAAAATGTTGCAGATGGTGTTTGGGTTCAAGATTCTTTAGCAATAAGTTTAGGCTTACAAAATGGAGATAAAATCTTAAGTGTTGATGGAGAAGAAATAAAAAAATTTAGAGACATTACCATAGAATTTATTAATGGAAATAATTATACGATAGAAAGAAATGGCCTTGTTATAGAGAAAGAATTACCGGTAGATTTTATTGATCAATTAATAAGTAGAGGTAAAAATGCAGGGATGATTGTGAGACCTAGAAGCCCTTTTATGTTTGCTGAATTTCAAGAAAACTCACTCAATGTAAACTCTGGGTTTAAAGATAAAGATATTGTTATAGCCATTAACGGACAGTCTTTAAAATACCATGATGAAGTAGAAACCATTCTGCAACAAAACAAAGGGAAAGAAATTTCGATGACTGTTAAAAGAGGTTCAGAAGATAAAACATTTAACGTAGCGGTAAGCAACAACGGAAAGCTAGAGATAGTTCTTTATGGAATGGGGTTCTCTGACTTAGAAAAATTAGGATACTATGACTTAGCAGATATTAGCTACTCTTTTGCAGCGGCAATTCCTGCAGGAATCAATAAATCTTACGAGACACTTACCAATTATATGAAACAAATTAAAAAAATCTTTAATCCTAGTACAGGAGCCTATAAAGGATTGGGTGGTTTTATTTCTATTGGAAGTATTTTCCCGTCTACATGGAGCGCTGAAACATTTTGGAACATTACAGCTTTTCTCTCAATCATGTTAGGGTTTATGAATCTATTACCTATTCCTGCCTTAGATGGTGGCCATGTTGTTTTTACCTTATGGGAAATGATTACTGGGAAAAAGCCAAGTGATAAATTTTTAGAATATGCTCAAGTAACTGGTTTTATATTGTTAATCGCCTTATTACTATTCGCAAATGGAAATGATGTTTTTAGGCTATTTCAATAAAAATTAAAAACCATAGCGTAAACCAACTAAAACATTACTTGGAGGCATTTGCACGAATCCAGATTCTATATACTCAGTGTTAAAAATATTGTTGGCAGTTAAGCTAAACGTAAATTTATTAAAATCTACAATTAAAGAAGCATCACAAATATTATAGCTTGTTCCTACAGTTCTTTCTGCGTGTTTATAAATAATATTTTGGCGAACATTCTTAAACAATTGAGATGTAAAACGAGTGATAAGTTGATGTTTTAAAGTGTTTAAAGAATACCGTGACAAGTCTTTATTTTGATCTAAAATATCATCATTTAAATACGTATATCCAAAAGTTATGGTTTGATTGTAGTTATTCATTTTAAAGTTGTAGGCGCTTTCAAACTCAATCCCTTGTGTACTTACTTCTGCAATATTAGCTGCTGTAAAAATGTTAACACTTGTATTTTGTCTTACATAATCTATTAAATCTTCTGAATCTCTATTAAAAATAGCTAGAGATCCTGAAAATTTGTCATCACTATACTTTAGTCCTATTTCTTGAGCAAATGCTTTTTCTGGTTCTAAATTTGGATTTCCTGAAGTTGCAGGATCACTATAATATAAATCGGTAAAAGTTGGTGCTCTAAAAGTATAACCAACATTCCCGTATAATCTTACTTTATCAGAAATCTGAACTCCAATATCTAAACCTGGAAAAGCATTAAATTTAAAGTCCGAAAAATAAGTTGCTGCTATCCCTGGAGTAATATCAAAAGAACCCAATTTAAAACGGTGCTCTAAGAAAAAATTTACCATAGTTCTAACTCTTTCTCCCAAATTGTTACTTTGTATAGAAAATCTTGAAAAATCTACTCCAAAACCAGTAATTCCAATATCTGATGTATAAGAAGCATTTGTTTCAACCCCTATTTTATTTGTAATATGGAAGTTTCTATAAAACCCTGGATCGTCTCTTCTTAAAAGGAACATGTCTTGTCCTCTTCTCCAATAAATTCTTGGTGTTACATTAAATTTATTAGATTTAAAAGTAGTAGAAACTCCTAGTAAACTATTTTGGGTTTCCTCATACTCATTAAAAGTCACATTGGTTGTGTAAAAGTTTTCTGCTCCAAACTTCTTGTCAAAAAAAGTAGCAATAACCTCTATTGGTTGCTTCTTTTTATTAAAGATTCCCTTTAGAAAATAATTTTGATTGTTATAATCAGAATTATTACGATATCCGTCAGACGTAAGCGCACCAACATGAGCAATAATCGATGAATTTTCAGTCTCTTTTCCTAAAGTTACAGAACCGTTTAATTGTCCAAAAGATCCAGCTTCTACGTTTATAGAAACTTTATTGTTCAATCTCTTTTTAGTTACAATATTAATAGCTCCTGTAAATGCATTTTGTCCAAAAATTCTTGCTGCAGGACCTTTAATAATTTCAATTCTTTCAATTACTTCAATTGGCAACGCAGCATTCATTGAATGATGTCCAGTTTGTGCATCATCCATTTTAATTCCATCAATCAGTAGTAAAGTTTGGTCAAATCCTCCTCCTCTTATGTATAGGTCAGATTGTCCTCCTCCGGTTCCTCTTCTTCTAACATCTACTCCAGTAACTTGTTGCAATAAATCTGCAACATTAGTTGCTGCACTATTTTTAATGTCTTTTGCTGTTATAATATTTATCGTGCGAGAATTTTTCTTGAATGGCAAACTAATTCTGGTTGAATTAATTACAATAGAATCTAACTCTTGGGTTTTTTCTTGTGAAAAAGCCTGTAGTGAAATACATAAAACTAAAAAATAATTGATACTTGTCTTCATGTTAATTTATTAATTTTGAGCTTGCAAATGTATATAAACCCTCCAAAAAATCCTACTGAATATATTGTCATTAGGGCAGTAAAATAAGTTGCTAAATTTAATATCTTTACTGTATGAAATTAGCGCAAGAAAATTCCACAAATTTAAAAGATCAGTGGAATTATTTAGTAAAAGAATTAACCCAACAGTTTTCTGAAGGAGATGTATTAAATCTAGATGGTATTATCTATTTGATTGGTGTTCAAGAATTGGGGCAAGGTAAAAGACTTTTCAAAAAAGATGAGAAAGTAAACCTAATGCATGTTGCTATTTGTAAATTATTAGAGCCTTATGGGTATTACGAGTTTGATTTCTTTGATAAAGACGGCTGGCCACACTATAAAATACTAACAGATCTTCCAAGTTTAAAGCCTGGAGAACAAACTGTTTTAATGAAAGAAGCCATTGTGAATTACTTTGAGGGTCTTGGGTTTTTTAAGTAACACTTAGTTTTCTGATCATGATAGAAAAAACTCTTGGAAACCATCTTTTTACATAAACTCCTAATTTTTCTTTAAAGCCTGCAATGTAGGCTTCTTCTTTTTTACTGTGAATTGCTTTTGCCATTAATTTGGCAAATCGTTCTGGTGAAATTCCATTAGCGGTAGCAGTATCCATTTTTTGCTGTGATGTTCCGTCTCCTGTTAAGGCATTCATGGAGATATTTGTTGATACAAAACCTGGGCAAATTAATGTAACATCTATATGATGATCATGTACTTCTGCGCGTAAACTGTCAAAAAAACCATGCAATGCGTGTTTTGATGCTGCATAGCTAGATCTTAATGGAGTTCCTATTAAACCAACAATACTAGTAGTTACTACAATCTGCCCTTGTTGTTTTTCTATAAAATAAGGCAATACAGCTTTTGTTAATGCTACTGTTCCTGTATAATTTACTTCCATAATTTTTTGATCTACAGCCACCAACGTATCTTTTGCTAATGACCGCTGACTAATACCTCCATTATTCACTAGAATATCTATTCGGCCATATATCTGAGTTGCTGCTGATGTAATTTTGGTAAATGTTGAATGTGCTTCAAGGTCTACTGGTAACACCCACACATTATGAGGGTTTTTACAGGCTGTTTTTACAATCTCTAATGATGCTTTATTTCTTGCTGAAATAATTAGTAATGCATTTTGATTTGATAACTCCAGAGCTAAAGCTCTTCCAATTCCTGAAGAAGCCCCTGTAATCCAAACAACTTTATTTTGAAAATTCATGTGTAATTTATTTAGTCCTAAAGTACAGAATTTAAGGAAGAAACTGTAATTTTGAGTTCGTTTTAGAAAAAATAGAAATTAAACCTAATTAGTATGAAAAAAATCATTGTTTTATTTTTGTTTATTAGCGCTTTCTCTTATGCACAGTATGCTATAAAAGGAACAATGAGCCCAATTGAAAATTCTTCATGGGTGTTGTTGTATAAAATTGAAGGAACAAAACAAATTTTTGTAAAAAACACACAAGTAAGAAAAGAAGGAAAAACAGGGTTTTTTGAATTTTCATTACCAACTGATGCAAAAGTTGGCTCATACAGAATAAAATATAGTATGAAAAGAGATGGGTTTATGGATTTTTTATTCAATAAAGAAAATATAGCATTTGAATTCAACCCAAAAGATTTAGAAAACACAATTGTCTTTCATGAATCTAAAGAAAATCAGATTTACATCTCATTTTTAAAAAAAATATACACCGCTCAATACACCTTAGACTCGTTACAAAGTGAATACTTTAGAAACCCTTCTTCATTAATTAAAGAAGCTTACATACGTAGTTTAAGGGACTTTCAAAAGATTGAAAAAGAGTACATACTAGCCTCTGAAGAAAAACTAGTCAATCATTTTATTAAAGCATCACTTAGATATAATTCTTCTGAAATTTTTGAAAAACCAGTAGACTATATCAGTAGCTCCATAACTCATTTTTTTGATCACATAGATTTTTCAAATAAGACATTGTATAATTCTACTTTTTTATTCGATAAAATTTCAGAATATGTAGTATCCCTTAACGTTGCTGCCGATCCAGTACAAAAGGAAGAATTCTATAAAAAAGCTTCTAAAGCAGCCATAGAAAAAACCACCACTATTTCTTTTAAGACCGATGTAATAAATTATCTGATTTCACAATTTGCTGAAATTAAAAACGCCGTCTTAGTAGACCATTTGTTTACTAATTATTTTGACAAACTCCCCAAAGAAAATCAAAACATAAAACTCAAAAATAAAATATTAGCTCAATTAAGAATTGCAATAGGCAGGGTTGCTCCAGATTTTTCATGGACAGAAAACGGTAAAGAGCTTCGTCTTTCTTCACTAAAAGACGGATTGAGTTATGTTCTCATTTTTTACAGTACAGAGTGTTCACATTGTTTGAGAGAAGTTCCAGAGATATTTGACTACATGAAAGGTAAAACCAACACAAAAGTAATTGCTTTTGCCATGGAAACTTCAGCCAAAACATGGACAAATTACCAGCTTAAAATGCCTGGATGGTATCATGTTTTAGGTTTAGGGAAATGGGGAAATAATACTGCAAGAACTTATCAAATAAACTCTACACCAACCTATTTTGTGTTAGGAACAGACAAGCAAATTATTTCAATTCCAAAGACTTTAGATGAATTAAAATTGGTTTTAAGAGAGTTAAATTAAAAATACAAGAAGGCATCTTCAAGGTGCTCAATATTAAAACTCCCTTTATTTTTAGTGATTGCCACAATATCAAATCGAACCTCTACATTTAAGTCTTTCTTAAGAACATATTCATTCATTGCTAGTACCATTAATTTAATTTTTTTAGGATTCACAAAGTCTTGTGGGTTCCCAAAATCATTTGTAGACCTTGTTTTAACTTCAACAGAAATAAGTGTTTCTTCTTTTCTAGCAATAATATCTATCTCTGCTTTTTGAAACCTCCAATTTCTTTCTACGATCTTATATCCTTGCTTTATTAGGTAATCTATCGCTAATTGTTCTCCTTTTTTTCCTAATTCATAATGTTCTGCCATTTTACTAAAATACAAAACCATTTATTACTTAATTTTGTAAAAACACTTTTAAATGTCTCAAACTACTTTAATTTCTTTTTTTCAGTATGCAGGAATAAAAAATAAATGGCATGCGTTCTCAAGAATGGGAAGATCTCCAATTGTGCAAAAAAAAACCAAAGGCCTTTCTTTTTTTAAACCGCTTGGAACTGGAAGCGGAAATGGGTTTTCTATAAAACCAGATTTTTCAACATTTGGATTTGTTGCTGTTTTTACATCTGAAGAATTAGCAAAAGATTTTTTAAGCACCAATGTTATAAAAGAATATACCAAAACAGCTGAATCCTTTAGCCATGTCTTAATGCATACAGTAAAAAGTCATGGAAAATGGAGCAAGCAAAATCCGTTTGAGGCTTCTGTTGATTTTGATAAAACAAAACCTTTGGTTGTCATTACAAGAGCAACAATTAAACCTAAATTGGCCTATCAATTCTGGAAAAATGTTCCGTCTGTTTCTAAATCTATGAATAATTATGATGAGTTAATTTACTCTAAAGGAATTGGGGAGTTTCCATTATTAATGCAGGCTACCTTTTCTCTTTGGTCTAATGCTGAAGCAATGATGAATTATGCATACAAAAATCCAAAGCACGCTGAAATGGTGAAAAAAACCAGAGAATTAAACTGGTATTCTGAAGAGCTTTTTGCTCGTTTTCAGCCTTTTTATCAAGAAGGAAATTTAATCCCTAGAATTCTTTAATTTTTTACTGTAAATTTTTGCTTCTTTCATCACTTTTGGTGCTAAAATAATCGTTGCCAACATGGTTGGAATTGCCATCAAAGCAAAGGCACTATCTATTAAGTTAATCATGGTATCTAAGCTGGCAGTTGCTCCAATCAGAATACTTGCAATAAATAGATAATTGTATAAATGCTTGTATTTAGAACCCACTAAAAACGAGAGCGATTTGGTACCGTAGTATGAGTATGAAAATAAGGATGAAATACTAAAGATTGCAACACAAATCATCAGTAAATATTTTCCAACTCCTGGCATAGCATTTCCAAAAGCTGTGGCTGTTAAACTTACACCATTGGTGTCGCTTGTTTGCCATACACCCGTAACTAAAATAGCCAATGCGGTTAGCGTACATACAATAATAGTATCTATAAATGGCCCCAACATAGCCACCAATCCTTCTCTAATGGGTTCATCTGTTTTTGCAGCTCCGTGTGCCATTGGCGCAGTTCCTACACCAGCTTCATTAGAAAATGCTCCACGTTTAATTCCTAAAATTATTAAAGCACCTACAACACCTCCTAAAACAGATTCTTCTTTAATAAAATCTGCAGAGAAAGCATCTGTGAATATCATCAAAAAGTATTTAGGAACAACCTCTATATGTACAATTAATATAACAACTACTAGAATAAAATAGAGTAACACCATAGACGGAACTAACCGAGAGGTAACCTTCCCAATTCTTTTTAAACCACCCAAAACTACTATGGAGGTAATAATTACAAGAAAAACACCAATCACTAAATTTGTATAGTTGGTTACTTCTACTCCGTTTGGCTTTAATAATATATCATTAACTGCTTGTGTTAATTGGTTTACATTAAAAACAGGCAATGCCCCAATCATGGCACATGCACTAAAAAAAATTGCCAATGGTTTCCATTTTTTCCCTAAGCCTTCTGTAATAAAATACATAGGGCCTCCTTGTAGTTCTCCTTCACTGTCTTTCCCTCTGTACATAATGGCTAAGGAAGAGGTAAAAAACTTTGTAGACATACCAACCACAGCGCTAATCCACATCCAGAAAATTGCTCCTGGCCCACCCATAGCTATGGCAACGGCAACTCCAGAAATATTTCCCATTCCAACAGTAGCCGAGAGTGCTGTTGTTAAAGCTTGAAAATGACTTATTTGCCCAGGATCATTAGGATCATCATATTTCCCACGCAATACTTGAATGGCATGCCCAAAATATCTAAAAGGCAAAAATCTTGAGAGTATTAAAAGGTAAATTCCTCCACCAATTAATAATAATAATAATGGATATCCCCAAATAAAAGAGGCAAAAGCAGCAATACTATCTTCTATAATTTTCATTTAAATATAACTTCTGATGTTGTTGATTTAATATTCATTGTAATTGTCTTTCCTAAAATAAGAGCTCTATTGTCTGTTTCATGGCCTGCTGGAAAATTAAATAATACAGGAAAATCAAACTCCGCAACTACTTCTAAGATAAGCTGTTCTATAGAGCTTCCCCAAGCAGTTGTGTTCTTTTTAATATTGCTCATATCCCCTACAATAAGTCCCTTACACTTGTCAAAATACCCTGCTCTTTTTAAACTGCGTAGCATTCTGTCTATATGGTATTTATATTCGCCAATTTCTTCAATAAATAAAATACTTCCATCAGTGTTTAATTGACTTTCACTTCCTAACATACTTTGTAAAATGCTTAGGTTTCCACCAACTAAAACACCTTCTGCATCTCCTTTTTTATTATATTCAGAGGAGTTTATTTCATACCTCAGTGCTTCACCAAACAAGGCCTTTCTATATGTTTCAATACTTTGCTTTGTTTCTTCTGGATCAAATAATAAGCTAGTTCCCATCATAGCATGTATGGTTTGTATTCCTAGGTTATGAATATGACTATGAAAGGCAGTTATATCTGAATACCCAACAATCCATTTTGGTTTTGCTTTAAATTTAGTATACTCTAATTTATCTAAAATACGTGCGCTTCCATACCCCCCTCTTGCACACCAAATTGCTTTTATACTTGGGTTATCTAATGCTTTTTGAAAATCACTTGCTCGTTCTTCATCTGTGCCTGCAAAATGATTATTCTGGTTAAAAACATGATCGCCAATAAAAACTTTTAGTCCCCAACTTTCTGCTAGTTTTTTAGCTTCATCTATAATTTCTTTTCTTTTTATAAGTATTCCTGCAGAAGCTACTATAGCAATACTATCTCCAGCCTTTAGGTACTTTGGTTGCACTAATTTCATGGGTTTAGAAATTGAATCAATCCTTGTTTGCCCAAAAGACAAAAAAGAAATGAGGAATAAAACTACGAATACAAATTTAATTCGTCTCTTCATATAAATCATTTTTGTAAATGTATCTAAATTCATTGGGCTTTCAAAAATATGTTCAACTTGCTTTTTGTACTTTTGTCAATCAAAAATTAGTTCAAAACAATATTCATGAGTTCTTCTAAAAGATATACTGTCACTGCAGCCTTGCCTTACACTAACGGACCTATTCATATTGGTCATTTAGCAGGTGTGTACGTTCCTGCAGATATTTACGCTAGATATTTAAGACTAACAGGAAATGATGTTGCCTATATCTGTGGTAGTGATGAGCACGGGGTTGCGATCCCAATGCGTGCAAAAAAAGAAGGCGTTTCTCCTCAAGAGATTATAGATAAATATCATACAATCATTAAACAATCTTTTAAAGATTTTGGAATTTCTTTTGATAATTACTCAAGAACTTCTTCAAAAATTCATCACAAAACAGCCTCAGATTTTTTCATAGACTTACATAAAAAAGGAGATTTTATTGAAGAAGTAACAGCACAATTATACGATGCTGAAGCCAATCAGTTTTTAGCAGATAGGTTTGTTGTTGGAACTTGTCCAAAATGTGGTTTTGAAGAAAGTTATGGAGATCAATGTGAACATTGTGGAACCAGTCATAACGGCACCGATTTAATTAATCCTAAATCTGCTATTACAGGAAATACCCCAACACTTAAGGAAACTAAACATTGGTTTTTACCTTTAGATAAACACGAATCTTTTTTACGTGAGTGGATTTTAGATGGTCATAAAAGTGATTGGAAATCTAATGTTCTAGGACAGGTGAAATCTTGGATTGATGATGGCCTGAGACCAAGAGCGGTTACTCGAGATTTAGAATGGGGAATTCCTGTTCCTGTAGATGGGGGCGAAGGAAAAGTTCTGTATGTTTGGTTTGATGCACCTATTGGTTATATCTCTTCAACCAAAGAATGGGCAGAGCGAGAAGGTAAAAACTGGGAAGATTATTGGAAAGATGAAAACACAAAACTGGTTCATTTTATAGGAAAAGATAATATTGTTTTTCATTGTATTATTTTTCCAAGCATGCTAAAAGCCCATGGTGGTTATATATTACCTGAAAATGTTCCTGCCAATGAATTTCTAAATTTAGAAGGAAATAAATTATCAACCTCTAAAAATTGGGCTGTTTGGTTACATGAGTATCTAGAAGACTTTCCAAATCAGCAAGACGTATTGCGCTATACTTTAACTGCGAATGCTCCAGAGAATAAAGACAACGATTTTACTTGGAAAGATTTTCAAGCAAAAAACAACAATGAATTGGTAGCCATTTTTGGAAACTTTATCAATCGTGTTGTTGTTTTAACTAATAAATATTACGATGGGCAAGTTCCTGCAGCAGGAGAATTTACAGAAGTTGATGAAGATACTTTAGCTGCAATCAAACACTTTCCAGAAAGTATTGGGAAATCTATTAAACGATACAGATTTAGAGAAGCTTCACAAGAATTAATGAATCTTGCTAGATTAGGAAATAAATACCTAGCAGATGAAGAACCTTGGAAAGTAATTAAAGTAGATGAAGAGCGAGTAAAAACAATCATGTATGTTGCCCTACAAATTTCTGCTGCTTTAGCAGTAGTTTCTGAGCCTTTCTTGCCTTTTACTTCAGATAAATTAAAAAAAATATTACATATTTCTGATGAGAATGACAGGTCATGGAATGATGTTTCAGAAAAAGAGGTCTTACTCCCGGCCAATCATCAAATTGGGTCTGCAGAATTATTATTTTCAAAAATAGAAGATAAAACTGTCACTACTCAATTAGAAAAGCTAGCAGCAACTAAAAAAGCAAACGAGCAAGAAAACAAAGTGATAGAACCTCAAAAAGAAATCATTGATTTTGAAGACTTTACTAAGTTAGATATGAGAGTTGGAACTATTTTAGAGGCTGTAAAAGTTGCAAAAACTAAAAAATTATTACAACTAAAAGTAGATGTTGGCATTGACGTAAGAACCATTGTTTCTGGAATTGCAGAAAGCTTTTCTCCCGAAGATATTATTGGACAGCAGGTAACTGTCTTAACTAATTTAGCTCCTAGAAAAATTAGAGGGGTAGAAAGCCAGGGAATGATTTTAATGACAGACACTCCTGATGGAAAATTAGCTTTTGTAGAACCAGAACAAAAAGTAAGCAACGGACAACAAATAAGTTAATGCTAAAAATAGCATATCATCCAATTTACAAACACCATTTACCAGACGGGCATAGGTTTCCGATGGAAAAATATGATCTTTTACCTCAGCAATTAGTCTATGAAGGTACCTGCAATGAAGATAATTTCTTTGAACCTGAAATACCAAATAATAAATACTTTTTTTTAGTTCATGATGCTGCGTATGTATCCGATTTATTAAACATCACTCTAGATCAAAAAGCGGCTAGAAAGATTGGATTTCCTTTAAGCGAAGAGCTAATTGCTAGAGAAATGATGATTGCTGATGGAACAATGAAGGCTAGCGAATTTGCCATAAAATATGGAGTTGCAATGAATATTGCTGGTGGCACACATCATGCCTTTACAAATAAAGGAGAAGGTTTTTGTATGTTAAACGACCAAGCTATTGGCGCTAGATATCTTCAAGAAAAAGGATTGGCAAATAAAATATTGATTGTAGATTTAGATGTTCATCAAGGAAATGGAACTGCAGAAATTTTTCAAAATAACAACACCGTTTTTACATTTTCTATGCATGGAAAAAGTAATTACCCCTTTCATAAAGAAAAGAGCGATCTAGATATTGCCCTAGAAAACGGAACTGAAGATGCGGCATATTTATCTATTTTAAAAGAAACCTTACCTAATTTAATTACAAAACAACAACCCGATTTCATCTACTATTTATGTGGTGTAGATGTTATTACAACCGATAAACTAGGAAAACTTTCTCTTACTATAGAAGGCTGTAAAGAACGAGATAGATTTGTGTTACAAACCTGTAAAGACTTATCTATTCCGGTAATGTGTAGCATGGGTGGTGGATACTCACCTGATATTAAAATTATTATAGATGCGCATGCCAATACCTTCAGATTGGCACAAGATATTTTCTTTTAATGAAGACCCAATTCCTTTCTTAAATGCTCATCTTTCAAACTATTCTGACTCCAATAAGGCAGCATTTTTTGAGCTTTTAAAATGGCGCTAGTGGTCCTTAGTTTTCCATCGAAAGCAGATGGAAATGTTTCAAACCAACCTACAATTTTATAGGGTGCTTTGTTTTCAAAAACAATACTCATGCTTCTTTTCAGCTGGGAATACTCTATTTTATATTCCATTAAATTTATTCCAGACACCTCTTTTCTGTCATAAGAAGTTAATGAGGTTGTTGCTTTAAAAGATTGTAATTGTAGATGTTTTAATTGAATATAGTTTGCAGGAGGAATCAACTGAATTGCTCCTATTGGTAACAATAACGGGTTCATTCTAAGCACCGTAAAAACTTCATCTTCTAAAAATGATTTTTTTATTCTTGTAGTTCTATCGCCTTCATTTTCAAAATAAGAGCGGTGTTCTACTTTATAATCGGTATTGTCAATAAGATTAAACTGAGTGTACATAGTACCACACCATTCTTGTGAAGAAGCAGACACTTTTAATGATTTTGGAAATTTATTTCTATCGATAGGTGTAAAAACAGCACTAAATAATGAATAATCATAGATACCCGTTGTGAATTTTTTTAATTGAATGTTCTTTAAAATCCAGGTAGAATTTTTATTTGTATAACGCTCATTTTTTACCTGTTTATCTGTCAAAAAATCTTCTGTTACAAAAACACTTACAAGTTGTCCTGGGTGATTTTCTTGATATCTATTTTGAGAAACTTCATACACATTTACTTCTGCTTTTCCTTGAGACCAATAAGAATTACTAGCTACGTTATTATTTTGAGCGAGTATCGATCCTGCCAAAAAGAAACTTACTATAAATAGATATATTGATTTTTTCATGAACTGATTATTTTACAGGTAAAGATAACTGTTTTAAAAACTTTTTTAAAAGTTGAAAATGATTCTCTAGAAAACTTCAAAAATTCGTAATTTGGTAGTCTTATATATGTTACACGAATTAAAAGACATTATCCGTTCTGCTAAAATTGCACAAAGTCTAGGCATTAAAACTGCGCTTGCTTCTGTCGTTTCTTTAGATGGCTCATCCTATAGAAGGCCAGGAGTTAGAATGTCTATCCAAGAAAATGGAAAAATGATTGGTGCGGTTAGTGGTGGTTGTGTAGAAAAAGAAATCTTACGACAAGCACAACGGGTTTTTGAAACCAATACCTCAACATTAATGGAATATGATGGCAGATATCGTCTTGGATGTGAAGGGTTTTTATATATTTTAATTGAGCCTTTTCAACCTACTGAAGCATTTTTTAATGCTTTTGAGAGGCAATGCTTCTCTAGAAAATCTTTTTCCATTAGCTCCTATTTTTCAAAAGAAAACTCAAAAAGACATAAAGGGAGTTCTTGTTTTCATTTTTCTGAGGGAGAATTTCCTGTATCAATTGTAACGCCAGAAAAAAGCCTAACACTATTCACTCAAACCATCAAGCCTGGTTTTAAATTGGTCATAGTTGGTTGTGAACACGATGCTGTTCAGTTATGTAAATATGCATCAGCAACAGGTTGGGAGGTAATTATTGTAGCTCCTATAGATGAATTAAAATCAATAGATGATTTTCCTGGCGCTTCTAGTTACTTCGGGATTAATGAAAAAGAATTTAGTGCCCTTCCTTTTGATTCACAGACTGCTGTTATAATGATGTCACATAGTTATGTGAAAGATTTAAAGTACCTATCTGAACTTGTTGAAAAAGAAATTAGTTATATTGGTTTGCTTGGTCCTAGCAAGCGAAGAGAAAAGTTGTTACATGATTTATTAGAAAAAAATGATCTGATTTCTGATGATTTTTTCGACAAAATACATGGCCCAGCTGGAATTAATATAGGGGCAGAAACACCTCAAGAAATAGCTATTTCTATACTTGCTGAAATATTATCTGTTATTAGAAATCAAAAACCCATATCTTTGAAAGATAAACAAATTGGAATACATCAATGATGCCAAAAACTGCAATATTAATTCTTGCTGCCGGTGAGTCTAAAAGAATGGGCGAGCCCAAACAATTATTACCTTACAACAATTCTACATTACTACTCCACTCTATTGAACAAGCAAACAGTATAAAGTATTCCGATGTTTTTATTGTTATTGGAGCTCATTTTGCAGATATTTTTAAATCTATTAGAGGACAAAAAGTAACAATTCTTAAAAATAATAATTGGGAAGATGGCATGGGAAGCTCTTTAAGTAAAGGGATTGAACTCATAAAAAAGAAAAACAATTACGACAGAGTTTTAGTAACATTAGCAGATACACCTCTTGTAACTACAGAACATTATGAAGAGTTAATTTCATTATCAGACACTACTGGTAAGCGTATTATACTCACCAACTACGAAGAAGTTGCTGGTGTTCCTGCAATTTTTGACAAATCATTATTTAATGAATTATCACTACTATCTGATAATGAGGGCGCAAAACCTGTGGTGAAAAAATATAAAAAAGAGGTCTTAAAAATGACTTCTAAGACTCCTTTCTTTGATGTTGATACCAAAGAAGCGTATCAGAAACTACTGAAATTATCCTAAAATTTTACTCTTAGACATTTCTAATTCATTGATAAACGGCTGCTTTAATAGTCGTTCACCTGTTGCTGTATGAATAGCATTAGCAACCGCTCCACCTGCTGGCGGTAATCCTGGCTCTCCTAATCCGGTTGGTGATAAACCACTTTCAACAAAATGAGTGCTTACTTCAGGAGTTTCTTGCATTCTAATTAAACGGTAATTATCAAAATTAACGGCTTGTGGAGTTCCTTCTTTAAAAGAGAAATTACCATACATTGCATGTCCAACTCCATCAATAACCCCACCCTCTACTTGGTTTTTTGCCCCTAACGGATTGACTACAATTCCACAATCAACAGCAACTGTTACTTTTTTAACAAGAGGTATACCGTTTTTCATCACAATATCTGCAACCTCTGCTACATGAGTATTATGGCTATAATATGCAGAAAACCCTTGGTAAGTTCCTTCTGTTGTGTTACCCCAGTTAGATTTTTTAACGGCTAACTTAATGGTTTCCTCCATTCTTTCGGGAGAATATTGAATTCGCTCATCTTTGGTTCCTTTTACATTTTGAAGCAATTCAATAAGTAATGAAGGATGGTCTTTATCTAACTCAGTAGCTAATTCATTAAAAAAGCTCTGTTCTGCAAATGCTAAAAAGTTTGTATAAGGGGCTCTCCAAGCTCCTGTAGTTATTTTACTTTTATAATTTGCAGTACTTACTTTGTAATTTGGAATACATCCTGCTGGAAAAAAATTAGCAATCAACCCATACATGTTTCCATTAATAGCAGCTTCTTTTAAATGATACCCTGTAATTTTTCCATCTTTAATAGAGGCTTTTATTCTATATTTAATGGCGGGTCTATAGGTTCCTGCTGTCATATCATCTTCTCTAGAAAAAACGACTTTAATTGGCTTTTTAGTAATGTTTGAAATTTGAGCAGCTTCCTCTGCAAAATCTCCATAAAGCCTTCTTCCAAAACCTCCACCCATTCGAGTCATTTCTAAATGAATTTCCTCTGGTTTTCTATTCAAAAGTTTTGAGATTTTACTAGCAGTCCAAGCAGGAGTTTGAATGGGCCCAACAAGATGAACTTTTTCTGGGGTAACATGGGCATAAAAATTCATTGGTTCCATACAGTTATGAGGAAGAAAAGGAGACTCATAGGTTCTTTCAATAATTTTGTCTGCATTTCTAAAAGCGCTCTCTACATTTCCGTCTTCTCTATTTGTTTCAAATTTTTTACCGTTTAAAATTTTAAATAATTCTGTATCATGGTCTTTTGTACTTTCTAATTTTGCATCATTTTTCCATTCAGCAACCAAGGCTTTTTTACCTTTCATGGCTGCCCAAGTATTGCTCCCTAAAACAGCAATCTTATTGCCAAATTTCACTACTTCTAAAACACCATTGATGCCTTTAGTAATACGATCATCAAAGCTAGCTAGTTTTTTACCAAAAGCTGGTGGCCTTAAAACAGATGCGTACACCATTCCCTCAGAAATATAATCTAACCCAAATAAGGGTTTTCCAGTAATAATTTTATGAATGTCTACATTCTTAATATCTTGTCCTATAATGTTATAATCTTTAGATTCTTTTAAACTCACATTTTCTGGAATCTCTAAAATAGCTGCTTCTTTAACTACTTCTCCATACCCAAGCGTGTCTCCATTTGCATTGGTAATAATTCCTTGAGAAGCAGAACAAGTAGAGGCTTCTACACCCCATTTAGCTGCAGCTGCATTGACTAACATTTGCTTGGTTGTTGCTCCTGTTTGCCGAAGAGCATCCCATCCAAAACGAATAGACTGGCTACCTCCTGCTACTTGTCTTTGGTAGTTTACAGGATCATACAATCCTTGCGCTACAGAAACCTTATCCCAAGAAACATCTAGTTCTTCAGCAATAATCATTGGCATAGACGTTTTAACTCCTTGCCCTATTTCAGGATTTGGTGAAAAAATAGTAACATAACCTTCTTCTGAAATTTTTATAAATGCATTAAAGTCATTAAAATTAAGTTTTGAGATATCTACAGGTACAATAGCTTCAGGTCTACAAGCACTTAATAAGTTAAACCCTATTAACATGCCTCCCCCAGCAAGTACTGATGTTTTTAAAAAATTTCTTCTACTAAAATTGAGTGATTTATTTTGAGACTTCATAATTTTTTATGTTAGTTAAATTTATGAGTTTTTAGCTGCCAATTCTACTGCCTTTTCTATTCTATTATAGGAAGCACATCTACAGATGTTTCCATGCATTGCTTCTCTAATCTCCTCCTTAGTTGGTGATGAATTTTCTTTTAAAAAAGCAGCAGCTGTCATTATTTGCCCAGCTTGGCAATAACCACATTGAGGAACATCTATTTCTTTCCAAGCTTCTTGAACTGGATGAGTACCATTGTCTGAAAGCCCTTCAATAGTTGTAATTGATTCTCCTTCAATAGATGAAATAGGAAGAGAACAGCTTCTTACAGCAGTATTATTAATATGAACAGTACACGCTCCACATTGAGCTATACCACATCCAAATTTGGTACCTACCATAGTTAGTTCATCTCTTAAAACCCAAAGAAGAGGAGTATCTGCATCTACTGTTACTGTAACTTGTTCCCCATTAATTTTTAGTGTATAATTTGGCATAGTATATTAATTAAAAATAAAAGCATAAGTTACAAAACTTAAATTTATTTAGCATAATATTTTTATTCTTGACAAATAATTTGGAATGTATTGATTTAATTCTTGATCATTTTAATGATTACAAAACAAACTAAACCTTAACACAAACACTACATAAAAGTTAAAAATCCTTGTATTTAAAAGATTTAGCTTAATTTAGTAACCAAACATTTAAAGAGGTGTTGATTTATTTTTATAGTAAACTCGTTTTTTAAAGTGTTCCAACTGTTGGTAATTATTAATTTTTATAAGTACATGTAATGACTTTAAGGTATCTAATTTCTTTTTTAATACTTACGCAACTAAGTGTTTTTTCTCAAGAGCTTCCTCCTATAGAAGTTTTTAAACCAAAAGATTATGGCGCTGAAGATCAAAACTGGGGTATTTCTCAAGGCAATGATAAATCTATTTATTTTGCCAATAACAAAGGATTACTTAGCTATAACGGAGCGAGATGGAAACTTTATAAATCAGTAAACTCCTCTATTGTAAGATCGGTGAAAGTTATTGAAGATAAAATCTATACGGGTAGTTATATGGATTTTGGGTTTTGGGAAAAGAATGAGTTTGGTATTCTGGAATATACTTCTATCACTACAAATGAAAAAATTTCTTTAGCTGAAGATGAAGAATTCTGGAATATCTTAGAACTTGATCGATGGATTCTTTTTCAGTCTTTAGATAGAATTTATATTTATGACACCAAGTCTAAATCTATTAGTATTATTGAATCAGAAACAACCATTACTAAAATTTACAAGGTAAATAATGAAATATATTATCAAAAAATTAATCAAGGAGTCTTTAAAATTAAAAATGGTGAAGAAATAGTAGTTACCAATAATAAGATTTTAAAAGATAATATTGTTATTAATATTTTCGCTAGTAATGATCAATTATTATTTCAAACAAAAGAGCTTGGTTTTTTTATTGAAAAAAATGACAAAAGCGTTGTTGAGTGGGATACTAAACTTAATAAAAAACTTAAAGAATACAGTGTATACAATAGTCTACAGTTGCAAAATAATGACTTTATACTAGGTACTGTATCTAATGGAATCATTTATATCAACAAAGAAAAAGAAATAGAATACACCATAGATCAGAGTAAAGGACTAGCAAACAATACGGTACTTTCTTTATTTGAGGATAAGGATAAAAACGTTTGGCTAGGTCATGATAATGGAATCAGTAATATTAATTTTAATGACCCATTTAGAGCCTACAAAGATGACTTAGGTGTGTTAGGGTCTGTATACACAACTTTTCTAGATAATGATATTTTATATTTAGGAACAAATCAAGGGCTTTTTTATAAAAATCAAAATAAAGAGGAGTCATTCAAATATGTAAAAGGGACTGAAGGGCAAGTATGGTCATTGCAAAAAATAAACAATACATTATTTTGTGGTCATGATAAGGGTACATTTATAATTTCTAACAGAAAAGCAGAAAGAATACCTAATACTTTTGGCACATGGCTTATCAAGGAAATTCCAGAAAAAAAAGATTTATTAATTCTTGGGGGATACAACGGATTATTTATTCTGAAAAAAGAAAATAAGAATTGGTTTTTAGAAAATAAAATTGAAGGATTTGATATTTCTTCAAGACATCTAGAGTTTGTAAACCCTCTTGAAATTTTAGTAAGTCATGAGCAAAAAGGAGTTTATTTATTAAAAACCAATGAAGTTTATGATCGCGTTCTTTCTTTTTCTGAAACAGACGTAAAAAAAAGCATCAAGTCTAGTCTTACCAAATACAATAATAAAATTTATTACAGTGCTAATGAAGGTGTATTTTATTTAGATACAATATCTTTAAACTTCAAAAAAGATACAATTTTGAGCGAATTATATAATTGCACCGATTATATTTCAGGTAAATTGATTAATGCCAACAACAAATTATTTTCATTCACAAATGATAATATTTCATATGTTCAAAAAGAAAGGTTAGCAACTAATTATGAGTTGTTTTCAATCCCTATGCCAAATAACATAAGAGAGACAAAAGATGGGTATGAAAATATTCTATACATAGGAAAAGATAAATATCTTGTAGGAACTACAAGTGGTTACATCATAACTGATTTAACGTCAAAGAATACATTTAACAATACAATTAAGATTGATGAAATTACGGCTAATTCAATTGAAGGAGATGAAGAACCCTTAGTTTTGGAGGATTACAGTTCACTTGAAAATAACATTAATCATATTAGAATTTCTTATAGTATTTCTAACTACAGTAAATACCTCCCATCTCTATTCCAATATAGGTTACTAGGTTTTAATAAAAACTGGAGTAATTGGACGTCAAAATCAGAGGTTTATTTTGAAAATTTACCACATGGCATATATGAATTTGAAGTAAGAGCAAAACTTGGATCGGAGAAAATTTCAAATCCTGTAAGCTATTCATTTACGATAGCAAAACCCTGGTATTTAAGAACATCATCATTAGTTATTTATTTTTTCTCTGCAATTCTACTATTAATTATTATTAATATACTTCATCGAAATTATTTTAAAAGTAAACAAGAAAAAATACTCAAACAGAAAGAAAAAGAATTGGAAATAAAGCAACTGGAAAACGAACAACAGTTGATGCACTTTAAAAATTTAGATTTACAGAAAGATATTGATTCTAAAAACAGAGAATTAGGACTTTCTACCATGAACCTAATAAAAAGAAATGAATTATTAGGAACCATAAAAAAAGAATTAGGAGGCACAAAAAAAATAGAAGATATTACAAATGTTATTAAGCTTATTAATAACAACTTAAATACTTCAGACGATTGGAAATTATTTGAAGAAGCTTTTAAAAATACCGACAAAGGCTTTATGAAAAAGTTAAAATCTGAACATACAAACCTAACCTCAAATGACCTAAGACTATGTACTTATCTTAGATTAAATTTATCATCAAAAGAAATTGCACCACTGCTAAATATTTCTATACGAAGTGTAGAAGTAAAGAGGTATCGTTTAAGAAAAAAGATGAATTTACCACATGAAGCAAGTCTTAGCAGTTATATATTAGAGATATAGCTTAATAAAAAACCATACAACAACTATACAATCACAATATATAATAGGTATATTCTGATTTCTCAGATCAACAAACGTTTGTTTAGCCTATCAATTTAAAAAAAATTAAATTTCATTGTGATGTATATTTTTTATTGAGGTAGTTTTTATTGATTTAATTAATTCATCGCTTAAATTTATGGAATAAACAAATTGAAAATTTCATGAGAAAACTCATAATTCTAATTTCATTTACTTTTATCACTAATTTAGGCTTTGCTCAGAATTTTACTGTCAAGGGTGTAGTTACTGATGCGGTTACAGGAGAAACTCTCCCAGGAGTAAATGTTATTGTAAAGAACTCCCAAAAAGGAGACGTCACAGATTTTGATGGAAATTACAAAATTTCCGCTGTCCCAAAAGGTTCTATTTTAGTGTTTAGTTATTTGGGTTACCAAACTAAAGAGGTAGTTGTAAATAAAGAAATAATTAATACAACCTTAGAGGAAAGCTCTGAAGCTTTAGATGAAATTGTTGTCATTGGTTACGGTACTCAACGAAAAAAAGAAGTTACTGGAGCCGTATCTGTTGTAGGTAGTGAAACTATTGAAAACTTAAAACCAACTCGTATAGAACAAGCGCTTCAGGGACAAGTTGCTGGTGTTAACATTACAGCTTCTTCTGGTGCACCAGGTGCAGCGTCTAACATTCGTATTAGAGGTATCTCAACAAACGGGAACAACAATCCTCTTATTTTGGTAGATGGTAATGTTATTGAAGACTTGAGTGTGGTTAACCCATCAGATATCGAATCAATCAACGTTCTAAAAGATGCTACAGCAGGAATCTATGGTGTAAGAGGTGCGAATGGTGTTATTTTAATTACCACAAAATCAGGTAGAAAAGATTCTGACTTTAAAGTAGTATTAAATTACTACACAGGTTTTCAACAAACAACTAGAAAAATTCCATTACTTAATGCTACAGAATATGCATTATTAGCTAACGAAGCTTTTGCTGCAAATGCTGAAACAATTCCTTTCCCTAATGTAAGTTCTTTAGGAGAAGGAACTGACTGGCAAGACGAAGTATTTAAAAATGCTTTAGTTAAAAGTATGGATTTTACCATCAATAAAGGAACTGAGAAATCTTCCTACTCTCTAGGGGCTTCTCACCTAGATCAATACGGAATTGTTGGTGCTGGTAAATCAAACTTTAAAAGAGCTACTTTGAAGTTTAACTTTAGTACTGAAATTTTAAAAAACCTAAAATTAACAACATCATCCA
>Ga0209504_1000311_pt1 | contig 44014 bp, 35 predicted proteins | sample COGITO_mtgs_1005_FD_184791 | JGI IMG/M metagenome (GOLD analysis project Ga0209504, IMG submission 184791) | Pelagic marine microbial communities from North Sea - COGITO_mtgs_100511 (SPAdes) (version 2) | ecosystem: Environmental > Aquatic > Marine > Epipelagic ...
AAGTTGCAGCCAACAGCACTGCTGACCAAGCTTACACTGACCAGGAAGTTGCAGCCAACAGCACTGCTGACCAAGCTTACACTGACCAGGAAGTTGCAGCCAACAGCACTGCTGACCAAGCTTACACTGACCAGGAAGTTGCAGCCAACAGCACTGCTGACCAAGCTTACACCGACCAGGAAGTTGCAGCCAACAGCACTGCTGACCAAGCTTACACTGACCAGGAAGTTGCAGATTTGGAAAATGGTGCTGTCGCAACCAACACTGGCGACATTACCAACGAAACTGAAACTCGTAGTGGGCTAATTCGCCGCGAAGCTGACGGCATCCACATTGGTACCAACTCATTCATCTTGGATGATACACTTGGCAACCACGTTCTGACCACTGATGATGGATCCTTCACTCTTGGAGGTGGTGCTGTCACTGAAGTCGACGTTGATGCTGATCTTGATGTTGATGGTGATATTTTTGCTTCTGGTGACATCTTCATCAACGGCAACTCAGGCGTCCAAGCACAATTGGATACAAATGCTGCTAGCATCGCGAACAACGCCGCCGCTATCACAAGCAACACCAACAGCATTGCTAAGAATCGTGAAGATATCGATGCGAATACTCGTGGTATTGCCATGGTCGCTGCGCTTCAGCACACAACTGTGCTGCCGGGTATGACACATGCACTCGACATCTCCGGTGCTCACTTCGAAGGTGAAACCGGTATGGCGCTGAACTACGCACGTCGTATCAACGAAAACGTGCAAATCAACTTCGGTGCCGCTTCGACAACAGACTTCGATGAGTCTGTGATCAAGGCTGGTGTTGGGATTCAGTGGTAATCGCTTAATCTAACTATTCCGCAAAGGGGCACCATATTGTATGGTGCCCCTTTTTTTGGGTTCTTCGTCGATTAGCGTGAAAGGTATAGCAAGGAAGCGGGATTAAAGTTTATAGATATTGTAAGCACACAAACATCAATGACATCAGAACCCAAGCTCCGTGCCTTCGTGCCTCCGTGTGAACCCCTGCTCCTGTTGGCTCAGTGCTGAATGACCAGACACAAAGACCAGCACGACGCCATTTCTCACACGGAGACACGGAGACACGGAGGCTCATCCACCGCACAGAACCGCACAGAACAGAACCTGAGATTGCTGGAAGCTTTAGGTTCATCCGCACCCAAGGGCATAATAACAAGCACGCTCGCCATGGGATTCGGTTGTGCCATGGAACTGAATCATTGGTTCTATGCACCCACTCCACGGTAAATGACGAAGAACCTTTTTTTGATCCCGACCCATTCGCCAGAAAAGCAAACTGGGCAGCGCCTCATCCGACCATTATCCTACCCGGGAGGGTCGACCTCCGTGTCGACCGCAGAGGCTTTTACAATCACATGAAAATCCTAAATTATCTACGGGCTAATCCTACTCGCCTGTCCTGCAATCATACCGGAGGACACGGAGGTCGTCCCTCCCCAAAACCGAAAATAAGCACTTTCGGACAGTGCTGGTCCTCAGGTTACAACTTGATAAGACTCCAACTAGACCACATCCATTTACTTTGATATGAAACCGACGTTCATTATTATTCTCGCAACGCTGTGGCTAGTAGGCTGTCAACACATCGAGGAAGACTCCACCGATTCTGCCGGCCGGGAATTGCACCTGCCGAATTGGACGTTTTTGGCCAAAGCCAGCGCAACCGTTGCGGAGGGTCGCACTCAAATCCCGAAACGTGCCTATGTCTTTCCCGCGATGCGACTCAACGCATCCGGTCAGATAATCGATCAGCTCGCCCACCGAATACAGACTGACGGCACGCTCAGCTGGTATTCCCCTGCCCCGCTGGGGTCAGAGTTGCAGTTAATCGCAAAGCGCCAATTAACCAAACAAGGGTTTACGGTGATCCCCTTTTATACGCTGACTGCAACCACCACAGATCATTCGGTGACCGTTTTTAATCTCTACTACACTGAGGCCAATGCCTCGCGCGACAACCCCAATGCGGCACCAGAGGCAAGCTGGACCACATTCTGCCGTATCACAGCCGCCACCTTCCCAAACGATTTAAACCCGAATGCCAAGCAAGACTTGATGCATCAGGAACTGGTCTCGCTGTTCAATGGAAAACGAACGGGGACGTCGGTCACCAAACACAGTGTGCCCTATTTGCTCAAACACATCGGTGAAACTCGCCAGTGGTCTGACCAAATCAACTTGCTCTACTAGATTCGATCGCGGACCACGCGGAGGTGGTCCCTCCCGAAACATGCGTAATGTATAATCCCCTTTCGGGAGGGACGAGCTCCGCCTCGTCCGCACTGCCGCGGCAAGCAGCAACCCACACTCAAAAACCCACTACAAACAACTAGATCAGCGCGGACCACACGGAGGTGATCCCATCAGAACCCAGTAATATCCATAATTACATACAGATTGATTGCGGTTGATCCAAGAGAAAGGGGGTTTTAATCCATAAAATTACATTTAAAAGAGTAATTATTGTTTACATTAAAAGTATTATAGGAAATTTTAAGCTTATCTGGATGAAAATTGCACCTTAAGGTGCAATTATTGCTAAATTAATCCTAAGACACAAAAAGCTAAAAATAGTAAATCTTTCGCATTCAAGTATTCTATCTATCCCAAACAACAAACATCAAAATATGAACAAATTAATTATCCCACTACTATCAATTGTGTCTGTTTCATCGGCGCTTTTTGCACAATCCTACAGTTTAACTAGCTCGTATCTCTATATTTATGTAGATGCAGAGGACGATAGTGCCATTGAGGGTTATCTCGAGTACGATGCAGACCTTGACGACGCACCGGGTTTGTCGCTTGAATGGCGCACCGCACCGATCGATGGTATGAGTTACGGTCTTGAGTATATTTACTTTGGAACAAAAGCAGACGTAAGTGGTATCCTCGACAGCGATGATGCTCTCGTTATGAACGTCTTAACAGATGGAACTGAGTTTATAGATGGCAACCCTGCGGAAGTTAAGGAAGAATATACGGTACACGGCGCACTGTTTAACTTAGCATATAACATCGAACTATCCGATGAATCCATTGCTTACATTGGTGCAGGTGTGGGCTTTAGCCACTTTAATCAAGAATTCAGCGCTTCTACAGTAGGTGCAAAATACACATATGATGATTCAGATACTGTCTTCACCTACCAGTTTAAAGCTGGAGTGCGCTACGCTTTAAACGACGCATGGGCAGTGAACGGCGGCCTCCGCTACATTGGTTTTGGTGATCCAGAATTTAGCTATGGCGATGTCGATCTTTCTGGTGATGTATCTGCACTGGCAATTGAGTTGGGCTTATCTTATACATTCTAAAGTAACTTGTTTGTTAATAACGAGCGGCCCAGAAATGGGCCGCTTTTTTTGTTCATGAGCGACTCGCTAACAGAGGTATGCATCCGCCTCGTCCGCAATGCCGTAGCGGCAAGCAGCAACCCACACTCAAAAACCCACTACAAACAACTAGATCAACACGGACCTCACGGAGGTGGTCCCTCCCGAAACATACGCAATGCAAATCCCCTTTCGGGAGGGACGAGCTCCGCCTCGTCCGCAATGCCCCGGCAAGCAGCAACCCACACTCAAAAACCCACTACAAACAAACAACTAGATCAGCGCGGACCACGCGGAGGTGGTCCCTCCCAATGGTACACAAGCGACCCGCCTTTACCCATGACCCAAGCTTGACCCTGCGGTGGCAGGAGGTTTGCTCTGCACCATGCCCAGCTCTGAAATAGTTGCCGTCATTGATGTCGGTAGTAATTCGATCAAACTACTCGTCGCCCGCAGCGGCAGCACGCCCGACAGTGTCGAGACCTTATTCACAGAGACCATTGAAACTCGGATCAGCGCGGGGATCAATCAAACCCAGCCGAAGCTCAGGAAGGGAGCAATGCAGGCGGGCTGCCAAACCATTACTGAGCTGGTAGGTCTTGCGCAAAACTTTCAGCCTAACTCGCTGCGTATCGTCGCCACCAGTGCCGTGCGCGACGCGACGAATGCTCCTCAATTCATCGCACTGATCAAGCAAGCGACCGGCATCGAACTGCAAATCCTTTCGGGCACGGCAGAAGCGACCTACATCTGCAAGGGCTTAGCCTGCGATCCGCAAATCGCGGGCAGTTCTCGCTTTATTCAAATGGACATCGGCGGCGGCAGTCTTGAGCTGATCCGCTTCCAGCAGGGCACTATCGAACAAGCGCTGTCGCTGCAGCTCGGTGCAGTTCGCCTCACCGAGCGCTTCATACATGACCGTGATGCTGCGCTGTCCAGTGAGACTGTGGCAGCGATCACTGCACATGTGCAGCAGCAACTCGCTGACAGCGGCTTTAGCTTCGCCAAGGATGCGGGCCCAATGATTGTGACTGGCGGTGCGTTCACCGTCACACGCGCGATACTCGGCGCGCAGGCAGGCATGACCATCGACGCGCATTCCGCGGAGCTAATGCACCGCGAAATCACCGCTCTCAAAGATAAACTGATACACTTACCTCTGCACGATCGCATGGCAGTTCCACAGCTCCCAGTGAGTCGCGCGGATATTATACCTGCAGCCCTGATTACGATCGATACGGTGCTGAACGTGGCACAGCGCAACAGCGCCACACACTCTTTCTACAACCTGCGGTACGGCATCGCCGCGGAATTGCTCGGCCAGTAAGCGTACCGTACTAACACGGATCACACGGATCACGCGGACCACGCGGAGGTGGTCCCTCCCGCATCGCATCCACTGGCAGAAACAATGCGCTACTTATTATGGTCGGCTTTTTTCTGCGTAATACGAGCGCGGCGCTCGGGATGTTTGGTGTCGAGCTTCGCAGCATCGGGACCCATTTTGCGGAGTCGTGCTTTATTCTGGATCGTGTCACTTTGCTTCGGTGCCATCTCACCTTCACCCTCTTCATAGCGACGCTCTTTACCAACAAGGTCGAAGCGCACCGGGCAACCACTAAGGCGGAACTCATGAATAATGGCTTTTTCTAGATAACGGCGGTAGCCGGGATCAAGCCGCTCGATACGGTTACAGAAAAAGCGTATACGCAACGGGCGTGAACCCGTTTGCACACCATAAAACACTTTAAAGCGCTTGGTACCGACCACTTTTGGTGAACGGGCTTCAAACAACGATTCAATCAAGCTGTTGAGCTTGCCCGTCGGAATCTTCATATCGAGCGTGGCCTCAATCGAAGCGGCGGTTTCTAGCATCGACTCGATCCGGAATCCGGTCTCAGCGGACACAAACAAGACCGGTGGATCTGGCAGGAAGAACATTTCCTTGCGCAGCGATTTCTCATAGGACTCGAGGAAGTGCTTCAACGAGCGGAACCCTTCAATTGGTTCGCGCTCCCATTGTTGAATAATCAAGTCCCACTTATTGACGACAATGACTAATGCGCGCCCAGCATCAAGTACCGCACCGGCTAAGGCTTGGTCTTGCTTGGTCACACCATCGACCGCGTCGATCACCAAGAAGACGACATCCGAATTTTCCATCGCATGCTGCGTGCGCACACTGGAGAAAAACTCCACTGGACTATCGACCTTGGTTTTGGTGCGAAGACCCGCAGTGTCCGCGAGGCGAAATTTCAAGGTCTCGCCGTCTTTGTGCGCATAGTCTAAATCCAGCTCCACAGAGTCGCGTGTGGTGCCTGCCACATCACTGACGATGAGGCGCTTGGAATTGAGCAAGCGATTGCCGATTGAGGACTTGCCGACATTCGGGCGGCCCATCAGCGATATGCGGATACGCTTAGGATCGTCCGATGCGCTCGCGTCTGCCTCGGGTTTTTCACCCAGCTTCGCCTTAATAGTATCGAGCAAGCCATGCATCCCGCGACCATGTTCAGCAGAAACCGGCACTGCATCACCTAGGCCCAGGCTAATAAATTCATAAATATCATCTTCGTTTTCTTCGAGGTCAGCCTTGTTGGCAACCAGGATCACTTCTTTACCATAGCGGCGCAGTTTTTCGGCGACGATCTCATCCAGCGCTGTGATGCCCATACGCACGTCCACCACAAATAAAATCACTGAAGATGCTTGAATCGCAAAGTTCACCTGCTCTTCCGCGGCAGTGGCAATTTTTTTAGGCGTCATCTCCAGCTCCATGCCCAAACCTCCAGTGTCGAGCAAAACGAAATCGTCGCTGACCTCGGCAGAGATCAGGTCGCGCGTCACCCCAGGCATGTCATGCACGATCGACAAGCGACGCCCGCACAGTCGGTTAAATAGGCGGCTTTTCCCGACATTAGGACGGCCCACTAGGGCCACGGTTCTGGATGGATCAATCATGTGCTGCTACGCAGAGTAGAAAAGTGAAAGTGAGAGTGAAAGTGTGCCAAAGTCGGCAACCAACTCTATTAAATGAAGTAAAGCCGAGCTGGATTGCCCTAGCAATGAGGAACTTACAAGGCTTATTTACGCACCTTATCGACATAGCGCTCGATACGGTCGGTCGCTTCGATCAGTCGCTCGTAACTGGTGGAGAAACTCGCCCGGGCAAATCCGGCACCACTGGGACCAAACGCCGTACCAGGTACAATCGCAACTTCCTGCTCCTTGAGCAGGCCTTGGCAAAAGTCCATCGAGCTCAAACCAGTCGACTGAATCGATGGGAATGCGTAAAACGACCCCTTCGGCGAGTGACAAGCGAGCCCTGCTTCGTTGAAGCGGCGCACGACTAAATCACGGCGACGATGATACTGCTCCTTCATCTTAGCGACTGCTGGACCACCATTTTTCAGGGCCTCGATTGCAGCTTCTTGTGAAAGAATCGGCGCACAAAGCATGCTGTATTGATGCACCTTCATCATCGCTTCGATCAGTGACGCGGGTCCGCAAGCATAACCAATCCGGAAACCAGTCATCGCAAATGCCTTGGAAAAGCCATGCAAAAAGATCGTGCGCTCCTGCATGCCCGGTAGCGTTGCGATACTGGTATGCTCGCCTTCAAACGTGAGCTCCGAGTAAATTTCGTCGCTGATCACTAATAGATCTTTCTCCACTGCAAACTTAGCAATGCGCTCAAGCTTCGCACGCTCCGTCACACCTCCGGTTGGATTGGTCGGGAAATTCAGCATCAGCACCTTGCAGCCCGGCTCCCATGCCGCTTCAACAGCATCGGGATTGATCCCGAACTGGTCTTCGGCAGAGGTGGCGATCGCGATTGGCTGCGCATGTGCGAGCACGATGCTTGGGCTATACGAAACATAGCAGGGCTCATGATACAGCACCTTGTCGCCAGGATTGAGTACTGCGCGCAGAGCAATGTCCAAGGCCTCTGAAACCCCGACTGCGACAAGTACCTCGTTGTCTGGATTGTAGCTCAGGCCGAAATTATTTTCCACGTAGGTATTGATCTCACGGCGCAGGCGAATCAGCCCCATGTTATCCGTGTAGCTGGTCTTGCCCTTTTCGAGTGCAAAGATCGCGGCCTCACGAATATTCCACGGGGTGACAAAGTCGGGCTCACCGATACCGAGCGATATCGCCTGCGGCATGGCTGCAACAATCGCAAAGAAATCGCGGATACCGGAACGAGGCAGGCCAGCAACGTGGTCTGCAATAAAGCGTTGGCTATCGTCACTCATTATGCACTCACAGCGGGTTTGTCGCTGCCCTCGGACGGAGATAAAAGTAAATGGCGCTGCTCTTTATAAGCTCGCAGCATGAAGTGCGTCGCGGTCGAGAGTACACCTTCGACACTCGCAAGGCGCTCTGAGACGAAGCTAGCCACTTCACGCAGATCATTGCCTGTGGCAAATACCAGTAAATCATATGAACCAGACATCAAGTAGCAGGACTCTACTGCGTCAAAGCGGCTAATGCGCGTAGCGAGGCGATCAAAGCCGCCATCTCGCTCTGGGCTGATCTTCACTTCGATCACTGCGCGCACAATCGTTTCCTGTGCACGCTCAGGATTCAGCACAGGGCGCCAACCCAGCAGAATCTCTTCGGCTTCGAGGCGTTTTAATTCTGCGTCGACGGCGCTATCGGACAGGCCGAGCACCTGCCCGATTTGGGCAGTGTTAAGGCGTTCACCTTCAAGAAGTAGTTGCAAGACTGAGCTCATAGATGCGGTAGTAAAAGTGCTAACCCGCAAAAGGCAAAAAGCAAAAAGGACTATTTTTGGTCCATCGCCAATGAGCGGAGCAGCCATTGATGGTATGTTTGGGGCGATGAAGTTGCTTCCTACTCTTGGGAAGGTCGACCCTCCCCAACAGTTTTCTCCCACAAATGCCGATCCAACAATACTGACCCATAGCAAAAAGCCCTGCGCCTCCGCGCTCAGCGCTAACTTGAATCAATTTCAAGCCTCTAGAAAAGCCCGAATCTGCTTGGTCACAACTCGCCCACCATCTTCGAGTATATAGTGCCCATGCGCCTTGTGTAAGTGTACTTCTGCATTTGGAAAGAGCTCACACCAACGTTTAAAAAAGTGCTGATTGAAACAGAAATCCTTACCACCCCAGACAATCTGCACCGGCTTATCGGCAAGTTTCTTTAGACCGTCCTCGACTTCAACCAAAGTCCCGTAACTGCGGTGACTCTGGCTGAGTGGGATATCTTTAACAAAATTCCACACAGCGATACGATCTGCCCAACTTCTATATGGCCAGAGCATGCCTGCTTTAACAGCCGGAGACAGTGGGATTTTCACGGACATATTGGCCGCTGGCCCGGCAAAACCATTTAAGCCGCGAATCACTGCTTCGCCAAAGAACGGCACCTTGATCGCTGCAATACGCAGAGGAATCCGCTTTGAGCGAAACGCCCCAGTATTTAGCAACACTAATTTTTGCAATGCTCTAGGCCGGCGCCCAGCAAGCCCGCAGCCGATCGCTCCACCCCAATCATGCACTACCAGGCTAAACTCTGTAATCGCCAAATGATCGACTAAGCGCTCTACATCCTCGATGCGCCGTGCCAGCGTGTAAGGGTAATCCCGCGGCTTATCCGAAAGTCCACAGCCAACGTGATCCGGCACGATACAGCGATACCCGGCAGCCACGAGTGCCAGGACTAAATCTCGGTAGTAAAACGACCAGGTTGGGTTGCCATGCAATAAGATCACAACCGGCCCCGTGCCCTCATCCAAATAATGCATTTGCACAGGCCCCTCCGAAAGGGGCGTAGCTGGCTGATCAAATAAATTACCCGCAAACGGATATTCGAGGCGCACTTTCGGCGGCAGTTGGGATGCTCTTAAATTAGTCATGCTGCGGCCACTCCACTGCCATCATTAAACTACTCAAACCACTACCGATTCCAAGCAACGCGGTCTTTTGCCCGGCTCTAAAGGCACCCTCCTCGATGGCGCGCGCCAAAGTAATTGGGCAGGACACAGAACCCACATTGCCCAATGTTTCGAAAGTGGTATAGTCTTTTTCAAGATCTAATCCGAGTGCCTTGAATAATTCGCGCGAATGAGCCTTGCCGACTTGATGAGTAATCACCCGATCGGGGGTCTCCGCCGACCAACCAGTCGTCGCCACAAACCGCGCCCATGCGCGGGTCGCCACGCCGATGCCAGCGACCAGTAACTCCTCCGAGTCGGTCAACATTTCTAAAGCATCACCCGCACTGTCGCCTTGGCAAAGCTGATTGGCTGAACTATCCGTTTCGACCACCGCCGCTGTCAGCAAGGGGCACGTGCCCTGCACCAGATCTTTGCGGCAGAGCACCGCGCCGACCGCACCGGCACCAATCGTGAGATTGGCAAAATACGGCTTGATCGATTGACGCGTGAGTTCGGGCTGAAGCAGCTGTTGCAAGGTATTCTCAACCAATGGTCGACCGTTCTCACCTGAGACAATCAAAGCCCGCTCAATTTGCCCCGACTCAATCATACTGGCAGCCACTACCATTGCATTTAAAAAGCCCAAGCAGGCATTGGAGACATCAAAAATCTGTGTCTTACCCGGTAACTTCAACAAGCCATGCACATATGCTGCAGTCGCGGGCTCGAGTCGGTCACGACACACCGCGGAGTGAATCAACAAGTCAATCTCCGAGCGGTCAAACGATGATTGTGCAAGCACTGCCTCGCCTGCCTTAGCAGATGCCTCCGAGGCGCGACTGCCCGCAGGCCAAAAGCGGCGTTCCTTAATCCCTGTCATTAGCTCTAGCCGTCCTTCTGGCAAGCGCAGGCGCTCATACATGGGCGCCAGCTTTGCCTCCACGTCCGCGGAGGTCCACACCTCGTCCGGTAGCGCATAAGCGAGCGATTCAATAGCTACGTTGTTAAAATTCATCCTCCTATGGGATACGGGAAGCAGGACGCAGGATACGAGTTTATTTATTTTAAAAAATGGGCAGGCGACTGAAATATGGGCTGTCTGCGTAATTAAAAAACTAAAAAGTGATAACGAAACGGCCCCATCTACTAAGAAAATTCACTTGCTAATCCAGCCACATTGCCTAGCTAAGTAAGTGATGGAACGCCGAAATAGCTCAGTTGGTAGAGCAATTCATTCGTAATGAATAGGTCGACGGTTCGACTCCGTTTTTCGGCTCCATACTTCGCTGAGGCTTCGCATCGCAGGTCATCGTCACAAAAGCTGCACCACTGGCTTAGCTCAAGCAGTTCAAAAATCAAGCGTATGATCCTCAGCGCCATTCACAATGCGAAGTTTGGCCCATCGTCTCAGCAGACCATTGAATCTCGATCGCCGAAGAAACACACGGATGTTAAACGAAGCAGTTAAACTGCTCTCACCGAATAGCCAGCCGCTACGATCATCCTTTAAAGTGTAACAAGATCGCAGCTCGCCTCTCCCAGAAATTTTTATCATTTTTACCCTTATGGAATTACGTTCAACCCTACTTCAACTATTACGCACAAAAGACTATGTCCCCATGCGGCGTGAAGAAATCTTTGCAGTTCTAAAACTTTCGCCCAAAGAAATTAAAAATGGCCATCGCCTACTCGATCAAATGCTCGAGCGCGGCGAAATCGCTAGACTCAAAAAAGACAAGCTCTGCATCCCTGACGATGCCGACCTCGTTAGTGGGCGTATTATGTTTCGTCAAAACGGAGCGGCCACGCTGATCCCCGACTCAACCACGGGCAAACCATCTGTGCCCGGCAAAGGCTACCCAGTATCTGCTGAAGATACTGGCGTCGCCATGCATAGCGACCAAGTACTCGCCCGCATCATACAGCGACCGCGCCGCGCCTTCCGCGGCAAGGGCCAAGGTCGCAACAACAACGCTGATGCGAACGAACAACCCAACGTCCGTGTCATTCGTATACTTAAGCGTGCGCGAGAAGCCATCCCTGGCACTCTCGAAAAAGGCCGTCATGCCTACTACGTCATCCCAGATGATCCACGTATCATCCAAGATATACTGGTTCCTGAACCCGCAAATTCGGGTCTCAAGCCACTGCCGAAGGTGGGCGACAAAGTTGTGGTCAAACTACTTGAATGGAAACAACGCCACCTCAATCCCGAGGGCGAAATCAGTGAAGTGCTCGGCCGCACACATGAGCCAGACGCCGAGTTCAAAGCCATCTTATTTAAATACAACCTCAACCCTCAGTTTCCTGCCGCAGTCGAGAAACAAACCGACGCTATTCCGGATCAAGTGCCAGAGAAAGACACCCAGGGCCGTCAAGATTGCCGTGATATCTTTACCTTCACGATCGACCCAGATGACGCTAAAGATTTCGACGATGCCATCTCAATCGAAGCACTCGAAGGCGGTAAGACTCGTGTGGGTGTGCATATCGCTGATGTGAGCGCCTACGTCAAACCAGGCACACCTCTCGACGTCGAAGCCCAAGAGCGAGCTAACAGCACGTACCTCGTGGGCACCGTCATACCCATGCTTCCGCATGCCCTTTCCAACGGCCTCTGCAGCCTAGTCGAAGCGCAGGATCGGCTCACCAAGACGTGCTTTATCACGTTTACCGACCAAGCCGACATCGTCGCAGTCGACTTTGCCAACACTGTGATTCGCAGCAATAAGCGCCTGACCTACAAGCAGGCCTTTGCATTCATGACTGAGGACGACCTCGACACCGTCCGTCAAACACCGCTCCCACCCAAGCACCAGACTGGCTCCACTGGTCGATCGCTGGACGAAGTCAGTGATAAGGAGATGGTACTCCTGCAAACACACATTCGCAAGAGCTGGGACATCGCCGCCAAACTACGTCAGCGGCGCTTTAAGAAAGGCTCGCTCGACCTCGACATGACCTCAGTCAAAATCTACGTCGACGAAGAAGGCTACTCCGATCGTATCGAAAAAGAAATCAACGACGAGAGCCACCAACTGATTGAAGAGTTCATGCTCAGTGCCAATGAGCAAGTCGCTCGCGTCACTAAACGCGCCAACTTCCCCAGTATTTACCGTGTACACGACGAACCCGAAGATGAAAAACTGCAGGAACTGCGCGAGACGATGCTTAGCTTCGGCGTACAATGCGGCAACCTCGGTAAGCCGCGAGAGATGAGCATGCTGCTCAAAAAGCTCAAAGATCATCCACAGGGCTACACCCTTAAGGTGCACGTGTTGCGTAGCCTCAAACAGGCGCAATACCGTGCCAGCGCAGACGGACATTATGGTCTTTCCAAGCCAGACTACACTCATTTCACCTCGCCGATTCGTCGCTACTCGGACCTAATCGTCCATCGTATCCTGGACGGCTATATGCACAAGACTGGCGTCGACTCAGCACCCGCCGAGCCCGACATCCGCTACGCGCAAGGCAAACTCGAATCACTCGGCGATCACCTCAGCGTGAGTGAGCGTAACAGTGTCGACGCTGAGAGAGACTCAGTAAAAACCAAGCTCCTCGAATTCTACGAACGAGAGTTGGAGAAACCAGAGAAAAAATCCTTCAAAGCAATCATCACCGATGTCAAAAATCACGGCTTATTTATTGAGCTCACTGATTCGCTGGCATTTGGAATGGTGCACATCTCCACACTTGACGACGACTTTTACCACCCGAGCAACGATGGCACCTCACTGATAGGACGTCGCAAACAAAAAACGTATTCACTCGGCCAATACATCATGGTACAGGTAGAGCGAGTCGATCGCTTCAAGCGACAAATCGATTTCCGCGCCACTGCTACCACTAATAAGATCGAGCGCCGGATGGATCCGAAAAAGCAGCGCCGCAGCAAGGGACGTCAAGCCTCAGCGGATCGCATCAACAAGGCCAGCCACAAGGGTTCCAGCAACACGCCCTCAAAAAAACGCGGTAGTGGCGGTAGCCCAGCAAAAAAATCAGGCAAAGCACGCCCCTTTAAAAAACGCCGCTAGCGTGGTAGTCGCTAAATTTTATGATTTGAGCGACTATAGCTTTCGCGCTTGAGGATATAATGCCGAAAAGCAGGTCGTATCGGGACTAAAGGTGCTTTGTAAGAACGGTCTTGCAATCAGCCTGCGGCCAATCCGCATCCGTTCAACCGTATCCACAGCCGGGGATCGCTCAAAAAAGATTGTTCCTTGTATGCATGACGTGCCAGCCTACAGGGCTCGGGCAAGGCACTGCTACGGAAAAACGCGCTTACAAGCCACTAATCTGAAAACTAACATCATGTTGATTGATCGGTTCTAAGGATTTTTGCAGAGCTATTTTATAACGTCCTTAAAAATAGTTATTAATATGTTGACGCAATTTCATTTAATTAACTAACGTTTTTAAAAAGAGTATTACACTTCATAGGAAATACATTGGCCCAAAGCTGTAGTATTCGGAAAGGCAATATCATTGAACTACATTTTGAAACACACTGGGATAAGGCATTCCTTTGCCTTTGTATTATTCAGACTGATCATCGCCGGATTGGTGACTGTGGGGCAAGCGGGCACCAACCCGAATGAAGCCACCCGCCTGGAGTACGATGAATATAACAATACCTGGTCTTTCACTTGGTGGGGCCACGTGGGCAACACCTATTTCATTCAGCAGTCCGATGACTTGCTGTCGTGGCAGTACATGCCTTTCATCATCGAAGGAGAAAATAAGGTGGCGGAATGGCAATTCAGCAACGACCAAAATACGGCCTTTGTACGTCTAAAATATACCGATATGCCTACATCAGACCCCCGCAAGGATGATTTTGACAACGACGATATCAACAACTGGAACGAGCTCTTACAGCAGAGCGACCCCCTTGCCACCGACGACCAGAATTCTAACGGGATTGCCGATGACTGGGAGCTTTTTTGGAATGATCAATTCGCCGTATTTCCGAGGACTGTCGCAGCAACGCTCACGCATCGCGATTCGACTATTCAGCAACTTTATCTGAACAATCCAGTAAGCCCCGATGCGAATTTTACAGTCACGCTCAGCAACAATCTCGCCGGCACACAGATCGTTTACGACTACGAGGACAACCTCACTGGTGGCGCCATCTACAATTGGACCGAGATTTCCACCACAGGGACGTTGCTGGCCGATATTTCTGAAACCGACAATGCCGCGCAGGAAGTTGTTTTGAATAACTTCACCTTTCCGTTTTACGGAACCAGCTACGACCAGGTTTATGTCGCTTCCAATGGCCTGCTTACCTTCGATTCGCCCAGCGCAGATTCAGGTAATGATGCCATCCCATACGAATATGAACCAAACAATTTCATCGCACTGTTGTGGGATGACCTAAACACCAATGACGCCATCGCTGACGACGGGGGTGAAGTTTATTTTCAGGAATTCGCGGACAAGATCATTGTGCAGTATGAGCGCGTGATGCGTGATTCCGATTCGGATCGCAGCACTCAGTCGAACACCTTCCAGGTGGTCCTTCACGCCAGCGGGTTGATCGACGTCCATTACAAGGAAATCGGCGGCTATACGGGAAGTACCACGATAGGCATTGAAGACTCCAGTGGCACAAACGGCATTGAAGTTTTTTATAACGGCTACCGCACCATTTATCCCGCATTCGAATTGTCCAATGGATTGGCGCTTTCATATACACCACAGTCTGCAAAATTCGTTCAGGTATCACCCCTAACCGGCACCACTACCACAGGGAGCAGCTCCACCCTAGAGGTTAACTTCAACAGCTACGATCTCGCCCCCGGCACCTACGCCACCGACATAGAGATCGCCCACTCAGGCACCGGTACCACACCGTGGATCATCACGGCAGTGCTTGAAGTCATCAACACGCCTGCCACGATAAATCTGTATCAGCCTTTGGATGGACAGGTCTATTGGTCGGACGAAACGGTTACTTTTAGTGCCTACGTCTATGACAGCGACTTTGGTATTGAGCGAGTAGATTACCTCGTTAACGGCGCCGTCGAAGACCAGGATATCTCAGGGAGTTATTACAGCGGCTCTTGGAGCCCGACTGTTGGGCAACACGAGGTCATCGCCCGGGCTGTCGATCTATACGGAACCACCACCGACTCAGTTGTCGTCACCATTACGGTGCTCGCCGACAGTGATTTCGACCGCATGGAAGATGAGTGGGAACAGCAATACTTTGGTTCGCTGGCAGAGGAAGCCTCTGCGGACTTCGATGGCGACGGAATCCCCAATATTTTTGAATACAACCACGGCACCGACCCGGCCGACGCGCTAAGTAAACTAACCTTTGCCGAAACACAGACCAGCGACTACACGTACTTTCTTGTCGACGAGACGCTGGCCACCGAGACAGACGTGGCCAAAACAAGTCTCAGCGCAGCCATCAATCGTGCGAACGATTTCGACGTGATCGAAGTGCGCCCAGGCACCTATCACGAAGCTCTCGGCACCCTCTACGACCGCCTTTACGTCTTCAGCACTGCAGGAGCGCGCAATACGACGATCGACACCAGCGGCCTTGACGACCGAGCACTCACCCTGCGCAGTGAAAGCGTTTTTTCCGGGCTTAGCTTCCGAGGAGCCGATTCAGAATACACTTACTTCGACGGTGGCGCGGTCTACCTCTCTATCTATGGCGATCAAAACAAGCCACGCTTCATCGGTTGCCGCTTTATCGACAACGTCGTCGGCGACCGCGGCGGAGCCATCTATATCGGCTCAGGCGATCCGTTGTTCATCGCCTGCACCATCACAGGGAATCTCGGGGGCAATGGCAATGCGATTTACAACAACTCCAGCAGCAACGACATTACACTCGTCAACACCTTGCTGTGGAATCCCGGCACTTCTCCTGAAATCGACGGGCAAACTGCCTCGGTCATTTTTGATCATTCACTGACCCGTGACGATATAACTGGCAACGTCCTGATCGACGCCGTCGACCAAGACACGGACCATCCAGGCCTAGCCTACGATTATTCATTGGCAACCGGCTCCATCGCCAGAGATCGCGGTTCCCTCGACACCTACAGCGATTACGTCAATCTACCGGACTGCGACGGCGAAGCAGTGCTTGCCACCCGCGACATCGGCGCCGACGAATTTATCGACAGCGATGGCGACGGCCTGCCCGATTGGATCGAGCTTCAGGCCGGGATCGACTTAAATGCCACCGACGACAATGATCTCGACCTGCTTAACAATCTAGAAGATTATGAGAACATGGGCAACCCGTTCTTAGACGATACCGACGGCGACGGACTCTTGGATGGCGACGAGTTCTACGCCGACGGCACGCATGGGGACACGGACGGCTACACCACTGGCGTCAACAACCCCGACACGGACGATGATAGCTTGAGCGATGGCTGGGAGGTTGATTACGGCTTCAACCCAACCAGCGCCAATGCACCATCGACCGACAGCGACGGCGACGGTCTCACCGACAAACAGGAGTTTTCCAGCGGCGGCAACCCGTTTTCTGGAGACACCGACAATAATGGCATGTCCGATGCACTGGAATATCGTTACGAGATGAACTTGAGCACACATGTTGACAGTGACGCCGACGGTATGCCCGACGACTACGAAACCGCCTTCGGGCTGAGCCCAACCGATCCAAGCGATGCCTCTCTGGACAGAGACAGTGACGCGCTCAGCAACCTTGAGGAATACCAACTCGGTACCCAGGCAAACTACTTTGACAGCGACGGCGATTTGCTGGGAGATGGATGGGAGGTCAATCAAGGATTAAATCCATCACAGGCCAACCTACTTAACGACGACAGCGACCAGGATGGTTTGGATACCTACGACGAGTATTTGAACGGCACCAACCCGAGCTTAGGTGACTCAGATTCAGACGGCACCCCGGATGATACGGAAGTGGCGCAGGGCAGCAATCCAGCGAATGCGAACGACAACGGCCAACCCCCGGCAGCCGACAAGCTGCAGGAGGTGAACTTTACCGTCGGCGATCCCAGCGGCAGCCATTCCGAGCATTGGGAGATGACCATCACTGGACTCGGAGCGGATACCCGGGTTATGAGACTCTCGAACCGCAATTTTGGTACCATGACCGTCCCCACGCCCTATAAACTATGGAAAGACAGCAACTATGAAATCACCATCGCTCACCTGGGCACAAAACAAACTGAAAATGGGCCGGATTATGACTGGCAGGCACAAGTGGAAGGCTTGCCCACAACTAACGTGCTTTCTGGCGGAGCCACACATACCGACGCCAGCCGCTTCAGCGTGATCCACAATCACTGGATTCTCGATAATGAGGACGGTCTGCTCGGTATAGTTAATCAGTCCTTTAATAACAGCAATTACGCCTCTGATAAATCGGCAAAGCTACTCAAGGTGGAGTTCGGATATCCGAACATTGCCAATAAAGAAATTAATACCAAAAATTTAGCTACAACAGAATATGGTGATTTTGAGAAATGCGTTGCGCGTGTTTGGAGTTCTTCAACGATTGAAATGAATGATTATTTGGAGAATTGGAATACTATGCCATCTGAGGTTAAAGAACTATTAGAGTGGGAAGTTGACGGAAATATCCAGACAAGTAGCAATTTGAATATAGGGAGTGTTCCTTTTGATCATGAAATTAGCTTTTTTAAGATTGGGGTTAAGGTTAAAGGGACTCCTCAAATATTAGATCGTTTAATATTAACGGTTATTCCTGAATCTACCGAAACGAATTTTAATGCTTGGTACAGTTCTGAAAGTTCAGATACAGGCTGGTTGGGAGAATTACCACCTCTCTATAATAATTTAGGGGTTGAAAATAATGATCCTGAGCCAGCAGCATGTGACCCTCAATTGTGGAAAAGTCCTGATAGTAAAAATAGCCTGTATCATCCAGGTGCATCATTTGAAATGAGGTCGGTGGAAACTTCTGCCGGGCATGGGCATCAAGCCATGTATAGATTCAATGGAGCATTAATAACTAGCGGGCTTGGAGCAGGCAGTGCAGACCGGGCAAGCCCAAGTATTTTTAGCACCAGCCATAGAAACCAAGACGTAAGGCCCTTTATATGGGCTGCTCAATTGGATGGTAATCCTATCCAAGGAAACTCTACAACTTTTCCAACAAATTTGAATCAGCCAATTCTACATGATGGGGATAATCTAGCTAAATATTTTGATGTTCGACCAATAATTGCAAACGGTAGACCTAGCTTAAGTCCAGGCGATTGTGAAACCCAACAAGAGTAGTAAATTATGAAAGTAAATAGATATTTTTTTATCCTCATTCTTGCTGGGGCTTCACTCTTCTTCATCTTGAAGAAGAGTGAGGATGGCATTCAGAAGCCTAAATTAGTTTTAAATAATGAGTATGTTGACGATGAAGTATCGGCTCATTCTTCTAATCATCCAGTTGAGGCTGTGCCAACGCCAGTTGTTGAATTCATCAAGCCTCAAGTAGGTATCATGAATAACCTGAAGCAGGGTGAAAGGTTTAAAATTGGCGACACCGCCTTCCCTATCTTATACGAGGATCAAGATTGCTCAAAAGAACTAAAGAAACTTATCGCTGATGATATTAATTTAATTTTTTCTCATCTCAATAAGTATGAGATTATGCCGACCGGTTCTAAGCAAATAGTTCGGGCTTCGGGAGAAGATAGAGAAATTACCCACTTTATTCATTTTATTGGTCCTCAGTATGGCCCTGGTAACTATAAGGATTATTTCGGCAGATTAGTTGAGATAAAGGGTGAGTATCATTTAATTGTCCCTGAGCCTTTGATTCAGGCTTATGAGAGGGCTTTAGCTTTTAAGAAGCAACATTCAGAAGCGTTTGATCAGTTAAATCATTTTCTCAATACAATGAATCGCATTAGCGAAATTAATTTAAGAGGCGCTGATCTCAAATCAATGTTTTACATCTCTGATTCCAGTTTAAGGAAGGAATTTGACGCTATGAGCCATCAGGAATTAGAAAAGAAAATGAGAGGAGAATATGGAAAATACAAATGGAGACCTCCCAGTATTTTAGAAGTAAAGTATGGCGATGAATTTGGAAGAGAGCTTCCGCATGAAATAATCTCAAATAATTACATATATAATGATGATGGTTATTTTGACAGTGGGATACCGTTTATTTATCATAATAGAAAATGGAAAATTTTCATTCCGGAATATGGCACTTAAAATTGAGAACCAAAAAAAAGTGGGGGGGGGTCGATCCACCTATTCTAACAAAATCAAATAACTCACTGATTCCCGTTTGTTTTCTTAGTCGCCTCCGGTCAACGCGCAACGCTGCAACGGAAACCCACAGCCTCCACTTCCAAACATGCCGTCCCACTGCCCCCGTCTCTGGTCGCCCCTTGACGATCATAGGGAAAGGCCGTACTCCCCGCCCTAGGCAACCGAAGCAATCCGCATGTCTTTGGCTCAAGTGCGCCTTCAGAAGGGGCTCCCCTTTGAGGTACGCATCCCGAATGCTGCAACTCTGGCGGCAATTAATGAGTTGGAATCGGGCAAGGGAGGACGCTTACGTCTATGCCGTTCGCTGCGCGCCACAAATCGCATTACGATCTTACCGGCTGCGCTTAGGTACAGCAACCCAACCAACAACCAGCAACACCCAACCAGCAACACCCACGCAACCTCACCGCGCCGCAAAGTCGGAAAACTCACCATCAAAGCGACGGGTAATTTTCTCAATTGCATCGGCGGCCTCCGGCTCGACCTTGAAACCGATAAAATGAATCCGCGGCTTGATTCCATACTCTCGGATCAATGCGCGTAAGGTCCGGTTCACATCCTTCCACGGCACATCACCGGCACCGGACTTTGCGGTTTTACTGCGTTGGAAATCGCCGTCCGAGACAATAAAAATGACTTCTGGGTCTAACTGAAACGCCACGGTCAACGCACCCTGGATACCATCTTCCACAAACGGCAACTGTGTGCTTTTACGACTTGAGCGCACATTATCAACGATCCATTGCTTAGCCTCCCGCTTATTTCGCGCCCCCGCAGCAATCATATAGTCACGAAACGTGCCGACCTGCCGCGCAAAGGGCACGAGACCAAAGAGAGTATTGGCATTCAGACCATCGACCAACAGCGATAACTCGCGTACAAAATCTTGCGTCGAAACTCCGGCAGCGTTGGCCTTATTCCAAACCGTTAAACTATTATCAAATAGAATCAAGATACGCTGACCATTGTCTTCAATGCCAAACAGCGAGGCCGCAGACGACTCCGTATTCAAGCCCTGCAAGGCACCCAAAACACCCGACTGTCCAAGCAAGGCGTCCGACTGTAAGGCTGCAGGGTTTTGCTCAATCGGATTAAACGCACTCTGTGGCAAATTAGGCAACATAGGTAACGCATCGGGCAACAAGGCTGTCGTACTCATCCGCTCGATCTGCATCGGCGCACTCGCCGCATTTTGAAACGCCGCCAATGCAACCTTATGCTCTAGATCTTTCTGTGGCAGATAAATTTTCTTTTTCGCCACAAACTCGGGGTCTTCACGAAATTCCGGTACCAAGACCACGACAAAGACTGCGAGGCCGAGTAACCCTCCTTGAATGATCAATGCCAATGCCAAGGGGCCGAATTTGGAGCGAGCTGGTATCGATCCACCAGTAGATTCATTTGACAGTAATCGCATACTAAATAACAAACTGTTAATAAAGTAGGTTTTTAGCAAAAAGAATCGCCGCTCAAAAAATGTCATACGATATGCTCAATAAAAAACACAAAAACACCGCTTGACTTCAAAACTTCGATTTTTACTGTCGGCGTCTTCTAACTTTAGGGGTAGTAGCTCAGTTGGTTAGAGCGCCTGCCTGTCACGCAGGAGGCCGCGGGTTCAAATCCCGTCTATCCCGCCATTTAAGCCTGTTGATTCCACGATCAACGGGCTTTTTTGTAGGCAAAGTTAACGACTGGGATTTGACCTACGGTGGTCCGGCCCGCAGGGTGCACCAGTCAGCACTTTGTTAAATTTCTAGAAGCTCGAGTTGCCACTCCCGATCCCCCTCCTCCTCCGGCATCTCTGATTTTAGTGAAAAACACCGCTTGACTTCAAAACTTCGATTTCTACTGTCTGCCTCTTCTAACTTTTAGGGGTAGTAGCTCAGTTGGTTAGAGCGCCTGCCTGTCACGCAGGAGGCCGCGGGTTCAAATCCCGTCTATCCCGCCATTTAAGCCTGTTGATTCCACGATCAACGGGCTTTTTTGTAGGCAAAGTTAACGACTGGGATTTGACCTACGGTGGTCCGGCCCGCTGCGCGACCGGTTTTGTCGCTGCGCTCGGAACAAATCCCGTCTATCCCGCCATTTAAGCCTGTTGATTCCACGATCAACGGGCTTTTTTGTAGGCAAAGTTAACGACTGGGATTTGACCTACGGTGGTCCGGCCCGCTGCGCGACCGGTTTTGTCGCTGCGCTCGGAACAAATCCCGTCTATCCCGCCATTTAAGCCTGTTGATTCCACGATCAACGGGCTTTTTTGTAGGCAAAGTTAACGACTGGGATTTGACCTACGGTGGTCCGGCCCGCTGCGCGACCGGTTTTGTCGCTGCGCTCGGAACAAATCCCGTCTATCCCGCCATTTAAGCCTGTTGATTCCACGATCAACGGGCTTTTTTGAGTCCGCATGGCAGAATACTGGGTCATTGACAGCCTAAACACCCGTTTCCATTTTAATGAGGATGTCTCCCCATTTGACCGCAATTGCCATTCTCCCGATAGGCCTGGTCCTCCCTGGCTGCTCGGTCATCGAAGCCCCAATCGACTTAGCGACCTCCACGATCGAAACGGCAGGAAACGTCGTCTGCGCGACCTGTGAGATGACTGCGGATGTCGCCTCTGCTGTCGGCACCACTACCCGAGCAATCGCCGATGTCGCCATTAGCTCCGCGGTGCAAAAAGCTGCCCTAGAATCACCTAGTAACAACTTAGGCGAAATCGTCACACAGGCGATCAAATGAGGCATTAGGAATAGGTTCTGAGTTCGACCAATTAACAAAGAGCGTCAGTTGCAAGTTCAATGTAAAAAAGAGTCTCCCGTCCTATCAACTAGTGTGGAGCACACTAAGTTAGTGTATTTATAAACCACAGATTGATCGCATACCTGTCCATCCGTGGTTCTAAAAGGCATTGAATCAGACATTTACTGAACAGTCAGAGCTATTAAAATAGCACCGTTCCATATCCCTTCGATGGCCTCGTGATAATGGTGCGAATTTAGCGTACTTCACACTAGAATCCAAAGAATTTATTGTACTTCGATTCTATCACCACGTTTACTTCCTTACAAATTAAAGCTTTGAATCGATCATATCTAAGCGATACGAAAAAACATTGGCTTACGTACGCAATTACGGACGCTTGATATTCGATGACAACTATCTCTGCAACAAAGGCTAGGAATAACCTCTACAGTCTAATTGATGAAGCAAATGAGTCGCACATTCCTATTTAAATTACTGGAAAGCGAGGCAACGCTGTGCTGATCTCTGAAGACGATTGGAGAGCGATCTCAGGATCCTTTCACAAAAAAACGGCTCTCTGAAAACAGAGAGCCGTTTTGAAAATAATGATTCGAGTGTATCACCCGATAATCGCACAACGAATTACCAAGTACGCTTCTTGTGGCGATTGGACTTCAAACGCTTACGGCGTTTGTGGTTATTCATCTTGAGACGACGTTTCTTTTTTAGGTTACCCATGGAAATAGTTATACTGTGTTGATTGAGAAAAGTGGTAAAGAGTCAAAGAAACAGGTGCATGTAAAGGGTTTTCTGAGAATCTACAAATCAGCCTGGTAGTGAGCTTTCTTCAGGCAGCTGCAATTGCATACGCTGTAGCATGACGCGAAAATGCCGTGGCAACTCAGCACGCAGACGAATTTCATCGGTACTCTCCTCTCCTGTTACAGGCGAAGTGACCTCACGTAAATGTAGTGCAATTCCGCTAAAGACAGGATTGCGCGTCCCAGACGTCCGCTTATTTGGTAGTAATTCACTCAACAAGGGTGCTTCAGGTCCACCGTAGAGCGCATCCCCCAAAATTGACAGTTCATGTATGGCAGCATGCGCACGAACTTGATGCGGGCGTAGAAACGACGACGTCGCCTCCCACAAAGCCCAACCAAGCTTCGTCTCCGACAACAGTCTAAACGTAGTCGCCGCCTTCTTGCCCTTGGCAGTCGAAGGAATCATTTTTGGCTTTGTATTATGCGGGAGTAGCGGCGCATCGGCCACGATCTCATTAGCCGTGTTCACAGCCTTTGCTGGCGTGACGAAAAAGAATCGATACCGCAACTCCGCTGAACCCACCCGATTTCGTAACGCAGCTACCGCATCGCGGTTTTTCGCGAACAGGGCCACTCCTGAAATTGCGGGGTCCAAGTAATAAGCCGAGCCAAATAGGGACGCTCCACGCTTTACCAGCTCTGGCTTACCGGCTTGCAGTTGCTTATTCAAGCCGGTGTCCATCTCTGGGATCCCGACATCCCAAGGATACTCACGCATGCCCACCCCAGCGGGCTTTTCGACCGCGATCCAATCATCTGACTCACCAATCACAGGCATACGCAGCGGAGCCTCACCCAATAATCCTGGAGGGAATCCGATCGAATTCTGCTTACGTGTCTGACTCATAGTAACGATAGTGGCCTACTGATACAAAATGCCCCCGAATCGACTAGCAATCCGAGGGCACATAGGGGGGGAAGTAAAAATTACGCAGCTATCAACGCAGCACAACGCGCTTTGTGACGAGCGATCTTGTTGTGATGAACGAGACCCTTCTTACCCGCTTTATCAAGCGCTGAGATGTAATCTTTAGATGCTGCGACAAGCGCATCTTTGTCCTTCGCCTCGACTGCTGCTGCCACTTTCTTGGAAAGTGTCTTGAGGCGAGACTTCACTTGACGATTACGTAGAGTACGAGTCTCCGTTTTACGGATGTATTTGAGTGCTGATTTGGTATTAGCCATGTCTATAAAAAAGTTAAGAGGCGGAAAAGTGGGTGCTTAAAAAACAACTGTCAAGAGTGAAAAAAGCAGAATTGAGCCCTCAACTCTCATCCCTCAGCTCTCAACTCTCATCCCTCCCCTCTCAACTCTCAGCCCTCAACTACCAACCCTCAACTCTCAACCCTCAACTCTAAGCTCTCTTTCAAAAAGGTGTCGACCTCGGCGAGCTGTAAGCCGGATTTTGTCCGCCGCCCGCCGAAGCGTTTGGCTGTGCGTTCATTTATCTACCCCGCCGAAGCGAAGTTCCCGCCGAAGCGAGATGCGACATACCCGGAATCATAGACGGGCCGCCAGATTCCCTATTTTGCCTTGCACCGGAATGGGTTTATCTAGCCTCCATTGTTACCTTTGGAGCGGTGAGCTCTTACCTCCCCTTTTCACCCTTACCTCAGGCAAGCCCGAGGCGGTTATTTTCTGTGACACTATCCGTCACGCTCGGTTGCCCTCACGCGCCCCCGCTTTCACAGGGATTCCTGCCCTACGGTGTCCGGACTTTCCTCTCATCCCCAAAGGAACAAGCGAACGCCCACACGCCGAAGTCGACGGAAGCAACTTGCCCTGCACATCGCATAAGCGCAAGCGGTAAGTTCAGGACTGTCTTAATACCAAAGTTACTAGAAACTGACTATCGACCCACCGATACCGGAATTTTGAGCCTAGGTAACCAACACATATTAAACAGTTTTGCGTAAATAATGGGTTACATTCGCTGACCGATCTTATCTATAAGGCGCAAAATTATAATTCCCAAATCGGAGACTCTTACGACCAAGTACTAGAAACTAAGGGATGAGAATGATGCATAGGCACTAGATCTGTAAGCGAATAAAAATGACTCCGGGCAGAACAATTCAAATCTAGGAATGAATACGAGGATCATTTGTAACAATCGTAACCATTGTTGTTACATCAATGAAACATACGACACATAAGCTTAACTTTACATGTCTTTCATTAGCAAAATCTTCCTGTATGAATACACACCTATTTAATTATGAAGACATTACTCTTATTCGCATTTGCACTTAGCGCGCCCCTATTATTAACATCGCTCAAAGCGGCAGACTCACTGCAAGAAACTCGAAACGTCTTGGAACAATGGGTCGAAACACGGCAAATTACTTCAAAAGAGAGGAGTGATTGGCTGCTCGAAGAATCGATTCTCAAGGATACAAGCGCTTTACTGACGAATGAGCTCGAGCGCCTCAATGAAGCACTGAGTGTCTTAGAATCCTCATCCACTGCTGCTGAACAAGATCGCTCACGACTCGCAGCTGAAAAGGAAGCGCTCAATACAGCGTCCGCTGTAATCGAAGCTTCGATAGGCAAACTTGAGACGCAGATGAAACAAATCATAAGGACACTACCACAACCACTGGTCAGCAAAATTAAGCCACTCATTCGCCGCTTACCGGAAAATCCGCAAGATACAAAACTATCACTTGGAGAACGTGTCCAAAACATCGTCGGCATCCTAAGCCAAGCAGACAAATTCAACACCACCATCACGGCAACCAGCGAATCGCGTGAAATCACTGAAGGCAAAGTTGTTGAAGTGCGTACCTTGTATTGGGGCCTGGCAATGGCTTATTACGTTGACGCCAGTGCCACATACTCAGGCATAGGCTACCCAAGTGATCAGGGCTGGCAATGGCCCAAAGTAAACGGTTCAGGACCAGCTATTCAAAATCTACTCAACGTCTACGAAGGCACTGAAGCCATCCAATTCGTAGAAGTTCCAGCTCGTATCAACTAAGACTATTTTTCTGCAATATCATGCAAGCAACTGTTCAATCACTCTTCGCCTTCACCTTCGCAGCGCTCACACTGCCTCTAAGCAGCGCACAAGCCCAAACCTTTGAATCCGCCAGTGACCAAGCACATGTACAACTGAAGTCTGCACTCGCGGAACTAACACAAACCCGCGAAACCATTGCCACGGACAAGATTCCATTGATTCGCGAAGTCTCAGCACTCGAAGATGAAGTGCGCCAGCAAAGCGCTAAGCTCGATCGTTTGCGTCGACTACGCGATAACAGTGACCTAGGCCTTAATCGGCTACGTAATCAGGTCGAAGCGATAGAAGCCCAGAACGAATACGCTGCTGGCCTCCTAGACGAGTTCGTCCGCTCTTTCGAAACTCGTATCAATTTCAGCGAGACTCAACTTTACTCAGCTGCCGCCGAAGAAGCACGCCTCGCCTTGGAGGACTCCGATATAAGCCAAGCCGACCGCTTTCACAAACAGATTGAAGTAATTGGCGTGGCACTGGACCGTCTGAGCAAACTAGCTGGAGGGTATCGCTTTGAAGGTCAAGCACTAGGACCAACAGGCGATATCGAAACTGGCACCTTCGCCGTATTCGGCCCGACAGTTTACTTCGCTTCAGCGCAATCCAATCTCGCGGGCATTACCTTCAATAAGCTCAACGCGGCTGAAGCCGCGATCGCGATTCCAGGCGAGCAATATGGTTCAGGCATTCGCACTTTCATCACAAACAAGGAAGGCCCCATTCCGATTGATGCCACACTAGGCAAAGCCCTAAAAATGGTTGAAAGCAACGACTCCATATTAGAGCACTTATCCAAAGGCGGTAGTGTTGGAGTTGTCATTCTCGGACTAGGTGCGATCTGTTTAATACTCGGCGGGTTCAAATTAATAGAAGTCACGAGATTCAGAACGCCGACCCCCGAGGATGTCCAACAGGTGCTAGCACAAATCGAAAAAGGCGACCACGGCCGAGCAAGTTCACTGGCATCGACTATAGAAGGTGCCGGTGGCGCGCTCGTACAATCCGGCGTCGAACACGCAGATGAGAAACGCGGCACCTTGGAAGAAATCCTTTATGAGAAGATTCTCGCCGTGCGACCTCGCCTGGAACGATTCCTTCCTTTCATCGCACTCACCGCAGCAGCGGCTCCATTGCTAGGCCTTCTTGGAACCGTCACTGGCATGATTAAGACCTTCAACCTCATCACCATATTCGGCACTGGTGACGCAAAGAGTCTATCGTCTGGTATCTCTGAAGCACTTGTCACCACAGAGCTTGGGCTCGTCGTCGCAATTCCGGCGCTCATTCTGCATGGTCTACTCTCACGAATGGCACGTCAGAAACTTGGCGAAATGGAACAAACAGCAGTGAGCTTCATAAACGGTGTCATTGGTTCGCGACATACAAACTAAACTCCAGCACCTTGAGCAAAACATATGTCGGAACAACACATAGAGCTGTTACTCAAAATCAAAGACATCTGGATTAGTGGTGGATGGGTAATGATCCCCCTCGCCATGCTCGCCATACTCATCTACACAATCGGCATCCAGCTCTTGGTCTTTCTACGTAAAGGAAACATCCAAATCGGCCATGAAAGCGAATGGTTGGAATGGGTCTATGATCCAACTAAAGCAAAAGGGCGTGCAGGTGAAATAATTCGTTACACACAAGAAAATGTCACTGCTGCCAAACACGTCCGCTATCGCTTCGAAGAAGTGCGCCAATCCATCACTCACAATATCGACCGCCGTCTGATATTCCTGAATACGCTGGTAGCCACCGCACCACTAATGGGTCTACTTGGTACCGTAATCGGCATGCTTGGTACCTTTGCGGCTATTTCCAGTGGTGGCGGAGCTGAGACTGCTGGCATGGTGGCTGCAGGTATTTCTGAAGCTCTCATTACCACGCAAACCGGCCTATTCATTGCACTGCCGGGCATTTTCTTGACGTTGATTATTCGCCGCAGAAAACATGCAGTCGAAGCTTCGCTGGCGCGAATCGAATCACTGAGTCTGACAAAGCTCAAACTAGATTAGACATGGGGGAAAACTGAAAACACCGAAAACCTGAAAAATACTTTCAAACCTTCCCACTCTCTCGCCTTAATCACACCTTCACACCTTCACACTTTTTTAAACAATGCGACGCAACCTAGCAGCCGATGACCGCGATGATGTAGAGATTAATCTCTCACCAATGATCGACATGGTCTTCATCCTTCTCATTTTCTTCATTGTGACCACCGTGTTCGTCGAGGAAACAGGCGTGGAAGTCAATAAACCTGAAGCAGCCGCGGCTATTCAATTAGAGAAAAATAGTATTCTCATCGCTGTCACGAAAGACAACAAAGTCATCTACGGGGGGCGTGACATTGGTATCAGTGGTGTCTCGCCAATTGTTAAACGCCTCACACTCCAGGAAGATATTCCTGTCATCATTCAAGCAGACGAAGGTGCAAGCCACGGCATATTTGCAAAAGTATACGGCGAAGCCAAACTTGCTGGTGCAAAATCGATCAACTTTTCCACCAAGCGATAGAACCTCTCGGACCAGACACTCATGTCAAAGGTATATAAAGCACCGACAGGCAAAGGCTCATTCACTACGGGTTCCATCATGGGTATCGTTATTAGTGGAATGCTCTTTCTGGCCATTCCTCTAACGCAAATTTTTACGGAGTATGAAAAAGCTCCAGACGAGATTGAAGCCCTCGAGATTGCCCCGCCGCCACCACCACCTGAGCCTGACGAACCGCCACCACCACCTGAGCCTGAAGTGGAGGAACCACCACCCGAACTAAAAACACCACCGCCACCCATTTCTCTGGATCAACTGGATATGGCCCTCAATCCGGGTACAGGTGTAGCCAGTGCTGGCGACTTCGCATTACCCTCCTTTGAAGTGAACCAAAAAGACCTTGGTGGACTAGATATCTTTGAACTGGGAGACGTCGACTCTGCCCCGACCCCCCGCTCAAAAATAGAATTCAGCTACCCATCTTTGGCAAAACGCAAGGGCATTAAAGGTGTCGTAAAGATTGAGTATATCGTAAACGAAAAAGGCCGGGTTGAAAAAATCACCATAATTGAATCACCCAGTAAAATCCTGTCTGACGCAACGACCGATGTTATCAGCCGCGCGCGTTTCGAGCCGGCATCTAAAGACGGTCGCCCCGTCAAAGTGCGCATGCGCGCTGCCATTCCTTATCAATAAAATATAGCACTACAAAACTTTTACTCAAACGATACTATGAGCACACGCATCCAAAAACTTATCCTCGCTGTGGCACTTGTTGCCAGCTCTCTAAGCGTACAATCCAACACTAGCACAATTGCAAGTGACATGTGGAACGACCCTGCGTTCATCAAAACCTTCACCGGTAGCTACGGTTTTCTCGCTGGCTATGAGCCACCGATATCTGATGATGAGAAAGACGCATTGCGTTCTTTGATTGATCTAATCAAAGCCAGCCCGAAAATCGCCATCCAACAGCTCGAACCACAGATTCAAAAGAGCAGTAGTGCAGCCTTTGACTTCATCCTAGCCAACCTCTATTTCCAAGATGGCAACTTAGCGAATGCAGAGAAATACTACAGCAATGCTATTCGCAAGCACCCAGACTTCCGCCGTGCTTATAAAAACCTTGGATTGGTGCAGGTCCAAGACGGCAACTTTAACGATGCAATCATCACCATTTCCAAAGCGATAGAGCTGGGCGAGGCCGATGGTCGTGCTTACGGCTTACTCGGCTATGGCTACCTGACACAGGAGCGCTACTACCCTGCCGAAGCTGCCTATCGGCAAGCAATCCTCATGCAGCCCGATATAACCGACTGGAAAGTGGGTCTCGCACGTTGCCTTCTAGAGACACAACGCTACGCCGATGCCATCGCCCTGTTCGATACACTTATAAAGGACGAGCCAAGCAACGCTGATTATTGGCTACTGCAGAGTAATGCCTACCTCGGCAAGGGCGAATCATTACCTGCAGCGAAAAACATTGAAATCGTCCGACTCATGGGCAAAGCCGACCTCACCACTCTCACCCTACTCGGCGACATCTACATGAACAACGATGCTCCCGAGCTAGCTCTCGAAGCCTACCAAGCATCTTTAAAATCTGCTGGTGAGCAAGACAACCAAGCACTGCTACGTGCCGCCGAACTACTCACCCGCTCTGGAAACTATGCACTGGCGCAAACAATGATCGCCGACACTCGTAAGCACTTCGGTAATAAACTTTCAGAAGAAGACGACTTCACATTACTCACACTCGAAGCCAAAATCGCTCGTGCTCAAGGCGATGACTCTAAAGCGGTCGCAGCACTCAACCGTATTGTCGAACACGACGCACTGAATGGCGAAGCCATCATCGAACTGGCCAACTACTATGCAGACCAAAACGATCTAGCCAAAGCGATCAATCGCTACGAGCAAGCCGTAAAAATTGAATCTTACGAACGCCAAGCTCTCGTCGCGCACGCCCAAGCACTCGTGCGTAAACACAATTACAAAGACGCGCTGCCCCTACTACGACGCGCCTTACAGCTCAAGTCCGACAACAACCTCGAGGACTACGCACAACGCGTCGAGCGAGCAGCCCGCAACCAGAGCTAATCACCATCAAATATTGGTTCTCGATCAGTGATGAAGAACCAGAGTTTCGCTTAAGTTATCGTAATCACGATCCACTCAAGCAGTGGAAGCTCAGCCCGATGGACCTCGAAGCACGCAAGCGCTGGGAAGACTACATAAAGGCCAAAGAAATCATGCTCAAAAAAACGCACATACTCGAAGCCCAATGGCGTATCGTGCCCACAGATGACAACAAAGAGCACGCCTGAACTGTAACATCCCACCTACTCAGCCAAGTGCCTTACCAACAGGTGAAACGCGACCTACTTGAACTGCCAACACGAGTGCACCATGATAACTATCAAAGCACACCGACCCCAGCGAGCCATTGTACCCCAGTTTTTTTGAGCGTTTCGACAGGCAGTGGACTGCCACAAAAATGAAGTAACACTACGCACACATTCAACTCTAATTTGCAATGCTTGCCGCACAAATTTAACTAACGTCACCTCCATGTTCATTGTTTAATCGATCGCCCTCATGTAAAGTAAGGGCATGATCAAAAGACCACTGCTCTTCATGCTACTACTCGCCGGCACGATGGTGCTCACTTATCAGGCAAGCGCCATCGAGAGTCCTGAATTACGAAAAATCCTCAAAGCGCATGTCGATACGATGGGCGGATGGATGCACTGGAATGACGTGGAAAGTATACGTTCAACCGGCACCCTCGAGCGCGATGGCCAGCAAATCGAATTCTGCATCATCAAAAAGCGCCCACAACAAATCCGGGCCACACTGACCATACCAATCCCTGAAAGCGACGACGAAGCCATGCAAATCATACAAGCCCACGACGGCCGAAACGCATGGGCAGGCACGCGCCGCGCAGGTGATGCGCGCCTCAACAAAACCGAACTAACAGACAGCCAGGCACAAGCATTACTCAACGATGCAAGCGTGCTCCCAAAACTAATCCAACTATGGCGTGCGGGAGCACCCATGGAAATCTTACAGCATCCGTCGGCTCGTAATCATGAGTGCACCACACTCAAAGTCACCTCAACAACAGCCGATGACATCTATATCTTTGTGCTAGATCAGAATTATAAAGTAACCTCCTACACCCATACGACGCACGATCAGCAGACAACACAGACACACCTAAGCCACTACAAGCAAATCGATGGCTTATACCTGCCGATGCACATGGAAATCCACTCCGAGCAAACAGGCCGCTCAATCATGACCACAAAGGCAATCGTGATAGGCGTAGGAATATACGAAGACTATTTCGCCTCCGCAGGCGACCTTCAATAGGTGCCCTCTGGGCATACTGCCTCGATTCAACGCTCCACACCGAGCCAGTAGCCGCGTCACTAAATCTTAACACCTTAACACAACGTGGCCTCGTTTGTTTGATCTTCGTGTGTGCAATCACATACTGCCCAGCATGAAAGCTAGGCACATCGCATGACAGGTTTAAATCGGACCTAGAGAGCAAGTATCGTCCGAAGCTAAATATTAGCCTCTTCCTCACGATCACGAATATGGTCCGATGCGTGCGGCCGAGAATTTATACGGTTAACACCTATTGAATTTCGAAGCTCTACCTCAGACAGCGGACGCTGCTTCCCTACCTCATTCTCCGCAGGCTGCACCGCAGGTGGCGTATGCTGCGGAGGACCCACCGTCACTGAATAAGAAGACAGGGGCGGAACATTATCACTAGAGGGCGAAGTGCCAGCAACAAGCCGACCGTCATCTCTGGATACGGCATTACGAAGCGTAGACTGTGCCAATCTGACTTCAGGTGTATGCTCATCCGGCACGAAATCACGAAACACAACCCGCGTTTGCGAAGACGACTCATGACGACTGACTTCCTTCCCTCCAGCACTCCCTCCCCCTAAGTATAATATTCCGCGACTACCATTCCAATTGAAAGTAAGCGCTTTCTCATGCGGATCAAAAGCAATAACCGAAAAACCATTTACATCTTCACCAGGCCCAAGCCATGCCGCTTGATTGCTGGTCCCATCGTGTATACTAAATTGATAAGAGCCTGAAATATTTACAACGCCTTTAAAAGAGAATGGATAGTTTGAACGAGCTAGTCCAATAGATGGTGATAGAACAACTAGGCAAAGAACACAACAGGCTAACCAGGCTCTTGTTCGGCAAGTTACGTGACCCTTCAGATAATCCATGTCTTAACAAAAAGTTGTGATTTAACAGCTACTCCACCTCTGACTTCAGTAAGAATGATTCGATATTTCTCACGCCATCACGCTTAGATATAATCCGACCTGAAGAGGACAACTGAACAAGCAGCGGCACAGATCCCCCCTCATCTATATGCGCCAATGATTTGCAATACCCGCGAGACAAGTAGCCAGGCATCGCTTGAATCGATGGCTTGAGTGTGTCATAGTATTTCTGAATCCCGGACTTACTGCCTTCAATATCCATATAGACGAAAAGCGTGCCTGCTCTCTCTGTCGCCGAGAGTGAAGAATAAAACTCACTTGCAATCTCTATCGAACGGGCAGTATCCGCGTCATCCGAATGACCATATAACAAATACCATTTGCTCATGGAATTCACGACATTCGATCGTAAAGCATACTCCCATTCAGATTCCGCTGAGACGATACGATTTGCGAGGAACATCGCCACACGTGGGATTGTTACATAATTTTCGCTGCCTTCTCTTTCAGCCTTCTTGGCAGCTTGCACGCAAGCAACAGCATTGGTCACATCAACAGGTATAGAGAAAATGCCACGCCGAGGAAAGTCGACGAGTAAGCGCTGCCCATCTTCCATGCGCAGAATTACGCAGCGAAAGCCCTGAGGAAGCGGTTTCTCCTCACCGTCAGGGGTGTAATCTGAGATCATCTCTACCATAAAGGGCAGATAGTCCTCATCGTTAATTGTGATTTCGGCTTTTACGCATACAGCGCTCACCAAGCAAACAAACAAACTCAAAAAAAATCGTATCATAGCATTTTGTATATTAGACAGAAAAAGCACCTCCTCACAAGGAGGAGGTGCTTTGAATTCATCGAGACAGAGACCTACTTACGGCGGCGACGGACACCTGCAAACGCAAGAGCAACAACACCGAAGATCGCGGCAAAAGCAGATGGCTCAGGCACAGCAGTTCCAGTGATCATGAAGTTATCATAGGATGAGCCATTCGCTGTTGTGAATGTGTATTCAGCAAGAGTGTTACCATCGAATGCACCGAGGTCTACAGTTTGAAGAGAGAAACCAGATCCAGCATCCAAACCGAAGCGAAGCTCAAGACTATTAAAGCCAGAAGCATCGAAACTGAATGTCATGGTGTCAGTTGCAGAAAGCGAGTTGAAACCCGCCTCAGCAGCAGCAACAGGACCGTCAGAGAATTTGGCAAAGCCATTCTGAGGATCGACGTCACCCGCAAAGACACCAGCGAAACTGTCATTAGCGACAGTGTCATTGAAGGCATTGGAGAGACCAAACTCAGCTGTAAATACAAATGGAGGATTTGATGGAGAGTGCGTCCATGAAAGGGTCGCGGAGCCAGCTTGCTCACCCCAGTTTGCGATATCGCTGGTATCAGCAGCACCGATACCATCGAAGTCCCAACCTGCAAGGAATTCAGTTTGTGCACTGAGAGAAACGGTGGCACCCAACAGGGCGGTAATAATTATGTTTTTCATTATAATCTATTTTTAATAATTCAGTTTTTCTAGGATTAATTAGTCAGCGAAGTAGCCAAGCTGAGCTGGAACAGTCCAACCAGCAGTCCAAGGAGTCGAAGCTGGATCGAATGCACCCTTATAGGTAACAGCGTCGAAGAATGTGCCGATGTATGGCTCAAGGTTCTGAATAACAGCACCGAACGCGAGTGGCTTCAGATAAACACCACCAACGGAGTAGCGAGAAGCAGTTGCCATTGTTGCATAGTTACCACCACCGAGATATGGGTTTTCGAAACTGTTACCAGCGAGCACTAGGTCAGCAGAACCTTCGTCGTAACCGATTGCTTCGACATTGCTGACAGCATCAAGAGTCAGCGTGATATTACGTGTCGTTGTCGCAGTATCAGCACTTGTCTGAGCAAGATCTTGGAAGAAGATGTTGTTACGAACCTGAAGCAGGCCAGCGTTTACATTATCAACTGTGCTGCTATTGATATCCAGAGCATTGTCACCAGTAGCAACGATGATGGAGTTGAAGAGGGAGCCACCTGCTTCTTCTTCGTAGTCGATCTGTCCGCCACCATTCTTATACTTAATAGTGCCTCCGTCATTCACAAGCTTTGCACCATCGTGACCTGTGCCGATAACAGTCATGTTATAGATAACAGGAACTGCGATCGGAGTCACCTTGGATTGACCCTTATTGGAGTCATCGCCGTCGAACTCACCGCCCTTGTCGCCGTCTTTTCCATTGTCAGCCATAACAACTGCCCAGAACTGGCCGAGACCGGAAAATCCTTGGTCGTAGTCGAATGCGTCATCATTGTTGTAGGCAGATAGTAGATACTTAGTATTTACAGTGCCACCGAACCACTCGAAGCCGTCATCTTGACCAGCGACCACTTCGACATACTCGATAACTGTGCCTGCACCAACGCCACCCATAGTCAGACCGTTGATTTCGTTGTCTGCAGAAAGATTGAAACCACCATTGCGGATGGAAACATACTTAAAGATACCGCTACTATCGTGTGGAGCGTCGCCACCATAAACACCGCGCATATCAGCAGTTTCAATGGCACCTGTAGGTTCTGGAAGACCTTCGATGAAAGATGTGCCAGAAATAAGCAAGCCGTTAGAAGCAGAACGGTCAACATTTGTCGGTGCGCTACCAAGAATGATCACGCCGCCCCAAAGACCAGTATTCAAAGCATCATTTGCAAGCGGAGCAAATGGCACAGTCGTAGGTGTTGGGTCTTGCTCGAATGTGAAGATAATTGGAGCATTCGGTGTGCCCTGTGCATCGATCTGCGCACCACGTGCAATAACAAGTGTGCCTGGCTCATTTTCGATAGCTGACTCATCTTGAGTCAACTGACCGATCACACCACGGATGACAGTGCCCGATGGAATAGTCAGAGAGCTGCCCGATTCAACAAATACGATCTCAGTAAGAAGGTATTCTTTTGTATTATCCAATACGACGTCACCAACAATAGGGTCCGTAATTTCGTAGAGATTGGAGCCATTTGCCGTAGCAGAGACACCGGCGAAAGCTGCAGAACCTGCAAGTGCAGAAGCAGCAATAGAAGCGATAATTTTTTTCATTTTTGTTTAGTTAACAAGTTGTGGTTTAATTTTCCGCCACAACATGTGGCGGAATACATAGCATAGACCCACCCTGTGACGATCCGACATGCAACACGTTACAATAGGGTTAAAACTCAGCCGAAATCTTCACTTCATAGAGCCTACCGAAGCGCGCCGCATCCGCTTCAACTTCACTTCCTTCGACATCATAGTAATTACGACGCTCCGGATTAGTCAGATTTTTAGCGGCAAATGATAGCGTGTAACGCTCAGCAAACCTTTTGCTAAGGGTCAAATCCAACGTGCTATACGCATCCGAGTAGATATCATACCCCGTATCCAACGAGACTGATTTCAATGTATCGTCAATGTAGTAGTAAATAAGCGAAACCCTAAGGCCACGCTCTGGATTATCATAAGTCAGATTCAGATTCACAATATGCTCCGGCTGCTCAGTCAAAGCACGAGTCTTATCCACAGGCACATTCACATCTTCCTTGCGCTCAATTTCAATCGGGAAACGATCCACCTCTGCATCAATGTAAGTGTAATTACCCCCGATGCTCATATAATCAAAGGGGCCACCAAGACCTAAGAATGCCAAGCTCTTTTCCGCTTCAAACTCAACCCCTGTGATGGTCGCCTCATTTGGATTATTATACCAAGAATATAGCGAAGCCCCCAGCGATGAGACTGCCAATTGATCAGCGACATCAGTGTCCAGATGTAAGCCATTCAAGCGCTCAATACGACCGTCGACTAACTTATGAAACACCATCACCCCAACAGAATCTCCAGCCTCATTCGCATAGCTCAACCCGATATCGAAATTCTCAATATCTGAAGGCTGCAAAAGAGGATTACCGACATCAATGTCACTAGAACCAAACGTATTGGTCGCAAACGGCGACACCTCACGCGGCGAAGGCAGCGCAATCGTCTTTGAATAGGCAGCACGCGCCTGAAGCGAATCAGTAAAATCATAAATAAGAGTCGCAGCGGGATACCAACTTTCCTGATCATACCCACCTTCAGTCGACAGTCCAGCCAAGGGATTCTCGGTTCCAGCTCCGCGCAGCTTCAACTCGCCATTCACTTTAACATCGGACGTATCACGCTGAAAACGACTACCACCAATCATGCGCAGTCGCTCAAACAGAACCTGCTCACCCATAATGTAGTATCCTTCAGACTCCGACTCCATGTCAATGTCTGCAGCCTCGGTATAACTCGCAGCATAAAGCGAATCTAAATCCGATAGTTCATCTATATCTGTATCAATCGCCTTCAAACTAATATACTCGTCAAAGACAGAACGGTCACCATCGTTCAGCAAATAGCCCATCTTTAGCGTTGACTCAAATCCACCTCGATCACCGCCCTCGAACTTGAGATCATACTTTTGATAATCGCGATTATCCTCAACTTCTCGCCACTGCTTATAAATAACAGGAGTAGCAGAACTAGACGGCTCAGGATTCAAAAATACACTATAGCTGGTAAGCTCAGTGCCACGAAGGCTAGACTGGTAGTAGTTATCATCCTGAGTCGCCTCATCCGAACCGAAGCCCCAATTAAACTGCAACGACTCCACCAGATCAAAGCCCAAATCCAAACGGTGCTCACCAGTAATTTGATCAGAAATCAACTCACGCTCAGAATACTGCATATCTTGGACAGTGATCGGCTCTAAGCCATCTGGATTCTCCGAGTTACCGTGAACGTATTGACCAACATACAGCGCATTCATATCCTCATCTTTACTTAGATCTAGGTGCTGCAAGCGCACCGAGTGATCCTCCCCAATATTTATACCAGTGCCCACAAACCATGAGAATCCCCGGCGCTTCTGAGACTTGTCATATGTTAAATCACGATAATTAACAGATGCCCCCGGGTCTCCAAAGTTCTCAGCACTTAAAACTCTGTCAGCATCGGCCAGATTAGCGCTATTCGAGGCCCTGAAATAATGCGCATCCTCAATCATCCGGTTTTTATTACTGTAATTGACGCTACCTAATAATCCGACTGTCACTTCATCGTTAAGTTTAAACGAATCCCCAACATTAACCTTATAACCATAATCAGGGTCTACGGCCTTGCGCTTAACATGATTATTCAAGTCAACATTAGCTTCCGAAAAATCAACCACCTCCTGAAGTTGGGCATCATATTCTGCTTGCGTAATAGCATCTCCAATCCCCAGGCCTGCAAGAAAATCATTAACATCCCCGGCATCTGGAACCTCCGGAATCCCTCCTTCACGAACAACAGACGAGAGTTTACGATTCTTAGCCCCATTGGCCCACAAATCGTCAGAAGTTGTGCTACCATTTGTCAGGAAGTTATCATTGCCAGTCGCAATCGAATGATAGGCCACACCCGCACCTACATTTATAGTTAGCTCTTCTGGAAATTCCTTAATTTTTAAATCCATACTTCCAGTTGAATTAGCTGAGCGATCAACCATATAAGTTTTCTCAACGGCAAGACTGTCAAAGAGAGAAGTCGGGAACAAATCCAATTGAACGGCCTGACGATCCGGATCTGGCGATGCAACAGGCATGCCATTAAGAGTAGTCTGCGTATAACGATCACCCAAGCCGCGAATAACCGCATACTTGCCTCCAACAACTGAAACGCCCGCGACACGCTTTATCGCAGCACTAATATCACTCGCTGCAAATTTTGAGAAATCTTCGGAAGACATCACACTCAACATTGAATCTGATTCCATCACCAACTCCAACTTCATCATCATATTATTCGCTTCTTCAGCCGTCACCGAAAAGTCCTGCAACTCGTAGACATCGTCAGACATCTCTGCCGGGCGCGGTGGCAGTGCGAAAGCGAATTCCTGCTCCTCGCCACCGACGACTTCATAGCCCGTTACATTCGATTCGATATAGCCGCTTTTAATAAAACTTAATGTGTAAATTCCAGTAGCGGCCGACTCAATACGATACTCCCCATTCTGGCCAGTCACGGTTCCGGCGTCAGTTCCCTCCAGAAGGACCGCAACTCCCCGTACCGGCGAACCGGTATCTTTATCCACCACACGGCCAACAATACGTCCCGTCTCGGAATTAAGCTGATCATCCTTAGCTGCCATATCCCCTGCGATGGCATCTGTCGTATTGACTTCAGAATTTGACTTTGTGACAGCGACCGACTCTGAGCTGGTATCTTCAGCCTTCGCTGCAGCCTCTTGATTCGCTTGGCCTTGCAGCTCTTTCGGTATTTCAAATTTTAATGCATAGGTCGGAAAAACAGCAAAACTGAATCCAACACAAAGTAACGATAGTTTAACTAAATAATTATTTTTCATCTGACAATTTTTCAAGCGCAGCGCGTATCACTGCTTGTAAATTGTCCTCTATTGTAGTTGCGATTGATGCTAGCAAATCAAATGAACCTGCATCCCAAAGGTATTACATGCGCGTAACAATCGTCACCTAATCCACACATATGTAACTTTTCTGAAACTCTTAGGATCAGTAAAAATACCCTGCAATCGAGTTAAGACAGTAGGTCTAAGGTCCTTTGGATGATTCAAAACGATGCTAAAAAAAATCCATCGTCATTTACTGGAGAGTGGGTGCATAGAACCACTCATTAAGAAGGCTTCGCACTAAGCCTTCCTTGGCTGAGGATACGTAATTTCTAACAACCGCTTGTGCTATGGAGCGGGAGATTGGGAGTGCTGGCCTTTGGGCACAGTGGCAACAGAAGTAGAGTTTCACCGCGCAGAATGGGTCAGGCATGAAGGTACCGAGCTTAGGTCCTGATGTCGCTGATGGTTGTGTGGTTACAACATCTAAAAACTTCAATCCCGCTTCATTGCTATACCTTTCAAGATAATCGACGAAGGGCCAAAAATAAGATCCAAAAATTCCAAAATTAAGCATGCGATAGCGAGCTGTAAGCCGGATTTTGACCGCCGCCCGCCGAAGCGTTTGGCTGTGCGTTCATTTATCTACCCCGCCGAAGCGAGATGCGACATACCCGGAATCATAGACGGGCCGCCAGATTCCCTATTTTGCCTTGCACCGGAATGGGTTTATCTAGCCTCCATTGTTACCTTTGGAGCGGTGAGCTCTTACCTCCCCTTTTCACCCTTACCTCAGGCAAGCCCGAGGCGGTTATTTTCTGTGACACTATCCGTCACGCTGCGGATAGATCGGTCAAAAGAAGTCCGTACGGCACAAACAATTTGAAGTCGCTGATGTTTAGCGGCATCAGCTATGCCTTAGTATCGATTGCCACAGACGCGATCAAGCAATCGGCCGTCGAACCACATCGCCGACCAGTCGCATTGTAAAGTTCAGCAGCCATTTCAGCGTTTCGAGGCTCCAATGTAATCATTCTGGATTCAATCACCCGCAAGGCGCGTGCCCGATCCTTATCGAGCAGCGGCCCTCGCACATACTCGTGCCAGGCAACCGAACAAGTCGATGCCCGGGCTCCTCGTCATAGCGACGCTTCAATTGCCTGAAACATCTTGTGATGAGGGTCACTCAGCGCAATCAGTGCATTGGTATCCAATAAGAGTTGATACATTAAGACTTATCCCTCCAAGAATCTTTACGCGCTGAATCAGCTTGCTCGATCATAGCGTGCACCGCCTCCGACGGATGCAGCGGTTCTGAGCGAACTTCGTCAAAAACAGATAAGGGCCCAAAGCTTTTACCGTCACGAGAAGCATCCGCATCCAAAGCCAAACGCAAGCCCTCAGCCACATAGTCTTTGATTTTTCGACGCCTTAAAGCCGCACGCGACTTAACCTCACGATACAAATCATCCAGTACTTCCAAAGTCGTTTTTATTATTTTAATAAAACCAGATTTCTGGGTTTTGCCAATTACGGAGACTTTTCATTTCGAATTTCGTTTTTAGGATCAAGTATAGCTGGTGCGCGAGCAGTGAGCATCCGCCTGCAATTTTAATCCAGCTCATCGTTCGCCAATAACTTTCGGCATCAATTGATCACCTGAGTCCGTCCCCACCTGAGCGAAATAACCTTTTTGCAACTTTACACAAAAAAGCCCGGAACGCATGACACGCCCCGGGCTTAAAACAAAACGATATATATATATGAATCGGCTCTAGGCCGAAAAAGGACTACCAAAGGATCTGAACACGTGCGCGAACCCCGTCCACGTCAACCTCATCACCAGTGTCACTGTCTGTCTCTGCCATTTCATAGCCTACCATGAAGCTAACCGCCTTATTGTGGTAGTAGTTCAGGCCGACGTAGAAGGAATCAATCTCATTGTCACCACCAGTATCCACTGTCCCTCCCTTGGGAGCACGGCGAATCAACTCGTCCGTATCAATTTCGAACGTATCTGCTTTAACATGAGAGTAACGGACAACAGGCTCGAACTTGCCCATCTTGTAAGCGGCACGCAGCGCATAGCCATCGACGTCACCCTGGTTACCTAGATCACCAGAGAAGTACTCACCGAGGAGATCGAGACCTTCGAACTTGTAGTTCACATAACCAGTGAATGCTGTGACATCAAATGGTGGCTTAGCGGGGTCGACCTCCTTGTCATTATTTAAACTTTTCACGTAGTTATTCGACTGATGCCCACCATCAACACCGATAGTCAGTCCGTCGTTCTTCCACTGCAGGCGTCCAAAGTAAGCTAGATCGTTACTGGCATTCGAAGCGCCCATAAGCCTCGAACCTTCGCCCTGAGCAGAATTAACCAGGGCCGCCGAGTAGCTGAGGCCACCTCCAAGATCACCCTTGGCAAATAAACCTGAGTGACGCCCGGCAAAATCGATATCATCTGCGAAGAAGCGGTTGGCAGCAGAACGCTCGATAGTCTTGATCTTAGACGACGAAGTGGTTTCCTGGAAGCCAAACGGCACCTTCTGGTAACCGAAGCTACCAGTCAATGCATCACTAAACTCATAACCCGCGACCGCCTTGTCGATAGACAGGTCGTTTTCCGCGAAATCAACTACAGTCTCAGCAAAGAGGCCATTTTCGTGCGTTGCCTTGGCACCAAGGCGAAGACGACGGAAGTAAAAATGATCTGTGGAAGCTTGATCCGCCCCATTATCATCCATATCCAAACTGTCATACTGATAGTGCATCCGCCCATTAAAGCGAAGCTTCACTGTTTCCTTACCCTTGGAAGAGAAAGATACGCCTTTGTTCTCTTCCTTAAGCTCAGCAGCAACGGAAGTTGCTTCAGTATCAGTTAAAACACCCTTCTCAACCAAGAGGTCGAGCAGTGCATCGTTAGAAACAGCGTAGCTTGTGGCTGCGCAGAATACGGCAGCAGTTGCTGCGAATTGTGTTAGCTTTTGTATTTTCATTGTTTGTTAAGTTTAAGTGTGTTGCATGTTACAACGCTCATACTCTACCCGCCGAATGTTACAGAATTATCGCCGTTATGTTACAGAATGGTGAATTGTTACAAAATTTGTAGAAATGTAGCGATCTTGTCACATGGATTGTCACAAACTAAATAAGCGTGTGGCAAATTAGGGACTAAACAAAAACAGTTTCGCACCCGAGAAATTCACAAAAATTAGGTTAACTAACTCTTAATTAAATACTTAACTGATTATGACCGGTTCAACTCCTGAAACAATTCGTTACAAAAAGTCACCTTCTTAACGCTCCTGTAACATAAAGGCCACATTTACGAAACAATCACAATATATATTGGTTACAGTTCATGAGAAATATTCACGTGAGCAACACACATACAATCTAAACAGTAAAGAGACATATTATGAAAAAAACAAACATCCTACGCGCACTCTCAGTGACTGCCGCACTTACACTCGGCGCCACACTCAGTGCCACTGAAACGATCGTCATCAAAGGCTCCGATACACTCGGTGCCAAAATGGTACCGCAAATCGCTGAAGCGTTTAAAGCCAAAATGGCTAAGCAAGGCGTTGAGGTCGCATTTGAAATCGCCGCTGAAGGTTCATCCACAGGTGTGGCTTCGGTCATCGACGGCACTGCTGCAATCGGCATGTCTTCTCGTGATCCGAAAGCAAAGGAAATTGCTAAGGCAAAGACCAAGGGTGTCGACATGAACACCATCACCGTTGCCAAAGATGGCATCGCGCTGATCGTGAATGAAGCGAGTCCATTGGAAGGCATCGCACTCGAAGAAATCGAATTGATCTTCTCTGGCGACGTCACCGACTGGTCAGGCATCACCGCCCAAACTGGCTCCATCTCTGCTTACACTCGCAACACATCGTCCGGTACTTATGCCGTCTTCCAAAAGATGGCAATGAACTCACGCGACTATGGTAGTGACACACAGAAGATGGCCGGCAACGAGCAAATCGCTGCAGAAGTCGCCAGTAACGCAAACGGCATCGGCTATGTTGGCCTAGCATACATCAGCACGCCTGGTGTCAAAGTGCTGCCAGTTGAAGGCGCACAGCCCGACTCGAAGGACTATCCACTGGCCCGCCCGCTCTACTACTTGACCAACAAGAGCCAGCCACTTAGCCCAATCGCTCAGCAGTTTATCGACTTCAGCCTCAGCGATGAGGGCCAGGAAATCGTCAAGCGCGTACACTTCCTGTCGATCCGCTAAACTAAGATAATTAATTACTTTAAACCCATAGGCCGTTGCGCATCCGCAACGGCCTATTTTTTTTACAACTGCGGCGATTCGCGGGGCAGGCATGGATATATATTGGGGGCGATGAAGTGACTTCCTGCTCTTGGGAGGGACGACCTCTGTGTCGTCCGCAACCGATGCGGAAGCGTCCGACAGGATTATCAGTTCTTGGAGCATCCTGAATAATTGTCATGTGATTTCCAAAATGCCCGCGGTCGACACGGAGGTCGACCCTCCCAACAGATTTCCCCCGCAAATGACGATGATTCAATACTGTCCCATTGCAAAAAGCCCTGCGCCTCAGCGCCTTGTAGGTTCCCCCATGATGTTAAATCAGCTTTTTGAGTCCTGGCGAGAATGGGTCGAAGTTACTCGTCGGAGCAAGGACTCGAAAAAGCCTTTGGGGCGTGATAGCTTCAAAGGTGCCAGGGTGA
>Ga0209504_1000318_pt1 | contig 43745 bp, 40 predicted proteins | sample COGITO_mtgs_1005_FD_184791 | JGI IMG/M metagenome (GOLD analysis project Ga0209504, IMG submission 184791) | Pelagic marine microbial communities from North Sea - COGITO_mtgs_100511 (SPAdes) (version 2) | ecosystem: Environmental > Aquatic > Marine > Epipelagic ...
CTTAGGAAATGCCCTGGCACTGTACTTAGAGTCCAGAGGTCTTAAACTAAAAATCTGCTCAAGCAAGCTTGGCAGATTTTTTTATTTAATCCCTGGTTGCGCCCGGTCGCTTCATCGTGGAGACGCCGAGAATAACTGTTGGTTTTTCTCTAGCCTCCCGCTTAGGAAATGCAGTATGCTGTGCTTTTAGCCCAGTCGTCTAAAATCAACAAGCCCTTACAAATAAATTTGCAGGGCTTATTATGATTTTATACGCAATCATACTGCGCTTCATCGTGGAGACGCCGAGAATCGAACTCGGGTCCAAACAAGCAGTTTAAAAGCTTTCTACATACATAGTTTTTGTTTAATTTTAGTCTTATAGCTGATCAAAAACAACCTACTAAAAGCTTAGCTTTTTTAGTTTCAAAATGTTATCAAAGCGCTAACATTTCTATGTTTATTTTTACGATGCCCAAAAATGAAGCGCCATAAACCAAGGCTTTTCATGGACATAAAGCTTGCACACCTTGTGTGCCTAGGCTAATCTTACTATTAGTTCAGATTAAGCAGCTAAAGCGTAGTTATTTTCGCCGTTTAAATGGTTGAAATAATTTTTACGAGTAGTCATTTCAGTCCTCGGTATGCTTACAATCTCACTGACCTTGCAGTCAAAACCAGTCGTCCCCATATTCTGAATGTATTTCAGAACCTCATTCTTATGAACGAGACTACAAAAGTATGAAAACGAAACCGATTAACCATTTGCGCATCCTACCAAAATCAACTAATTTTGATGAAAATCATTTTCATGAAATTTGGAATCATCAAAGAACGCAAAAACCCACCAGACAGGAGGGTTGTGTTTTCCCCAGAAAAGCTTCAAGAGTTTCAACAACAATTTCCAGCGGCTACTATTGTAGTAGAATCTTCAGATATTAGAGTTTTTTCTGATGATGCTTATTTAAAAGCTGGATTTGAAGTAACTACAGACCTATCTGATTGTGATGTGCTAATTGGCGTAAAAGAAGTTCCTATAGATGCACTAATTCCAAACAAAAAATATTTTTTCTTTAGCCATACCATTAAAAAACAACCTTATAACCGAAATTTACTAAAAGCTGTTTTAGATAAAAACATTCAATTGTACGATCACGAAGTTATTACCGATATCAAAGGCAATAGACTTATTGGTTTTGGTCGTTACGCAGGCCTTGTAGGCGCTTATAACGGTTTTAGAGTCTTGGGTTTACGAGAAAATACTTTTCAATTGCCTAAGGCAGAAAATTTAGCAGATTTACAAGCATTAATAGACCAACTAAATACCATAGAGCTACCAGCTATTAAAATACTACTTACTGGAAGCGGAAAAGTAGCCAAAGGCGCTAAAGAAATTTTAGATGCCATGCATATAAAATCTGTTGGTATATCAGACTATCTTACCACTAATTTTGAAGAGCCAGTATATTGTAAAATAGATGTTTTAGAGTATAATAAACGCAAAGACGGTCTGGTACTTACTAATAGAGATTTTTATAACAATCCTTCAGATTATGAATCTGATTTTATGCGCTTTGCAGCTGTTACAGATTATTTTATTGCAGGTCACTTTTTTGGTGATGGATCTCCGTTTTTATTTACCAGAGAAGATGCAAAAAAAGACCATTTTAAGATTCGTCTTATTGCAGATATTTCCTGCGATATAGATGGTCCTGTAGCCTCTACCTTAAGAGCCTCTACCATTGCAGACCCTGTTTATGGATATGATCCAACAACAGCAACTGAAGTTAATTTTAAAACCCCTAGCGCCATTGCAGTAATGGCAGTAGATAACTTGCCATGTGAATTACCAAAAGATGCTAGTGAAGGTTTTGGAACCTTGTTTTTAGAGCATGTGATTCCTGCTTTTTATAATGATGATAAAGAGGAGGTTTTAGATCGTGCTAAAATGACCTCAGATGGTAAGTTAACAAAACGCTATGCATATTTACAAGCGTATCTTGAAGGAAAGGAATAAGGTTATTTTCTAATAGCAATACCATATACAAAGAAACTTCCACCAACAATTAAGAGCGAAGAATACCAATATGTTGGTATTATATACACCACAATGGCCAGCAAAATTGCTACCGCAACAAGTAGATAATATTCTTTTTTTCGTTGGGTATTTAAGACACTCAATACAATGCCTAAATACAATAAGAAGAAAGGTGTGGCATAGTTAATTGCTGAATTTTTTGCAAATACTAATAAAAAAACACCAACAATAAAACTCACAAAATAGCTCAAAAACTGTTTTTTAGAAGCTGCATTCCAAACCATGTCACCAGCTTTCCGGGAAGCTCTTCTGCTTGAGAAAAACACAGCAAGCATAGAAAAGAAGCCAACCAGCACTACCATAAACAAACAGATAGTTTCAATAATTTCTACAGACAACATTCCCATAGGATTTTCTTCTGCTACAAACCCTAAAATAGAATCATTAATAACATATGATGCTAGAAGAATATATAGGCCAATTTGAATGCTGTTAAACCCTTTTAAAATAAAGTTTTGAGTTGTGTTTACTGTTAAGTTTTTATCTGTAGCCATAGAAATTCTCTATAATTTATTGATTGTTTGTCTTATCGCAACTAAATTAGATAGTAAATTTTCTAAATAATCTAAATGTAACATATTTGCTCCGTCGCTTTTTGCATTGGCAGGATCAAAATGAGTTTCTATAAATAAGCCGTCTACATTATTTACAATTCCGGCCCTTGCAATGGTTTCTATCATATCTGGTCTTCCACCCGTAACTCCAGAACTTTGGTTGGGTTGTTGTAAAGAATGTGTTACATCTAATACTGTGGTAGAAAAAGCTCTCATTTCTGGAATTCCTCTAAAATCTACAATCATGTCTTGGTAGCCAAACATGGTTCCTCTATCGGTAGTCATTACTAGATTGTTTCCAGCATCTTGTACTTTTTTAACCGCGTGCTTCATAGCGCCAGGGCTCATAAATTGTCCTTTCTTTAAATTCACCACCTTTCCTGTTTTTGCTGCAGCAACCACCAAATCTGTTTGACGCACTAAAAATGCAGGAATTTGAAGAATATCTACATATTCTGCTGCTTTTTCTGCATCAGAAACTTCATGGATGTCTGTAACTGTAGGAATTTGAAAAGTTTCTGAGACCTTTCGTAAAATTTTTAATGCTTTTTCATCACCAATACCTGTAAAACTATCTATTCTACTTCTGTTGGCTTTTCTAAAACTTCCTTTAAAAACATATGGGATTTTTAAATCATCTGTTATTCTAACCACCTTTTCAGCAATTCTAAGCGCCATGTCTTCTCCTTCAATTGCACAAGGCCCTGCCAATAAAAAGAAGTTATTAGCGTCTAGGTTTTTTAAGTTTGGTACCAATGATAAATCCATTACTAAAATTTTTAACAAAAGTACAAAATAAATGTTGTTGAGGTTTGGTATCTTTAGCCCTTTAAAATTTAAGAGAATGAAAAAAATAGGGATCCTTTTGATGATGTTTGCAATGGTTGTTTCTTGTAAAAGTCAAACAAAAAACACAAAAGAAATTACTACATTGTTAATAGATTCTACCATGGTTAGAACACATCTGTACACCTTGGCTTCTGACAAGATGGAAGGTAGAAGAGCCGGCACCATTGGCATAGAAAGAGCTGCCCAATACATAGAGAATGAATTTAAAAGACTTGGTTTAAGCACCTATGATACGCTTTCATCTTACAGGCAAACACTAACTTTTAAAAATAGAAGAACCCAAGAAGATATTACTTCAAGTAATATTATTGGAGTGTTAGAAGGAACAAGTAAAAAAGATGAAATTGTCATTATTTCTGCACACTATGATCATTTAGGAATTAGAGCCAAAAAAGGAGTCTTAGATAGTATTTATAATGGAGCTAATGATGATGCCTCTGGAGTTGCTGGTGTGTTAGCTTTGGCAGCATATTTTAAAAAAGCAGGAAATGAAAGAACTATTGTTTTTGCTGCATTTACTGCAGAAGAGATGGGTTTAATAGGTTCTACTTACTTTGGTAAAGGAATAGACGCTAGCAAATTTGTTGCTGGTATTAATTTAGAAATGATTGGGAAAACCCCTAGTTTTGGACCAAATACTGCCTGGTTAACAGGTTTTGAACGGTCAGATTTTGGAAAAATAATTCAGAAGAATTTAGTTGGTACAGGGTATCAATTGTTTCCAGACCCGTATAAGAACTTTAATTTATTTTTTAGATCAGACAATGCCTCTTTGGCTCGTTTAGGAGTACCATCGCATACATTTTCTACCACTCCTATAGATGTAGATAAAGACTATCATCAAGCATCTGATGAAGCAGCAACTTTAAATGTAACGGTTATTACACAAACCATACAAGCAGTTGCTAAAGGAACTACAAGTATTATTTCTGGAGAAGATACACCCACCAGGGTTGTTTTAGAGGAACGAAAGAAAAAACAATAAATTTGACGAATAAATAACTCAAATGAAGATTCATTTTATTGCCATAGGAGGAAGTGCCATGCACAACTTGGCCATTGCATTACACAATAAAGGATACCAAGTAACAGGAAGTGATGATACCATTCATGACCCTTCTAAATCTCGTTTAGAAAAACGAGGATTGTTGCCTAAAGAATTTGGGTGGTTTCCAGAAAAAATAACACAACATCTAGATGTGATTATCTTGGGTATGCACGCAAAAAAAGACAATCCAGAGTTGTTACAAGCGCAAGAAATGGGTTTAAAAATTTATTCATATCCAGAGTTCTTATACGAACAATCTAAAGATAAAACTAGAGTAGTTATTGGAGGGTCTCACGGAAAAACTACCATAACATCTATGATTCTTCATGTATTAGCTTACAATGACAGAGCGGTAGATTATATGGTAGGCGCACAGCTAGAAGGTTTTGAAACCATGGTGCACTTAACCAAAGAAAATGAATTTATTGTATTAGAAGGCGACGAGTATTTAAGTTCACCAATAGACAGAAGACCAAAGTTTCATTTGTACAAGCCTAATATTGCTTTGTTAAGCGGTATTGCTTGGGATCATATTAATGTGTTTCCAACTTTTGATGGGTATATAGAGCAGTTTAGAATTTTCACAGATTCTTTAACCAATGGAGGAATTATGGTCTATAATGAAGAAGATACTATTTTGAAGGAAGTGGTAGAAAGTTCTGAACATACCATAAAAAAATACGCTTATTCAACTCCTAGTCATATTATTGAAAATGGGATTACGTTTATAGATACACCAGACGGTCAAATGCCTTTAGAGATTTTTGGAGATCATAATTTGCAGAATTTAGCTGGAGCCAAGTGGATTTGCCAGCACATGGGAATAGACGAAGAAGATTTTTACGAGGCAATCGCATCTTTTAAAGGAGCTAGTAAACGCTTAGAGAAAATTGCAGAAAGCCAAGAGACTGTAATTTTTAAAGACTTTGCTCACAGCCCAAGTAAAGTGAAAGCAACTACAGAAGCAGTTAAAAGACAGTATCCACAAAGAGATCTTATCGCTTGTTTAGAACTGCATACCTACAGTAGTTTAAATACTGAGTTTTTACAAGAATATAATGGAGCTTTAGACAAAGCAGATAAAGCGGTGGTGTTTTATTCACCTCATGCTGTGAAAATAAAACAACTTGAAGAGGTTTCTAAAGAACAAATAGGGAAAGCTTTTGGACGAGATGATTTAATCATTTTTACCAATCCATCTGAATTTAAAGAATTTTTATTTAGTCAAAATTTACATCAATCTGCATTAGTGCTTATGAGTTCTGGAAATTACGGAGGTCTAGATTTTGAAGAAGTAAAAGAATTGATTTAGTTTTTACAATTCTTCCTCAAAAATACTTTTTATAGTAGCATACATCATTTCGTTGTTAGAGTAGGTGAGTTGGTAACACGGAAGATTAGAAAACCACGTTAAAAAGCTAGCAGCATTTTCCGAAACCTTAGAAATCCAAGAATCTGGCACCAAACTTTCAAAAGCTTCTAGGTTTGAAATTTTAGAAACCTTAAGTTCTACACTAGTATCATATTTTATAAAAACGAGTGCTTTACAAGGAAATTTCTTTTTGTAGTTTATATTCTTGGGAGGCAAATATCGTACGGTTTTATTTAGTCTCTCATAATAATATTCAGCAGCCATTTTTAATGATGGATATTCAGAGATTAAAACATCAACAGCTTTTGGTTTTATAGAGATTCCTGCCGGAAAAGCAACTACTTTATGATTGGTATCTACAGGAACAAAATCATCTGCAATACAATGAAATCCCTGTGCTTGTAAAAGTGCTAGAGAAGTACTTTTTCCATTTCCAGAGTCACCCAAAATTAAAAGAGCATCTTCTTTGTAGTTAATAGCAGATGCATGAAATACACCCATCCATTCATTTTCTTTTTTTTGATAAATAGATTCAATTATTTTCATGCAAAATTTCCCTTGAAAATAATGAATATTTTCATGAGTCCAAGCGCCAACAAAGATTCCATCTACTATTAAAAAAGTATCCTTAGAATTATTAAAAACCTGAAACAAAAAATCAACATCAGTTGTTGCTGTAGTTTCTAAATGTGCAAATTTTGGATGAATCAACGAAAGCTCAAATTCTGTAGAGAAAACAACTTTTATAATTTTAGAATTTATCAGGTAGTAGTTCTCAAATGCAAAGGACAAAGGAACTTCATATTCTAAAACAACACTGTTTTCTTCAGTGTGTTTTATTGTATTAGGAATGACAAGCTGTTTGTTAAGATCAGTAACAAAATTAAGTGCCTCTATTGGAGGAATATCTAGCTCATCAACTAAACTTTTTGCTATTTTTTGTATGGATTCTTTGCAAAGAAGTTGTTCAATAATACGAGCTGTAAGTTTTTCTACAACAATATATTGATTGGAGTTTTTAAACCATACAACTGCTTTATCGTCTAGTTGTTTTATAAGCGCTAAATCCACTAATTATTTTTTTACGAGTACACAAAAATAGACGATTTAACTCTAATAAAAAACCCTTGGAATTTTCAAGGGTTTTATGGTTAGTTAAAATCCACTTCCTGGATCTACAGGGCTCATTGCCTGTGCTTTTTTAGGGTTTAAAAATATATAAGTTCCTACGGCTGTTAAAGCTGCATATTTTCCATAATTCCCAATCTTTTTTAAAGCCTCTTTTCTAGAAATATCTTCTTTCTTTTGATTTTTCATAATGATAAGGTTTGTCTACTATTGAATAATTATTTTCCTACTTATTGTTCCAACTGCTGAAGAAAGCTTTGCAATATATAGACCATTGCTAAGATTAGGTAATTCAATAGTATTTAGACTATTTCCTTCAAATGAAGTTTTTAATATTTCTTTTCCTAAGATATTGTATAATTGAAGCTTAGTTGTTCCTTTGTGTATTCCTGCAATGTGTAAATTTTTTCTACTTGATGCATAGATACTCACATTATTGCTTATTTCTAGATCATTAGTACTTAATGTATTTGAAGTGGTGTGCAAGTAAAAACGTCCAATCCCAGAAAGATTATTTTCAAGCTCGGTGCTAAAATTAGCATCAGCATCTAAGAGTGTAAAGCTATTATCTAGTTTGTCTTCTAGATATATATTTATTGCTTCAGGAAAGTTATTTGTTGCTGCGTCTATAGTAATGGTTGTTCCAGATACGGCGTTTACTCCTACCGGTATAATCATGTTCTCGTAGTTATTATCTGGCAATGATTGAATTCCTAAGTTTCTACCATTACCATCAGCTACTGCATGTGTGTAAATGGCAAACTCATTGGTAATACCTCCAAATATAGAACTGTCATAACCGTTATCCCACCCTGTGGTGGTTTCATCAATATAAAAGATATCAGCATCTCTAGTAGCTGTTCCATTGGTCATTATTAAATGAATACTTGGTACTGTAGAAGTTGTGTTTCTCTGAAATAAATCTGATTGATGAGATTGCATATTCTCATTAATAGTAAAGGTTGCAGTAGTATTTGCGCTAACAAAAAAGCCTTGGCCTGGAGCAATATATCGTCCACTACTAGCTTGGTTTATTTCTTGGTATCCACCAGCACCTGCATTTGCTGATTGATCCCAAAACCAAATGGTTTCTTCACTCAGATAAGCAGTGTTTACAGATAGTAGATCATCATTATTATCTAATCCATCAGCTAGATCATTTGCTGGTATAAAGGAAGGGTAAGGGTTTCCAATAAGGTTAAATGCATCTCCAGAGCCAATAGACAAAACAGAAGTAATATGGTCGTTAGGGATTGTTCCTGTAAATGAAATATTTCCAGAAGCTTGAAGCTGAACCGCATATCCAGTTCCAGAAATAAATGTATCTGTAGTATCATCACCACCTTCACCATCTACTTGTCCTTCGGTATAATAATTCCATCGATCTGTAACTAGAACTTGTGAATTATCATAAGGTGCTATTCCAATATTTTGTGCATCACCAACTCCATCTCCCAGAGCTGGAGACTCGTTGGTGTAAAAATCAACAATTGCCTGTCCCGAAACTGGAGAAGAGACCAGATACCAATTGGTAGTTCCTAAAGTTCTGTTGTAGGTAATATTCCCGGTAGATGTTCCTAAGACTAGTAATGAACTACCAGAGTTCATTTCTAAAGAACCATTAATTGTTAGTAGACCTGAGACGCTCATAGAATTATCACTATTAATAGTAAGATTTTCTCCTGTATCAATGGTCATATTTCCTACAACGGCTTCAGTTCCTGAATTGATAATTGGAGATGTTGTTACATCTGGTACCGTTGCTAAAGAACTACTTGTTGGAAGTCCGTTGCTCCAATTACTAGATATATTCCATGCATTACTAGTAGTTCCTGTCCAGATAGTTGTATGTATTGTAAAAGCCTCAGATGAAAAGGGGAGAAGTGTTTCTCCGTCACCATTAACTACATTAGTCCAGTTTGAATCATCATCAACAAGTAATGTATAATATTCATTGTAGGAAGTTTGACTAGCTCTGGAGGCATTATATACAGCACCATCTGGCGAAGCTGAGCTATCAACTACAATAATAGAAGTGCCAATAACTAAACCAGTGTTAGTTAATGTGATCTCATCACCATCAAACGGGCCTAAGTTAGAGGGGTCATTACCTATCTGTATGGCGGCAATAAATGAAGTTGGGCTACTATCATCTGTACCTACAAAAGCAAGTATTCCTTCTTTAGATGCTGGAATCCTAAACCCTCCAGTTTCAGATAATAAACCAATAGATACGCCAAAGTTTGGATTTGTGCCATTATCTACATCGGTAAATACAACCACTGTTCCTGCTTTAATTGAAGTAGTTCCCGTAAACCAAGTAAGTGTTCCTTCTCCAGAAGTAATTCCGCCAGCTCCATCAGATTCATTGTCTGTAATGTATATGGTTGAATTTGCTGCCAATTCAGTTAATACAACAATGGCAAAATCATCGTCTCCATCAGCATTAAATGCAATAAATGCGATATCTCCAGGAGACTGGGCATGCGACTTTAAAAATAAACTAACGATAAAAATAAGGCATATGTGTGCCTTTAAGGGGTAATTCTTTTTCATAATTTTTTTTATTTTAAAATTAGAAAAAAAATTAGAATAAAAAAAATTTTAATTCTTTCTCCAGAAAAATGGAGTAAATAGAATAAGAACGGTAAACAATTCTAAACGGCCAATCAACATTAAAAAAGAACAAAACCATTTGGCACCAGCAGATAAATGAGCAAAATTATCTACAGGACTCACAGAGCCAATTGCTGGTCCAATATTTCCTAATGAAGATGCAGCAGCTCCCAAAGCAGAGGTAAAATCTAGGCCTAAAAAAGTAAGTATTACCGAGGAAATCATAAAAATAAGCATGTAGATCACAAAGAAAGAAAGAATGTTAAATACAATGTTCTGACTAACGGCTTTTTCGTTATATCTAACAGGAATAATAGCACTAGGATGCAAGGTTTTTTTAAATTCTAAAAAACTATTTTTTAGCATAACTATATGTCTTACAATCTTAATACCACCACTGGTAGAGCCTGCAGAGCCTCCAACAAAGAATAAGGCAAAGAAAATACCAGTAGCAAAATAACTCCACATGGTAAAATCTGAGGTCACAAAACCGGTAGTAGTTATTATAGATGTAACTTGAAAAAGTGCATGTCTGATAGCGCTTTCTGTAGCTCCAAAAACTTCTGGGTGTGCGATGGTAGTTTGTAGGGTTTCGTCTTGAAAAAATAAAATAATTACAGCTACAATACTTGTAATTCCTATAATACCAAAAAAGTAATATCTAAACTCTTCGCTTTGCACCACTTTACGAACCTTTCCTTTTAAGGCAAAATAGGTAAGTACAAAGTTTGTACCTGCTACAAACATAAAAAAGATGATAATATATTGTACTAAAGGCATGGCATTCCAGTAAGATAAACTAGCGTTTTTAGTTGAAAATCCGCCAGTACTAACAGTTGCCATTGCATGGTTAATGGCATCAAACCAAGTCATGCCGGCTACTTTAAGTAGTAAGAATTCTGTAAAAGTAAGTGATACATAGATTAACCAAAGACGTTTTGCAGTGTCTGTAATTCTGGGATGTAACTTATCTGCTGAGGGTCCTGGAGCTTCTGCCATAAATAACTGCATACCGCCAATTCCCAAAAGAGGAAGAATAGCAATGGTAAGTACAATTATTCCCATACCACCAATCCAGTGAGTAGCACTCCGCCAAAATAAAATTCCTTTTGGCATAGACTCTATATCAGTTAAAATAGAAGAACCAGTAGTAGAGTATCCAGACAAGGTTTCAAAAAAAGCATCTGTTATGTTTGGAATTGCTCCAGTAAATAAATAGGGTAGCATTCCTGTAAAAGATAAGGTAAGCCAGCCCAATGTAACAATAAGATAGCCCTCCTTTTTATGAATATTAGTGGTGGTTGGTTTGTTGAAAAAGTACAATAATAATCCTAAAAATACAGTAATTATTCCAGCATTTAAGATACCCATTTGAGCCTCCTCTTTATGATACATGCTAAAAGGAATAGCAATAAACATAAAGATTCCGTTAAGAACTGCTGTAAGCCCTAAAAACCGATAGATTATTTTAAAATTAAGACTTCCCATGTTTATCGGAATAAGTCTTCAACTATATGAATTGCCTCAGGTAAACAGAAAACAATAGCTTTGTCACCACTTTGTATTTGAAAATCTCCGAAAGACATTAATGCTTTACCATCTCTAATAATTCCTCCAAAAACGGCATCTCTTGGAAATTTTAATTCTTTAATTGGTTTTTTTGTGACTTTTGCATTAGGCAATACTTCAAACTCAAAAACTTCAGCATCTATATTGTGAAGATTTGCCAAGGCTAGAATTTCACCTTTTCTGATATGTCTAAAAATACTACTAGCAGCAATTAATTTTTTATTAATAAGGGTATTAATTCCAATGGTTTGAGAAATATTTATGTAATCCATATTTTCAACCAAAGCAATTGTTTTTTTAACACCTTTAGATTTGGCGACTAAACAAGACATGATATTTGTTTCAGAATCTCCTGTAACGGCCACAAAAGCATCCATTTCTCTAATGTTTTCCTCTTCTAATAGTTCAATATCTCTACCATCACCATTAATTACAAGAGTTTCATTTAATTCTTCTGCTAAGAGTAAAGACTTTTCTCGCTGTTTTTCTATGAGTGTAACTTTAAAGTTTTCTTTACAAAGGTTTCTTGCTGTTTTAGAGCCAATAGAGCTTCCGCCAAGAATCATTACATTTTTAATCTTTAAATGTTCTTTTCCAACAATGGGGTATAAACTGTCTATACTATAATGTGGTACAGAAAAATAAACTTGATCGCCTAGTTTATATTCAGAATCTCCTCTTGGGATTATAGTTTGTGAGATGCCTTCTCTTTTAATAGCAATAGTTATGAAATCTACATTTGAAAATGTTTCTCTAGCTTCTTTTACAGTGGTGTTTAAAAGAGGTGATTTATAATCTAAGGAAGTACCCATTACATTAAACAAACCGTTTTCAAAAGTAACAGTATCGTTAAATGATGATTGATTTAACAGCATTTTAATTTCATCTGCAGCTAATTCTTCTGGAGAAATCATATAATCTAAGCCAAATTTCTTAAAATCTATATGATCGTTTTTAAGAAATTCTGGATTGTCTATTCTTGCAATGGTTTTCTTAACTCCTAAAGACTTTCCAATTACTGAAATGGTAAAATTAGTATTTTGAGATTCTGTTACTGCTAATAGAATATCTGTAGATTCTATACCAATTTCTTTGAGTAATTTTATAGATGTAGCATCCCCTTTTTTGGTGATTACATCTAAGTGATTATTGATGTAGTTTAGCTTCTCTCCATCAAAATCTATCACATACGTATCTTGTGATTCGTAAGACAATAACTTTGCTAAATGAAACCCAACGTCTCCAGCACCTGCTATAATAATTTTCATAGATCTTAAGAAATATCATACAAAGATATAAAACTTAATATTGTGTGTCATATAAATAACGACTGATGTTCATTTTAAACATGTTTTGTATCTTTAGAAAAAAAGTTACTACATGAAAAAAACAACCATTAAATCTTGGGCAATAGATGATAGACCCAGAGAAAAATTAATTTCTAAAGGTGCTTCAGTACTCAGTTCTGCAGAACTTCTAGCCATTCTAATTAGTTCAGGAAATAAACAAGAAAGTGCTGTAGGCCTCTCCAAAAGAATTTTAGAATCTGTACATCATAATATTCATGAATTGGCAAAGCTTTCTCTAAACAAATTAACAGCATTTAAAGGAATAGGCCCAGCCAAAGCCATTACTATTATGACTGCTTTAGAGTTGGGAAAGAGAAGACAACTAGAAACCTTTATAGAAAACCCCAAAATTAGTAGTAGTAAAAAAGTTTTTTCTATGATGCAGCCCCTAATAGGAGCACTACCACATGAAGAGTTTTGGGTTTTGTATTTAAATAATTCTAACAAAGTACTCTCAAAAGATCAACTCAGTAAAGGGGGTATTACTGCAACCTTAGTAGATGTAAGACTGTTGTTTAAGAAAGCAATAGAAATATCAGCTGTTGCCATTATTATTTGTCATAATCATCCATCTGGCAATATAAATCCAAGTGCAGAAGATAAGGTTCTCACCAAAAAAATTAAAGAAGGTGGTTTAAGTTTAGATATTAAACTCCTAGATCATTTAATAATTACTGAAAAGTCTTATTTTAGCTTTGCCGATAATGGTGAAATTTAAATGTCTCTTCAGTTTTGATACTTGTCTATACGCATAAGATTACCCCAAGAGTACGGTATATCTTTAAGCATATTTTTACTAGAATTCTTTTGACTCCAGTATCTTTTACATCTAAAGTTGAAGAGTTTGTTGCTCATAATGGGCCTAAAATAAGCTATACCAAAGTTCCTTTAGGAAAAGAGTTCTTTATAAGGAGTAATGAATTGCTATTTGAACAAGGTGTAAACGACTTAGAAATAAATATTTCTAAATGGGATGAAACCCCTTGTTTTTTTAATACGGGTTCAAATTCTAGCATTCCATTTGATATTTTTGCAGCTAGTTTTTATTTAATTTCTAGGTATGAAGAGTATTTGCCTCATGTAAGAGATGTGCATGAACGATTTACAGCAGAGCAAAGTTTGGCTTATAAATTTAGATTTTTAGAAAAACCTGTTGTAGATATTTGGGCGTTAAAATTAAAAGATATTTTAAAAGAACGTTTTCCCGAATATCATTTTCCAGAAAGAGAGTTTAGCTATATCTCTACTATAGATGTAGACAATGCCTATGCTTACAAGTATAAAAGTTTTGTAAGGACTTCAGGGGGTTTTATAAGTGATTTTTTTAAGTTACATCTAAAAAGTTTTTGGGATCGATTATTGGTTCTTCTTAGAGTAAGAAAAGACCCATACAATACATTTGAGCATATTTTAGCTCTAAGTAATACCTATAAAGTAAAGGTTATTTTTTTCTTTCTTATTGCAGATTATACCACATTTGATACCAATGTATCTGCTACCAAAAGACAATTTAGATTGTTAATTAAGCACATTGCAGATTATGCAAGTATTGGATTACATCCATCTTATTACACGATGAAGAATAGTGTGATGTTAAAAAAAGAAAAAGAGCGGTTAGAGTCTATTACAAACATTCCTACCACTATTTCTAGGCAACATTTTTTGCGTTTTAGTTTGCCAGAAACGTATCAAAATTTGATTGATTTAGAAATTAACGAAGATTATTCTATGGGATATGCAAGCCATGTTGGGTTTAGGGCTGGTACTTCTATCCCTTTTCACTTTTTTGATTTAGATTTTGAAATACAAACTCCTTTACTTGTTCATCCTTTTGCACTAATGGATACCACTTTAAACGATTATATGGGGCTAACGCCGAAGCAATCTTTAGGGAGAACAAAAGATTTATTACAAGAGGTAATGAGAGTAAAAGGAACATTTATTACCTTATTTCACAATGAAAGTGTTAGTGGTTATCTTCGCTGGAATGGCTGGCAAAGAGTGTATGAAACCATGCTAAAAATGATTCGTAAAAATGCCTATTAAATACTTATCTAGAGAAGAGTTAGATGATGTTAAATACAATAATTGTATTGCAGAATCTAAGCAAGCACTATTGTATGGGTATACTTGGTATTTAGACATAGTTTGCGACAATTGGGATGTGTTAGTATTAGGTGATTATGTTGCTGTAATGCCAGTTCCATGGAGAAAAAAACACGGTATTAAATATGTGTATCAACCATTATGGGTGTTGCAATTAGGAATATTTTCAATGAAAAAGAATGTTGATGAGTTAGAGTTTGTAACTGCTTTAAAAACTCGATACAAATTTGTTGAACTTCGTTTGAATACTGGTAATAGTTTAGATAAATTAACTTCTAAAAGTTATGTCAATCAATTTCAATATTTAGACTTGAATGATTCGCATCAACAAATCTCAAAGAATTTTAATAGAAATAGAAAAAGAGAATTAAAGAAAGCTGTTCAGGCAAATCTTATAGAAAAATGGAATGATAGTCCAGAGAATTTAGTCACACTTTTCAAAAATAATGTAGGTAGAAGACTCAAGAGCATTACTGAAAAAGATTATAAAATCTTATTGAGTTTACTTGAAACATGTATTGCAAATGAAGTAGGAGAGTTGTTGTCTATTTATGACGAAAATCAAAAATTAGTTGCCTCAGGTTTTTTCTTATTTCATAAAAAAACAGTTACAGAGTTGGTCTGCGCTACAGATCTTAATAATAGAACTAATGGAGCCAATACGTTTTTAATTGACAGAGCACTTTTTAACTATCAAAAAAACTATAATATTTTTGATTTTGGAGGCTCTTCAATAAAAACAATAGCAAATTATTATGAGAGTTTTGGTGCAACAACCTATCAATATCTATTTTTAAAAGTAAATAGATTGCCTTTTTTACTTCGTCTTTTTAAATCGTAATAGTTAGACTTTAACATTACTTAGTCTTTTCAGTAGTCTTTTTTTTTGTAGAGATAGTTAAAGCAAACCCAAGAAGCAATTCCTGTGAACCACATTAAGGTAGAGGAAGTGACGGCAGCTCCTTTTATTCCATAAATAGGAATGAGGTAAAAATTACTTAGTATATTAATTAAAATGGCGATAGATACTATGTAGTAATTTACACTCATTTTACCAATGGAGGATAGTAAATTACCGTAAATGCCTCTAAAAATAAAAATTCCAGTGATGCCAAAAATTAAGATTACAAAACTATCTGAATAGTTTACATATTCTTTACCAAATAGTAATAAAATAGACTTACTAAAAAAGCAGCTAATAGAGAAAATAAGTAGGCTAAGCAGGCTAAAAAACAACTGATAACTCTTTATATAATTTCTTATATATACTTTTTGGCCAATTTTTTCTGTAAGGGATACAAAATCAGCAGCCATAAAAACTCTGGGTAAAAACAACAAACTAAACGGTATGATAGAAATATATTTATAATGAGTTACCATTAAAGGATCTGTCATGAGTTCTCCAATTAAAATAATATCTATAATAAAGAGTAATTGAGTGACCACATTAGACAAACCTCCAAAAAATCCATATTTCCAAAAATCTACATTGGTAATGCTAAGATTTGTATTCAAATAAAATGTAATCTGTAACTTTCTTACAAAAAGAATGGCAGTAATAAATGGAGCACTAATTAGGGCAATTACATAGCCTAATCCACCTAAGTAGTTAGTGAGTGTAAAAATTAAAACAACGAGTAAAAAATTTTGAAAAAATTCAGCCTTTGCGAAAAGGGTATTTTTGTGCTGCAACCTAAATTGAGTTTTTACAAGTTCGAAAATAAAATTGGAAAGAATAGCTGTTGATAATATACATAGATAATAGAATGTTTTATCAAATTGAAACGAAATAAACCATCCAATGAGAAGAACTATAATGATGAGAATTAACGAGCCAACGATTCCGTGTTTTAAAACGTAGGAAAATAATTTCTCTTTGTCTCTAGTTGAGGCTAACAAAGCACCGTATCTAAGTAAGCTTTGGTGCAGCCCAAAACCACCAACAGGAATCATAAATTGAATAATACTATAAGCAAAAAGAATCACCCCCAATTCTTTATTGTCTAGCAGTCTTAAAGCAATCATAGAACCAATAAATGAAAGAACTCTAGAGAGTACAGTAGAAATAAAAACAGCGTTTCCTGACCTACTGATAAAACCACCTATAAAATTCTTGATTAGTAGGATCATAAGTTAGTTTAAAGCTTCCCTGTATAATTTTGTGAATGAATCACAGATTTTCTCACTACTAAAATTATCAATAGCATATTGATGCATAATGGGTTGTTGGTTTTTAGGTTCTTTATAAAGACTTATTATTTTGTCTAATAATTGTTGTTCATTTTTTTTGTCAATTAAAAACCCAAACTCATTTGGAAAAAATTCTTGAATTCCTCCAACTTTTGTCGCTATGACAGAGACACCACACGAAAATGCTTCTAAAATAACACAAGGTAAATTTTCATAATTACTAAATAGAATAAAAACATCTGAAGCATTTAAAAAACCAGGCACTTTTTTGTGATCTATATGATCTATAAAACACACTTGATTCTTTTTAAAGTCTAAATTTTTAATTAAATTTTTAAATTGACCTTCTGTGCCGCCAATAAAATTCCATTGGAAAGAATCTATACAATCTTCAAGTTGTTTTGCAACGCGTAACATTCCAGAGATGTTTTTATGCTTGTCTAGTAAACTAGAAATATGAGTGATTGTAAATACTTTAGAAGTTTTTAATGTGGGCTTAAAAAGAGTTGTATTTACCACATTAGGAATTATTTGATAATTCCCTCTTAATCCAGACTTTAGCATGGAGTTTTTTAGGTCACTACTAACAGGACAAACAAAACTTGCATTGGCTGTTATTTTTTTAGATAAAATTTGTTCTAGCCAAGGCAATGATTTTTTCTCTTTTAAGTGATACCCAGTCCAATGTTCTGAAATAATATAAGGAAGCTTTTTTATTTTTTTTAAATGAAGTGCTAAGAGCCCAAAAGGATACAACTTATTAAGATGAACAATATCAAAACCTCCTATTTCTTTTAATAAAGCTTGATAAGCAAACCAAAATCTATATAATTTAAAAAAAGGGTTTTTACTTGGTTTGATGTATGCAATATAGGTATGAAGGTCATTGTCTTTTTCAACTTCAATTTCTGTTTTTGATATTCTAGGTTTAGAAATTATATGTAAGACACTAACTGTATGCATAGCGCTAACAGTTTTTGCATGTCTCATGATAAAATCGCCATTTTTAGGCAAGACATTAGATGGATACCAACCACACAAAAATAAAATATGAAGTTTTTTTTTCAAAAGTTTTAGTTAACAAACAAATATATAATAAGTTCAAACATTTTAAATGCTAGATTATTATATTTACCACATGAAAATACAACATGTTTTTTTTGATTTAGATCATACTTTGTGGGACTTTGAGAAAAACTCTGCATTAACTTTTCAAGAGATTTTGCCAGCTTCTAATATTACAGTGGATTTTAACATGTTTATAAAAACCTATATTCCAATAAATTTTAGCTACTGGAAAAAATATAGGTTAGAGCAAGTAACTAAGAAAGAACTGAAATATTTAAGACTTAAAGAAACTTTTGATACCTTAGATTACGATGTTAATGATGATATAATTCATCATCTTTCCGAAGAATATATTCTTAAGTTGCCAAACTACAATAATTTATTTGAAGGAACTTTTGAGATCTTAGAATATTTACAAAAAAAATACAAACTTCATATTATTACCAATGGTTTTGAGGAAATTCAGACTAAAAAAATGGAAAAATCAGGTATTTATAAATTTTTTAATGAAGTAATTACGTCAGAATCTGTAGGAGTTAAAAAACCAAACCCAAAGGTTTTTGAATATGCATTAGAGAAAGCAAATACAAATGCTTCATCTTCTATCATGATAGGAGATAATATAGAGGCCGATATACAAGGAGCAATTAATTGTGGTATTAGAGCAATACACTACAATTCTGAAAAAAGTAATACCATACCAGATTCTATAACGTCTGTTAATCATCTTTTAGAAATAAAACAATACCTATAAAATAAAATTTTTACACATGAAATTTAAGTTAGTCCCCTTACAAATATTATTATGTATATCTTTTTTTATATCCTGCACAGACAATCTAAACTTTGACAATATAAATCTAGTTTTAGAACCCGTAGTTAATACACCAATAGTATACTTTGAATTAAATCAGAACAATTTTCTTGATGAATTTAACCAAGAAATATCTGTTGTTTCAGACATTACGGTATTTAGAATTTTAGAAACAACAATATTAAAAGAGAATTTAGTTGAACTAAAGATAGATTTTGAAGTAGAAAATGGATTTAATAGAATGTTTTTAATCAATATGTTTTTTTTAGACGATGATGACAACATTACATATACAGTTGATGAATTTATTATTGATGCTGGAGATCTAAATTATTCAGCTACTAGAACTATATTGATAGAAACTACACCAGAATTTCTAAATTCAACAAGATTTAGGACAGATGTTATTTTACCACCTGCATCAACAAACTTAAATCCAGCTATTGAAAAAGTATTTAAATTTAGGTCTTCAGGAACTTTTTACTTAAGATTTTAATTTGATGAAAAAATATATTTTATTTCTAATATTGGCCATAACTACTTCATTAAATGCCCAGCAACAACTCTCATTTTCATTTGGAGAAATTCCTCAAAATCTAATGCTAAACCCAGGAGCAGAAACTAATTTTAAAAGTCATTATGGAATTCCTGTTTTTTCTAATTTTCAGTTCACAATAGGAAATACTGGATTTCAAATGGGTGACTTATTTTCAAATGACTCTAGAAGTTTTAATGAAAAATTTGAGAAAGTATTAGATCAATTAAGCCCTGATGATTATATAAATTTAAACACGAAAGTTGATGTATTAAGTTTTGGGTATAGGTACGATAACAAAACCTATATTAGTGTTGGTTTTTATGAAGAATTAGACCTGATGGTTTATTTCCCAAAAGATGCTATTGAAGGGTTGTATTATGGTAATGATCCTTTTTTTAATAGATCATTTTCTATTTCCCAAGCAATTATGAAAGCAGACATATTAGGTGTTTTGCATGCTGGGATGTCTAGAAAAGTTGATGAAAAACTAACCATTGGAGGTAGGGTTAAAATATATTCTTCAAGTCTAAATGTTGAAACTAATAATAATTCTGGTTCAATTACTACTACCACCAATAATATTAACATATCCCGTTTAACATTGCAAAATCTCGATGCAGAAATAAGAACATCTGGAATTGCTGATTCTAATGATGTATTCTCTAACACACTGTTGGGAGGTAATTTAGGACTTGGTTTTGATGTTGGGCTAACCTATCATTTTTCACCTCAGCTAGAATTTACAGGAAGTATTTTAGATCTAGGGTTTATAAAGCATTCTAAAAATACTAGAAATTTTACCGCTAAAGGGAATTATATTTTAGATGGTATAAATTTTGAATACAATTCTGATGACCCTTTAGATTATTGGCAACAATTAGAGCAAGATATTGATGCAAGGATACCAACTGAGGAAACAGAAGATGCATATACTTCCTGGAGACCCATGAAACTTAACGCGGCACTAAAGTATAGTTTTGGTGAGAGAAGAAATAAACTCTGCTACTCAAAAACCCATAAACAGTATTATTATAACTCTATTGGGTTTCAGATTCATACTATTATGCGGCCGCTAAAGCCTCAATTTTCTTTTACTAGTTTTTATGAAAAATCTCTTTCAAAAAAAATACACACTAAATTTACACACACCATCAATGATTATTCTGCTGCTATTTTTGGTGTTGCAACCTCTTTACAAATAGGGAAATTAAATATATTTGGTGTCTTAGACAATATATTAGCAGTAACAGATGTAGCTTCGGCTAATAATATTTCTCTTAACTTTGGATTTAATATTGTAATAGATTAATTATGAAATATATCTATTTCTTTACATTTTTTTTAGTTATTTCCTTAGTAAGTTTTGGTCAAAACAGTACTTTTAGTCAGCACAAATATATAATTGTTGACAGTACTTTTGATTTCTTAAAACAAGTAGATCGCTATAAAACAAGCTCTTTTACTAAGTTTCTATTCAATAAAGCTGGTTTTAAAGCATATTTAGATACTGAAGAGCTTCCAAAAGATTTCCTTGAAAATAAATGCAATGCTTTGTATGCAACTATCAAAGATAATTCTGGCATGTTTATTTCAAAAAATTTTATAGAGTTGAAAGATTGTAACGAAAAACTAGTTTTTTCATCCAATAAGGGGACTAGCAAATTAAAAGATTATGAAAGAGCTTATAGAGAATCTATCCGAAAAGCATTTGCGACTATTCCTAATTTACATTTCATATACACTTCTGCTATTGTAAATTTAGTTAAACCCCATAAAAAAAAATCACCAAGTATTCAAGAAACTATAACAGTAATACCTGTGTCTGATATTCCTGCCAAGTTGCAAGTTTTACAACCTATTGTATCAACTAAAAAAGATTTAGTAAAAGAATCTAAAAAATTAGAATATCCATTATTATATGCTCAGGAAATTAATGGAACTTATCAACTTATTAATAACACCCCATCTGTTCTCTTTCTGTTATTAAAAACAACAGACAAAACCAAGTTTATTATTAAAGATCAAAATGGAGTACTTTTTAATAAAGGAACTTATTGGCTAGCTGAATACTATAAAAATGGAGTTTTGACCATAGAAAAATATCAAATAAAATTTTAATAATTATATTTATCACCCCACATTTTTTTTAGTTCTTGTCTAAATTTTTCTTCTCTTGCATTTTTTCCAGGGTCATATATTTTTGTGTTTGAAATGCTTTTTGGTAAAAACTCTTCCTGTATAAAACTACCTTCATAATCATGGGCATATTTATAGTTTTTACCATAATCTAGATCTTTCATTAATTTTGTAGGCGCATTTCTTAAGTGAAGAGGAATTGGTAAATCACCTGTTGTTTTTACAATTTCTTGGGCTTTGTTAATAGCCATGTAAGAGGCATTGCTTTTGGGCGAGTTTGCTAGGTAAACCGCACATTGGCTTAATATAATTCTAGATTCTGGATACCCAATAACAGCAACTGCTTGAAATGTATTGTTTGCTAAAATTAAAGCTGTAGGATTGGCATTTCCAATATCTTCAGAGGCAGCTATTAATAATCTTCTGGCTATAAATTTTAAATCTTCACCTCCTTCAATCATTCTAGCCAGCCAATATACAGCACCATTAGGATCACTTCCTCTGATAGATTTTATAAAGGCAGAAACAATATCATAATGCTGATCACCAGTCTTATCATATCTCACAGTATTTTTCTGAATCTTTTCTAATACCAATTTATTAGTAAGTGTAATTATGTCCTCATTGCCAACAACCAATTCAAAAATATTTAATAATTTTCGTGCATCACCTCCAGAAACTTGTAATAAGGCATCGGTCTCTTTCAATATTATTTGTTTTTTTGACAAAATTGCATCTTCTTTAATTGCTCTTTTTAATAATAAAATTAAATCGCTTTTGTCAAATGAATTTAAAATATACACTTGGCATCTAGATAAAAGTGCTGGTATTACCTCAAAACTAGGGTTTTCGGTAGTTGCTCCAATTAAGGTTACCCAACCTTTCTCTACAGCGCCTAATAAAGAATCTTGTTGTGATTTACTAAAACGGTGAATTTCATCTATAAATAATATGGGGTTTTTAGTTGTAAATAATCCGCTTCCTTTTTTTGCTTTTTCTATTATTTCTCTTACATCTTTTACACCAGAGCTAATAGCGCTTAAGGTAAAAAAAGGTCTCTCTGAAGTTGTTGCTATAATATTTGCCAAGGTAGTTTTACCAATGCCAGGAGGTCCCCAAAAAATTAACGAGGGAAGTATTCCTTGTTTAATAAGGTTGGTTAAAATACCTTTTTCACCTACTAAATGTCGCTGACTAATATAGTCTTCTAGTGTTTTAGGACGCACTCTTTCTGCCAAAGGTTCATTCATATCTATAAAAATAGTAAAGATTTATGACAGAAGTTGTTAATTTAGTAACTGGTTTTGTTTTTGATAAGAATTATATATGCAAATAGACAGCTCTCTTACCTATCATAAAAATGTACTTTGGGTTCCCATAGTAGCCATTGTTGCAATATGGCTTATTTACTGGGTAGAAATTACGTTTGGATATAATTTTAATACATACGGAATCTTACCAAGAGAAATTAAGGGCCTTAGAGGTGTTTTATTTTCCCCTTTTATACATAGTGATGCTTCACATCTTTCTAACAATTCTATACCCTTATTTGTGCTGCTAGCGTCGTTATTTTATTTCTACAGAAAGATTGCTCACAAAGTTTTAATCTATGGGATACTTTTTTCTGGTTTGTTTTGTTGGATTATAGCAAGAGATTCTTATCATATTGGGGCAAGCGGTGTTATTTATCTGTTATTTAGCTTTATTTTCTTTAGTGGAATTATACGAAAACATTACAGACTTATTGCCATGTCCTTGGTGGTCATTTTTTTATATGGTGGCATGATATGGTTTATTATTCCAACTGAAGATAGAATTTCTTGGGAAGGACATTTGTCTGGTTTTTTAATAGGTCTTTTATTTGCTTTTTTATATCGAAAAAAAGGAATCATAAAAGAGCAATATCAATTTTCTGAGACTGAATTTGATTTGTTATTTGATGAAAATGGTAATTTTTCACCACCAAAAGTAGAGGAGGAGCCTCTGGAAGGTATACAGTAACCTTAGTGTAGCTTTTTTTGATTAAGACTGCGATATTCTTTGACGAAGGGCCTCATACAAGAATGCACCACAAGCAACAGAAACATTTAAAGAATCTATAGATCCTAGTATAGGTAGTTTTGCTTTATAATCTACAATTTTTAGAACAGACGGGTTAATCCCTCTATGTTCAGACCCCATTACAATTGCAATAGGTTGTTTAAAGTCTACACTATACACCAAGTCTTCTGTTTTTTCTGTAGCTGCTACAATTTTTATATCAGAAGCTTGTAACGTGTAAATTGCATCTTTAATATGATTTACTCTACAGATAGGAAGTTTAAAAGCTGCACCAGCAGAAGTTTTAATAGTTTCTGCATTAATAGGAGCACTACCACCTTGTTGAATAATAATTCCATCTACACCAGTACATTCTGCAGTTCTAATAATAGCGCCAAAATTTCTTACATCTGATATTTGATCTAGTATTAAGAATATGGGAGCATCTGTAGCTTCTAGACTAGTTTCAATTAATTTTTCTAAATCAGCAAATTCTATGGGTGATATTTGAGCTACTGCTCCTTGATGATTATTGTTTTTAGAAAGTCTGTCAAGTTTTTCTACTGGAACAAAACTAGTAGTAATTTTTTCTTGCTTAATGAGCGTTTCTAATTCAAAGAATAAACTTCCTCTCAACCCTTTTTGAAGATATACTTTGTTGATTGTTGATCCGCTATTAATTGCTTCAATGATTGCTCTTAATCCAAATATTGTTGTGTTGTCCATAGATGCTGTAAAGGTATCATAAAAAAATCTCTAAGAACAAAAAGATTACTTATAAGTATTTATCTTTAAAAACAAGATAGCACAAACTTTTACTTTAATTAGCAAGCTCAAATGTTTGAACAATCCCATTGTTTAAGCCAATAAGTAATGATGTTTTTTTGTCTTTAATTAATGCTACTGATTTTGCGTTACCATGTATATATAAACCAGTTTTATTTGGTCCTAAAACAGTGTAATTATCTTTTTTATTTGACATCAAAACTAATCCGTAGTTATTATCTAGTCTGGGTGTTTCTACTTCTGTATTATAAATGTTTCCAACAACAATTAAATCTTCGTATCCATCCTCATTAATATCGATAGTTTCTCCATCTAAAATGGGCATGGTTTGTGCTAATTTTGGCAAAACTACTTTTTTAAATGTTCCATCAGTATTATTTATTAGTAAGAGCGATTTAAATTGATTTACTTCTCTTTGATATGCATCATAAATTTTTTCTCCATAAATATCGACCAAAGAAGCGTTTGCAAATTCACTAAAAGTTGGAATTTTTTCAGAAATAAAAGGCATTTGTTGAGTAGAACATTCCTTTCCTCTAGAGGGAACAAAAATACCGTTGTATTCTTGACTTAATACAACATCTAGGGAGCCATTATTATCAAAATCATTTGCATAAATTCTCATTGTTTTCTCATTAGATACCTTGTGTTTAATATTAGAACCTACATTTCCAATTAGATAATCTTTATAACCATCCTTATTAATATCTGTTTCTACAATTGTATACCACCACCCTTTCTCATTTTTTAGGTTACTCTTTTGGGAAATATCTTTAAAAGTTCCTTTGTTGTTTAAAAAAACACCAATATGAGTCCATTCACCAACAACCATAAAATCTTGCCATCCGTCGTTATTAATGTCAGTTGAGATCACTTTATTGATAATGCCAAAATTTTCTAATTCCGGACATATTTTATTGGTAACCTCAGTGAATTTTCCATTATTATTTTCAAAGATTAAAGAAGGAACATGTAATGGGTAATTTTGAGGTACTATTCTATTACCGACAATGAGATCTTGATCCCCATCATTGTCAAAATCAATTTTTGTCACAGTTTTACCACTGTAATTAAATTGATTTATACCAGAAGATGCGTCTCTTTTAAAATTACCCATGCCATCATTTAAATAAATTCTATCTTTTAGAGCCGAATCATTTTCAATAAATTCACTTCCTCCACTAATTACATACAAATCGTTATCCCCATCAGAATCTATATCTACAAAAAGAGCTTCCATATCCTCGTATTCTGAATCTTCTTTAAAAGCCTTAGAATTCATTTTCACATAGGAATTGTTTTTTTTGATATACAATGCTCCAGATTGATTATGTGCACCACCTATATAAAGGTCATCAATTCCATCACCATTAGCATCTCCTTTTGTTATAAATGGACCTAAAGATGATTGTTTATAGGGCAGCAGAATTTCCTTTTTAAAATCATTAAATGTATTTTCTGTATGTTTAAATGAAATGATGTTTTTAGATTTATTAAAGAGAGTTTTCTCTTTTTCTAATTTGTATGGCCTCGTTCTATTAGCATTTTTTTCTACAACAGTTAATGTAGTGTTACTATTAATATTATAAATTTCTTCATATTTTCCAGAAGGCCAGTATACTTTTACAGTATCAATTTTTTTAACATCACCCAATCCAAAATAAAGTGCATTATCTACAGAAGACAGGTAGCCTCTAACTCTTCTAGATTCTTTTATTTTTTGTTTTTTGTCGTAACTAATTAATACTTTTACAAAACTTTCTGATAGGTTTCCTTTTGGTATTATTTTTAAAAAATTTCCCCTCTTTTTTTCAACCGTTAAGTTTTTAAATAAAAAAGCTTCACTATCCATATTGTTTACTACAAGATCTAAATCACCATCATTATCTAAGTCAGCATAGGCTGCACCATTAGAATAAGATAAGATATTTAAACCAGCACTAGCTGTTTTATTTTCAAAGCTTATATTGCCTTTATTTTTAAATAAAATATTTGATATTTTTTCGGAAGGCAGTCTATTGTAAATGCCTTCTTTTACTTTTAAAGGTACATTTCCTTGATAGTTTCTTTTTGTTTGTTGAATTTCCATCTTAATGTCATTATCTAGCGCATACCTTCTGTATCCATTGGTTACATAGATATCTTCATGTTGGTCATAATCTACATCAAAGATCAATCCAGCCCAACTCCAATCTGTTTTAGACAAACCAGAAAATTGCCCAACATTGTGGTACGTATCATTCCCCATATTTAGTTGAAGAGAATTGAACATATATTGAGTCTGATACCCTAATTTTTTTAATAAATTAAATTTTGGAACATTCATAGAGGCCATCAATGTTTTCGACCTAACGTGATCTTGTGATGCCATGTCTAGCACAAAAATGTCTTCTAAATTATCATTATTAATATCACCTATATCTACACCCATTCCATAAAAAGATACCTGCTTTGTAGCTTCTTTAATTGTATTAGTAAAAGTGCCATCTTTATTAGAAATATACATTGCATCAGGTATATAATAATCATTAGCTATGTAGATGTCTAGCCATGTATCATTATTAATATCTGCTATACAGAGTCCAAGACCAAATGATGGGTTAAGTAATCCAACTTTTTCTGTTATATTTATGAATTTCCCATTTTTGTTTTCGTAAAAATGACTAGCACTTTTTGAGAGATTATCTTTGTTCTGATTTATTTTATAAAAAGTTAATGGATCATAGCCATAAAAATCACTTTCATTCATTACAATACAATCTAGGTCTCCATCTTTATCATAATCAAAGAATGCTGTTTGAGTACTAATGCTATCGTCATCTAACCCATATAGGGTTGCTTTTTCTTTGAAGGTATTGTTTTTTTGATTTATTAAAAGAATATTTTTTCTTAGTTCTCTAGAATATGGGCCACCCTGAGAGACATAGATATCCAACCATCCATCATTGTTTACATCAGCAAAAGTAACTCCATTAGACCAGTTTTTATTTTTGTTAATTCCTGAGGAGTCGCTAACATCTTTAAAGGTTAAGTCCCCTTGATTTATATAAAGTTTATTAGGTACTTGGTTTCCACAAAAAAACACATCTTTTAGACCATCATTATTAATATCAGCAATACCAACACCAGCACCATTATAAAAAAAATCAAAATCAAAGAGATTAGACCTTGTACTAAGGTCATGAATAATTTTATTATTAAAGACCAATCTACTTTTGTCTGATGTTATTTTTTCAAATAGATCATCATTTTGAACTTTATTAAATGTAATAGCTACTGGTTGAGTAATGCTGTTATTCTTACCATCATCTTCACAACTAAAGAAACTAAGTGATAAAAACAGAAAGATTACTATTTTTTTTACATTCATTTGGTTACTTTTTTGTTCGCCTAAATTAGCACAACATATTGAAGTTCAATATTACAAAAAAAGGCTGTCTTTTCAGACAGCCTTTTTACTATTTTTAAAAGTCTTTTATTATAGACAGTTTGTAACAGGAATTAATCCTGGTGTTCCTTCATCTTGTCCTATAGACAATAATAAAGTTCCATCTGGAGCATATACTTGGAATGATACTTCACCAGGATATGAATCTCCTGTGTAATTCCAAATTGCTAAATCAGTTCCATTAGGTACATCAATAACTACAGTATCAGCAAATGCTAATGCAGAACCAGCTGGAGCACCACCATCATATGCACTTAGCATATCAGCATATACTACAGTATCAACACCAGCAGCATCAGTTAAGGTAATTTCAATACCATCACCTTGCCATCCGTCACCGTAAGAATCTTGCATATCTACAGTATACCCTCCTGGCTTAGGAGAACACACTAATGCAGCATTGTATTTATATGGAGAAGACCAATATCCACCAGTAATAATACCAGCAGCATCATTAGCACCATAAGTCCTACCATCTGTTAAGTTTAATTCTAAATCAAATACAAACAAATCTCCAGGAGCATATGTTGTAGCATTTAATCCCATTGCTGAAGATGCATCACCAAATGTTGCACTCATTGTTGCTCTTGGCAAATCAACTGGTCCACTTGTAAAATCTGCAGCAGGAATAGTTTTTATTAAAGCTCTAGATGGAGCTGTAACTCCATTGTCTGGTGTTAAATCTCTAATAGAAACGTAAATACTTACACTTTCCATTATACCACCTTCATCATCTTGTGCTTCTACAACCTGAGACCAAAAAGATGCCGGATTACTAGAATTTAAGACGTTGGAGTTTGAGTCATCACTGATGGTTCTCAAAATAGCTCCTGCTTCTGTATCTGCTACTACTTGATCAATTACTTGATCCGAATCTTCACAAGAATTGAGTGAAAATACTATGATAGTAGCAAGAAAAATTTTAATTATATGTTTCATGTTATAATTCATTTTTTTTGTTATTATTAGTTAGCTGGATTTGTTACACCAGTATCCCAAAAGACTTTCGTATTTAAATCTAATCTTTGTAAGATATTAGGGTTTGTAGCAACCTCACCACTTGGATACAATATAGTTCTTGGAAAAGATCCTGACTCTGTTGGTGTAGCTAAACTTCTTGCCAATGTTCTTGGGTACCCAGTTCTTCTAATAAAATTAAAAGCATCTCCAGCACCACCGTACATTGCAATGAAATATTGCTCTCCTAGTAAATCCATTTTGTCTTTAGCAGTAGGGTAACCAACAGCATCTAAACCACTTGTAGCAGCTGCACTATTAAATTCTCCTACTTTTGAAGCTATCCAAGCTGCAACGTCAGCTGCATCTGGAGCAAATGTATTATCAGCACTACCATCTCTAGAACCAAAAGATTGAACTTTTGCAATAGATTTAGTCATTCCTGCCTCGTAATGAGTAGCAGCATCCGTAGTATTTCCAAGTGCTAAATGAGCTTCAGCTTTCATGAAATCTACATAAGATGCTAAATAGATAGGATCTATACCTGCACCAGCACCACCTTTTCCAAGACCAACTGCCTGTGGATATAGAAAATCCATAGATGCAACATATCCTATATAATCACCATCACTATCAAATTGAGCCTCAAAAGGTGTATAATCTGCATTACCATCAAAACTACCACCTGCCGGATATACTCCTGAAGCAGTTCTAGTAAACCCATCTGGAGGTGTTCCTTCATCATTTCCATGAGTTCTTCCCCAATATCCTAGAGGTAAAGAACACCATATATCTTCATCTGGCGTGAATTGTAAATGAGCTGGAGCTTCTTGTAAAGAACAAGACAATGTTTCTCCGTTTGGATCATCATCAAACAAGTAAATTGTACCAGCAGCACCAAACCTACCATTTATGTCTTGGAATAAGGTGTAGTTGCCTGGAGTTCTCCATGTTTGTCTGTAGAAATAGTAACGTCTTCTCGGATCTGTATCTGAAGATAAATCTCCATACTGACCAACCATAGTTTTCATCAACCAATTAGACTGGTAAATATTAGCACCTGAATTATCATAATCTGAAGCATACGCAGGATGACGGTTGTCTGGTGATAAAACATTGGTTCCATAGTCAAACTGAAAATCATCAGCAGTACTTTCAATTACTCCTGTCGCAGAAGCAACAGCTGCATAATTACCAACTGTTAAGTTTGCACGCATCTGTAACGTTTTTACAAGTTTAGACCATTTACCAGCATCTCCGTCATAAAAGAAATCTGTTCCAGTACCAATACCTGCTCCTGAAGCAAAATGTCCTGCAGCTTCACTTAAGTAAGCAATAGCAGCATCATAAACACTTGCATCATCATCTACAGATGGCTTAGGGAATTCAGCCGAATTATTTGCTTCACTCCAAGGAATATCTCCAAGATAATCTACTAACTGCATTAATGTATGCGCTTGTAAAGTTTTAGCAACTCCTAAATGATAAGATAAATCTCTATCAGGATTAGCTTCACTAATTTGCTCTAAAGCTAATAAGTTAGGCTGGTTGTTACTATAAAATGAATTCCATGCACCGTTAAGTGTACCATCACCATAGTTGTCTAGGTATTGTCTACCTCCCATGTAACTAATTCTACCTAAATCTCCACTATTATTACTAAATGTTCTTTGTGAACCTCTGTAAGATAATTGAATTGAGTTTAGTAATAAATCAGGGTCTGCCTGATCACTTGATAGAGCATTTGGAGAAGCTAACAACTCCATTTCTACCGTTTCACATGAGTAGAAGCTCGTAGCCGAAACGGTTACAAAAAGAGCTGCTACTATTAATCTGTATATATATTTCATGTTTTAAGTTTTTTTAAAATGATATTTTTACACTAAGACCATATCTCTTTGTACTTGGTCCGTTTAGATAATCAAAACCTCTACCATTTCCAACTCCAACTCCTGCAACGTTTGGATCAAAATTAGCTGCATCTGGTGTGTTGTATGCGTCGTACCATAAGTTAAATCCACTTGCAGTGATTGATAAAGCTCCAAAAGGAGTTTTATCTAAAATAGCTTTAGGTAAAGAATAACTTAAAGATACTTCTTGTAAACGTATTACCGAGGCATCATAAATTGTTAATTCTTTAGGTCCAAATAATAAGTTAGAGAAATAATATTGTGAGTTATTAATCTGTAATGTATTAGGTTGTCCAGTAGATTCTAGGATACCTGGTAGGATAAAAGTTTTATTTCTATCTCCATTAATTAACCCTCTACCTAATAATGTAGCAACTGTAGTTGTTGCTATATCTCCTCCTTTTGTATGACTTAAAAGAAAACTAAATGTAAAGTTTTTATAAGACATAGAGTTGTTGATGTTCATTACATAGTCAGGATTTGGATCTCCAATAATTGGAGTAATAGATCTACCATCTTCAAGTACAATATTACTTTCTGATAAATAATTACCATTACCACCTACTAATAAGTTACCATCTGCATCTCGTTTAATTCTAGTTCCAACAATAACACCTAACTGCTCTCCTTCAATAGCTGCGTTACCACCTAAGACAGCATTTGTAGATCCAGCATAAATAATCTGGTCATCTCCTTGTTCAGTTACAATTTGCTTACTCTTAGAAAAGTTAATGTTAGTATTCCAGTTGAAACCATCACTTAATTCACTTCTAACAAAGTCTACACCTAAATCTATCTCAATACCATCACCTTTTACTTGACCAACATTTGCTTGTGTTCTTCCAAAACCAGTACTATTAGGTAAGTTTTTGAATACAATTAAATCTTTGGTGCTTCTGTCATAGTAAGAAAAGTCTAATCTAATTCTTCTGTCTAACATTTGAGCTTCAAATCCTACTTCAAATTCGCTCAATAATTCAGGTTTTAAGTTAGGATTTGCTTCTGAACCACTAATTGAATTAGTTACAACACTTCCTAAAAGACCACCATTTACTTGAGTAGTTTGATTTACTGTGTTTATTGTAGGATATCCATCAGGGAATCCTGCAGACTGTCCTAAACCAGCTCTTAGTTTAAGGTAATTAAGACCTTTACCACTTGCAGATTTTAAACCTTCAAACGCTGCTGTTGGCAAGAAAGATGCACTTACACTTGGATATAATAAACTATTATTTTCAGTTGGTAGATTAGATACCCAATCTTGTCTTCCTGATAATGTTAAGAATGCATAATTTTTATAATCGATTGCTGCTTCTCCAAAAAATCCAACAATATTCCTTTTTTGCAGGAATTGTATTGGTGATTGGTTTTCATAGTTAAAATGAGCTACTGTTCCAAAAACTATTTGACCAGTACTTGCAACTCCTTGTGCTTCAAATGATCTAGAACGACTAGTTCCACCTACAACAAAACTTATTCCAAGATCTTCGCTGATGTCATAATTTCCGTTTAAGGCAACATAGTGATCCCAAATATTTACATTATTATCATAAGTATTCAAATAACCAAAAATAGCATCATTAAAGTTTACACCATTTTTATTAGAATACGATTTGTTTCTTTCATTATAAAAATCTAAACCTGCTCTATAAGTAAGAGCTATGTTATCATTGAATGCATAATTTAATGAAGCAGTTGTGAAAATTCTATTTGTTAACTGTCCATTCTGAGCATTTTTAACTGACCATCTTGGATTGATGATATCATTACCATTACGGTAGTAAATACTTCCTCCATTTTCTGGAATTTCAAAAGGTAAGCCCATTAAATCAACATTTCTTGGTGTAAAGAATACATTTCCAAAAGTTGACCATCCTAGAGTACCGTTACCTCTACTCGCAGCTACTGGCGGAGAAACAACACTACTTCTACTATAATTCATAGAACCTTGAATGGTAAACTTATTACTAAGTTTTGCACGACCACCTACAGCTAAAGTATTTCTAATTACATTGTTTCCAGGAGTAAACCCTTCTTCATCTAAATGACTATAATTAAGATTGTAACTTACATTACCATCATCAGAGGATCCTCTCATGTTTAGAGAAGTATTACTAATAACACCTGTTCTAAAGAAATTTTCAACACTATTGTATGGTTTCCAGTCATATCTTTCACCTGTATATTGTTGGTTTAATACATTATTACCTCCTAAGAAGTTGTTCAAGAAAGCACCTGAACCGTATGGATGTTCTACTGTTCCATCAGCTTGTATTGTTCCTGCAGGGTCATTATTATAACCATCTACACCATCTGCATTAAAAGAAGGTCCCCAGTTACTGAAAAACCATCCAAAAGATTGGTCAAAACCTCCACCATACTGATCTTGATAATCAGGTAATGATGCGATGTCATTGAAAAAAATTGACTGTGTAACAGAAATTTCATTCTTTTTAACACCTTTCTTAGAAGAACCTGCTTTGGTTGTAATAACAATTACACCATTTCTACCAGCTGTTCCATAAAGCGTAGATGCTGCAAGACCTTTCAAAACATTGATGCTTTCAATGTTGTTTGGGTCTAAATCTAAAAAACGACTTGAACCTACATTTCCACTTAAAAAGTTTCCTTGTGAGTTGGTATCACTACTAAAAGGAACACCATCTACAACAAATAAAGCTTGATTACTTCCTGTAATGGAAGAATACCCTCTAATTACAACATTCGTTGCAGAACCAGAAGTACCACTTTGAGATGTAATTTGAACACCTGACGCTTTACCAGATAAAACTCTAGCAACATCCCCTTCGGCTCTTTGCTCCAGTTGTTCAGAACTTACCTCACTAACGGCATAACCTAAGGCTTTCTTTTCTCTTTTAATACCTTGTGCAGTAACGACGATTTCATCTAAAACCTCACCACCTTCTTCAAGAGTAACGTCGATAACGTTGGAAGAACCAACAGTTTTTTCAACAGTTTTGTACCCTAGGTAATTAAAAACTAAAACATCACCTGATTTTGTTTTGATAGAATACTTCCCATCAAAATCAGTTTCAGCTCCCGTACTTGTACCTTTAACAATAACACTTACACCTGGTAAACTACCAGTGTTGTCAGATACTGTACCAGAGACAGTTTTTTCTTGCGCAAATGATACCTGCACAATTAACGCTAATAAAAGCGTCAAAACTCCTTTGAACTTTGTCTTCATATTTTATAATTTGAATTAATTAGCCCAAATATCTTGCTTTTTTTTTAAAAAGCAATGGTTTATGTTAAAAAAAACTTAACAAAAATGAAGAAACACCCAATTATTGTTAAAGTTTTTTAGAAAAAGGTAGTCCATTTTACGATTAATTTTGAATTATTAAGTTTCACCTCGCTGTTTGAAGTATTACCAATTACATATCCTAAATCTATGAAGTTGTTGTTTAATTTAAATCGATATCCCCCTCCAAGTCCAAATACATTATTTGTCTTGTTAGAAATAGATTCTTTGTAAGAACCTATATCAGTTATAGAGTATAGATAAGATACTACTGAAGTGAGAAACCGGTATTCTATAGTAGCGTATGAAAAACGATTCGTGAAAATACTCTGTTCGTTAAGACCTCTAATGCTATTTGCTCCCCCTATCCTATATAATTCATTAATTAAGTAGTTGTTTGAGTTTAGTATTCGACTTTCAGTCTTTATATGTATGTAACTTTTTTTAGTAGTTCGAATATTTACCAATGTTGAGACTTTTAACTTAAATTGATTTACATCTATGAAGCTAGTTTTTCTTTTCCCTAAACTTGCGTAGAGTTCTATTCCGTAGTTGTTTTTAAATAAATTTGTTTTTGAGATATTCTTTAACTGATATCCAATACCAATAAAATAACTCGAATAGGAATCAAAGTTGTTTTCTGTTGTATTTAATAAGTAACTAGATTTTTCATTCGAATATAATATTGATGCTTTGGATCTTGTGCTAAAATCATAGTCAGTCTTAAAATTGAAACTTGTGTTTAAAAATGTTGAATCTTGTCTATATAAATTAAATCCAATTTCTGTAGATAAAGAAGAGTTAAATATATAAGGTATAGTAGAATTAATTTTAAACTCCGATTTCTCTTGAGCTACTTTATTCCAAAATAGCTCAAAATATTCTCCTGTATTTAAAATATTAGATAGTTTTAAATCAAGATTTCCATTTAATAATAAACCTTGGCCATTTTCTTTTGATGCAAAATTGATAATACCATCAAAGCTACTAGTCTCTAATTTATCAACAAATAGGTATAGGTGGGTTGAGTCTTTTTTGAATAATACTTCTGGGTCTTTTTTTTCGCGAACAAAATCTAAACTCTTTGTGAGTTGAGAGACTTCTTTCATCTTTTGTTTTGAGAAAATGGTTTGCTTATTTATTTTAAAGAATCGTTTAATGAATTTTTCTGGAAATTCATCATATCCTTTCACAATAACTTTATCAATTTTTCTATTTGATGAATCGGAAATTGTTAATTCAATAATTAATGTATCGTTTTTCAAAATTGGGTTGATATATGAAATCTCTGAAAATGATTTTCCTATTTTATCTATTTGTTCAAGTAGTTGATTTGTAAATTCATCAAACTCATTTGTTTTTATTTTTATTGAATCAATCGCTAACTCTGATGTTTGTGAAGCACCATAAAGTTTAGTTCTTTCCTCGGGTTTAAGTTTGTTAATAATAATAATTTTGTTGGTTTTTTTTCCTAAATTAATATGGGCACTAAAAGTTTTGTCTGCTTTAGAGATAGAATCTATTCTTGCAGTAAAGAATCCTCTTTTTTTAACTTGTTGTAAAATTCTATCAACCTCATCTAAAACATCTTTTTTTAGAGCATGTTTTTTTATGAAAGAAATTTCATTTAAAATAGTTGTTTGAATTGAGTCTGATGCGGCTATATTTAACTCAAGATTTTGACCAATAGTCTCATGAGAAAAATAGCTCAAAAAAAGTATATATATATAAGGTATAATTTTTTTATTCAAAATAGTGCTTAAAAAGGTTCAAATGTACCCTAAAATATGAAAACATCAACAGATTGTATTTATACATAAAAAAATTACTAAATCAGATTTGAATAGAAAGAAATTAATTGTACATTTGCGCACTCTTAAAAAAGAGTAAAATTTTTAGTACAAACGAAAAATAGTAATAATTTAGTATGCCAACTATACAACAATTAGTTCGTAAAGGAAGAACCAAAATAACTAAGAAGAGTAAATCGGCTGCTTTGTCGTCTTGTCCTCAAAGGCGTGGAGTGTGTACACGTGTTTATACTACAACACCAAAGAAACCTAATTCAGCAATGAGAAAAGTTGCCAGAGTTAGATTAACAAATGGTAATGAGATAAACGCATACATCCCAGGTGAAGGACATAACTTACAAGAGCACTCGATAGTATTAGTTAGAGGTGGAAGGGTAAAAGATTTGCCAGGAGTAAAGTATCACGTTGTACGTGGAGCTTTAGATACGGCGGGAGTTGAGGGAAGAACTCAGCGTAGATCAAAGTATGGTGCAAAACGCCCAAAAAAGTAATTTAGTAACTTTTTTAATGTAAAGACATGAGAAAAAGAGCAGCAAAAAAAAGAGTCTTACTTCCAGATCCAAAATTTAATGATCAGTTAGTAACACGTTTTGTGAACAACCTAATGTGGGCCGGAAAAAAATCGGTAGCATTTAAAGTATTTTATGATGCTATAGCCATTGTAGAAGAAAGAAAGGAAGACGAAGAAAAAACAGCATTAGAAATTTGGAAAGATGCATTATCTAACGTGATGCCTCAAGTAGAGGTTCGTTCTAGACGAGTTGGAGGGGCAACATTTCAAATTCCAATGCAAATAAGGCCAGATCGAAAAGTATCTATGGCTATTAAATGGATGATTTTGTACACTCGTAAGAGAAACGAAAAAACCATGGCTCAGCGTTTAGCAGCAGAAATCTTAGCAGCAGCAAAAGAAGAAGGAGCAGCAGTTAAAAAACGTACAGATACCCATAAAATGGCAGAAGCAAACAAAGCATTCTCTCACTTTAGATTTTAATAGAAATGGCTAGAGATTTAAAATATACCAGAAATATTGGGATTGCAGCACATATTGATGCTGGAAAAACAACAACAACAGAACGTGTATTGTACTATACAGGTGTTTCTCATAAGATTGGAGAAGTACATGATGGTGCAGCTACTATGGACTGGATGGAGCAAGAGCAAGAAAGAGGTATTACAATTACTTCTGCTGCAACTACTTGTACATGGCAGTTTCCAATGGAAAATGCTCAGATTCTTCCAGATACTAAGGATTACCATTTTAACATTATTGATACCCCAGGTCACGTAGATTTTACCGTAGAGGTAAATAGATCTTTACGTGTTCTTGATGGTTTAGTATTTTTGTTTTCTGCAGTTGATGGTGTTGAGCCACAATCAGAAACAAACTGGAGACTTGCAGATAACTACAAAGTGCCAAGAATTGGTTTTGTTAATAAAATGGACCGTCAAGGGTCAGATTTTATGATGGTTTGTAAGCAAGTAAAAGATATGTTAGGTTCTAATGCAGTGCCAATTGTTTTAAATATTGGTGACGAAGAGAACTTTAAAGGTATTGTAGATCTAGTTAAGAACAGAGCTATTATATGGCATGAAGAAGGAATGGGTTCAACGTTTGATGTTGTTGATATTCCTGAAGACTTAAAAGAAGAAGCAAAGATTCTTCGTGGTAAACTTATTGAAGAAGTTGCTGCTTATGATGAGGATTTGCTAGAAAAATATATGGAAGATGAAGATTCTATAACAGAAGAAGAAGTGCACAATGCATTGAGAGCTGCTGTAATGGATATGTCTATTATTCCTATGATTTGTGGTTCTGCATTTAAAAATAAAGGAGTTCAGTTTCTATTAGACGCTGTATGCCGTTATTTACCTTCTCCTATGGATAAGGAAGGAATTATTGGAACCGACCCTAATTCAGGTGAAGAAATTTTACGTAAACCAGATGCAAAAGAACCTTTTGCTGCTTTAGCATTTAAAATTGCAACAGACCCTTTTGTTGGTCGTCTTGCTTTTTTTAGAGCGTATTCAGGTCGTTTAGATGCAGGTTCTTACGTTTTAAATAATCGTTCAGGTAAAAAAGAGCGTATCTCTCGTATTTATCAAATGCATGCTAATAAACAAAATGCAATTGATTATATTGAAGCAGGTGATATTGGAGCTGCTGTAGGATTTAAATCTATAAAAACAGGAGATACATTATCTGATGAAAAACATCCAATTGTTTTAGAATCAATGGACTTTCCAGATCCAGTAATTGGTATTGCTATAGAGCCTAAAACAAAAGCTGATGTTGAAAAAATGGGTACAGCATTGTCAAAATTGGCAGAAGAAGACCCTACTTTTCAAGTAAAAACAGATGAAGCTTCTGGGCAAACAATTATCTCAGGAATGGGAGAATTACACCTAGATATTATTGTTGATAGAATGAGACGTGAATTTAAAGTCGAATTAAATCAAGGTGAGCCTCAAGTTGAATACAAAGAAGCTTTAACAAAAACTGCTGAGCACAGAGAAGTGTATAAGAAACAATCTGGAGGACGTGGTAAATTTGGAGATATTGTATTTGAAATGGGTCAAGTAGATGAAGATTGGACTGGTACAGGTTTACAGTTTGTAGATGTTATTAAAGGAGGACGTATTCCAAAAGAATTTATTCCATCTGTAGAAAAAGGATTTGCAATGGCAATGAAGAATGGTCCTTTAGCTGGGTTTGAAATGGATTCTATGAAAATTACATTGAAAGATGGTTCTTTTCATGCTGTGGATTCTGATGCACTTTCGTTTGAATTAGCAGCAAAATTAGGATATAAAGCGGCTGCCAAAGCAGCAGGTGCAGTTGTTCTTGAGCCTATAATGAAAATGGATGTTGTTACACCTGAAGATTATATGGGTGATATTGTAGGAGATTTAAATAGAAGAAGAGGCCAAGTGAATGCAATGGATGACAGAGCAGGAGCAAAAGTTGTGAAAGCAGATGTACCATTGTCCGAGATGTTTGGTTATGTTACTACATTAAGAACATTATCTTCTGGTAGAGCAACCTCTACTATGGAATTTTCTCACTATGCAGAAACTCCTTCTAATATTTCAGAAGCAGTAATTACTAAAGCTAAAGGTTAATAAGATATTAAGATGAGTCAAAAAATTAGAATAAAATTAAAGTCTTACGATTACAATTTAGTAGATAAGTCTGCTGAGAAGATTGTAAAGACGGTTAAAAGTACTGGAGCAGTTGTAAATGGTCCAATTCCTTTACCAACTAATAAAAAAATATTTACGGTTTTACGTTCACCTCACGTGAATAAAAAATCTAGAGAACAGTTTCAATTATCTGCATACAAACGTTTGTTAGATATTTACAGTTCTTCGTCAAAGACTATTGATGCTTTAATGAAGCTTGAATTACCAAGTGGAGTAGAGGTTGAGATTAAAGTATAAGTATAAACAATAAAATTGTGAGGTAACCTTTTTGGTTGTTTTGTAATATTAGAGTAACATGTCCGGAGCGTTTCGCGAAGGAAAAACGGTTAAAAACATATTCAGCGTTGAAAATGTTTTAACGCTGTTTTTTTTAGCAAAATTTAAAGGAAATATAAATAAGTAAACAATTAATAATTAATTAAATATGTCTGGGTTAATAGGTAGAAAAATCGGAATGACCAGCTTATTCGACGAAAACGGGAAGAATATTCCTTGTACAGTAATCGAAGCAGGTCCATGCGTTGTTACCCAAGTCAGAACCGAAGAGGTTGACGGATACAATGCGTTACAACTTGGTTTCGATGACAAAAAGGCGAAGAGTTCTAACAAAGCGTTAGATGGTCACTTTAAAAAAGCTGGCACCACTGCTAAAAGAAAAGTCATTGAATTTCAAGGATTTGAAAAAGAGTACAATTTAGGAGACTCTATTACTGTTGAACATTTTGAAGAAGGCGAGTTTGTCGATGTATCTGGTGTATCTAAAGGTAAAGGTTTCCAAGGAGTTGTAAAACGACACGGTTTTGCCGGAGTTGGTCAAGCAACTCACGGTCAACACAACCGTTTAAGAGCTCCAGGTTCTATTGGTGCTGCATCATATCCAGCGAGAGTATTCAAAGGAATGAGAATGGCCGGAAGAATGGGTGGTGATAAAGTGAAAGTTCAAAACTTAAGAGTTTTAAAAGTAGTTGCTGAAAAGAATCTACTTGTTGTAAAAGGAGCAATTCCTGGTCACAAAAATTCTTACATAACTATTCAGAAATAATGAAAGTAGCAGTTTTAGACATTAATGGTAAAGATACTGGAAGAAAGGTTGAGCTTTCTCAAGAAGTATTCGGAATAGAACCTAATGATCACGCTATCTATTTAGATGTTAAGCAATTCTTGGCTAATCAAAGACAAGGAACGCACAAATCTAAAGAGCGTGCAGAGATCGCAGGAAGTACAAGAAAGATAAAAAAACAAAAAGGAACAGGTACAGCTCGTGCGGGTAGTATCAAATCTCCTGTTTTTAGAGGTGGAGGTCGAGTTTTCGGTCCAAGACCAAGAAGCTATTCTTTCAAATTGAATAAAAATTTAAAGCATTTAGCACGTAAATCTGCTTTAAGTATTCAAGCTAAAGACAATAACTTAGTAGTCATTGAAGACTTTAATTTTGATACAGTGAAAACAAAAAATTTCACCAATGTATTGAAAGCATTAGAGTTAGAGTCTAAAAAGTCATTGTTTGTATTGAGCGGGTCAAATAATAATGTATATTTGTCTTCTCGAAATTTAAAAACATCTAAGGTTGTAAGCAACTCAGGATTAAACACTTACGGTATTTTAAATGCAGGTAAAGTGGTGATTTCTGAAAGCTCTTTAGAAGAAATTAAAAACAATTTAAGTAAATAGGATGAGTATTTTAATAAAACCTATTATTACGGAAAAAGCTACCAATGATAGTGAGTTACACAACCGCTATGCATTTGTAGTAGATAAGAAAGCTAATAAAATAGAAATTAAGAAAGCAGTTGAAACTGCTTACGGAGTTTCTATATCTAGTGTAAAAACTTTAAATTATCCAGTACAAAAAAATACTAAATTCACTAAAAAGGGTTTAGTAACTGGTAAAAAAGGAGCTTATAAAAAAGCAATTATACAGTTAGCAGAGGGAGAGAGCATTGATTTTTATAACAATCTTTAAGAAAGGAAGAAATGTCAGTTAGAAAATTAAAACCAATAACACCAGGTCAGCGTTTTAGAGTTGTAAATGGATTCGACGCCATTACAACTGATAAGCCGGAGAAGAGTTTATTAGCTCCGAATAAAAGATCTGGAGGTCGAAACAATCAGGGAAGAATGACTACCCGTAACATCGGTGGTGGTCATAAACAAAGATATCGTATTATCGATTTTAAAAGAGATAAAAACGGTGTTCCTGCAACAGTTAAAACTATCGAATACGATCCAAATCGTACAGCATTTATTGCGTTAGTTAGTTATACTGATGGTGAAAAACGTTATGTGATAGCACAAAACGGTTTAAAAGTAGGTCAAACTATAATATCAGGTTCAGGTGCTGCACCAGAGATTGGTAATACCATGCCTTTAAGTGATATTCCTTTAGGAACTACAATTTCTTGTATAGAGTTACGTCCTGGACAAGGTGCTGTTATGGCACGTTCTGCAGGTTCATTTGCTCAGTTAATGGCAAGAGATGGTAAATACGCAACGGTTAAGTTACCATCAGGTGAAACAAGATTAATCTTGTTGACTTGTATTGCTACAATTGGAGTTGTTTCTAATTCAGATCATCAACTACTTGTTTCAGGTAAAGCTGGTAGATCTAGATGGTTAGGTAGAAGACCAAGAACTAGAGCAGTTGTAATGAATCCAGTCGATCACCCAATGGGTGGTGGTGAAGGAAAATCTTCAGGAGGTCATCCACGATCTAGAAATGGTATTCCAGCAAAAGGATTTAAGACAAGATCTAAGACCAAAGCGAGTAATAAATATATTCTAGAACGTAGAAAGAAATAATAAGTCATGGCAAGATCATTAAAAAAAGGACCTTATATTCACTATAAGTTAGAGAAGAAAGTAATGGCTAATGTAGAAGCAGGAAAAAAATCTGTAATCAAAACTTGGTCTAGAGCAAGTATGATTTCACCTGATTTCGTTGGTCAAACTATAGCAGTGCATAATGGACGTCAATTCGTTCCTGTATATGTTACTGAAAATATGGTAGGACATAAATTAGGAGAATTTTCACCAACACGTTCATTTAGAGGACATGCAGGTGCAAAAAATAAAGGTAAAAAATAGTAGGCAATGGGAGTTCGTAAACACAATATGGCACAGCAGTTAAAGGAGGCTAGGAAAAGTAAAGCTTTTGCTAAACTAACTAACTGTCCTACGTCACCGAGAAAAATGCGTTTAGTTGCAGATCAAATAAGAGGTGTAGAAGTTGAAAAAGCTTTACAAATCTTAAAATTCAGTCCAAAAGAAGCATCTATCAACTTAGAGAAATTGTTATTGTCTGCAATTGCAAACTGGCAAGCTAAGAATGAAGAAGCTAGTATTGAAGATGCTGGATTATTTGTAAAATCTATATGTGTAGATAGCGCAGGAATGTTAAAAAGATTAAGACCAGCTCCGCAGGGGCGTGCACATAGAATTCGAAAGCGTTCTAATCACGTTACTTTAGAGTTAGGTGCAAAAAATATCAGTAATTAATCATTAGTAGAAATGGGACAAAAAACTAATCCAATAGGAAATCGTTTAGGAATTATCAGAGGATGGGAATCAAACTGGTATGGTGGAAAGAACTACGGTGATAAAATCGCTGAAGATGACAAAATAAGAAAGTATGTAAATGCTAGATTATTTAAAGCAAGTGTTTCTCGAGTAATTATTGAGCGTACTTTAAAACTTGTAACCGTTACTATCACTACGGCACGTCCAGGAATCATTATTGGTAAAGGAGGTCAAGAGGTAGACAAGTTAAAAGAAGAGCTTAAGAAAATTACAGGGAAAGAAGTTCAAATTAATATTTTTGAAATTAAACGTCCAGAATTAGATGCTAAATTAGTAGCTTCTAGTGTTGCACGTCAAATCGAAAATAGAATTTCTTACAAGAGAGCAATTAAAATGGCTATCGCTGCCTCTATTAGAATGAATGCGGAAGGAATTAAAATCCAAATCTCTGGTCGTTTAAACGGAGCAGAAATGGCACGTTCTGAGCATTATAAAGAAGGTAGAATTCCTCTGTCTACTTTTAGAGCAGATATAGATTATGCACTTGTTGAATCACATACTACATACGGAAGAATCGGTGTGAAAGTATGGATTATGAAAGGTGAGGTATATGGTAAGAGAGAATTATCTCCATTAGTTGGTTTGTCTAAAAAACAGAGTGGACCAAATAAGGGTGCTGGTAATCAGAAACGTCAACAACCTCGTAGAAGAAAATAATTTTTAAAATTTAGAAATTAACAATGTTACAGCCAAAAAGAGTAAAATACCGTAAGGTACAGAAGGCGAAAGGAAATATGAATGGTATTTCTGGTAGAGGTAATCAACTTTCTAATGGAATGTTTGGTATTAAGTCTATCGACCAGAATCTTTTAACCTCACGTCAAATTGAAGCAGCTCGTATCGCGGCAACTCGTCATATGAAAAGAGAAGGACAACTCTGGATTAAGGTATTTCCAGATAAGCCTATTACCAAGAAACCCCTAGAAGTACGTATGGGTAAAGGAAAAGGAGCTCCAGATCATTTCGTTGCAGTTATAAAGCCAGGTAGAATTTTGTTTGAAATTGGTGGAGTGCCAATGGATGTTGCAAAAGAAGCTTTACGTTTAGCCGCTCAAAAACTTCCAGTAAGAACGAAGTTTGTAATAGCAAGAGATTTTGATATTAACGCTTAATTCTATAAGAACATGAAACAATCAGAAATTAAAGAATTATCAGCTACTGATTTACAAGAGAAGTTGGGAGCGTTGCAGAAAAATTATAATGATCTTAAGATGGCACATGCCATTACTCCATTGGAAAACCCAATGCAGTTAAGAAGCTTAAGAAGAACTGTAGCAAAACTTGCAACAGAATTAACAAAAAGAGAATTACAATAATTCTAAGTCAGTTTT
>Ga0209504_1000320_pt1 | contig 43639 bp, 36 predicted proteins | sample COGITO_mtgs_1005_FD_184791 | JGI IMG/M metagenome (GOLD analysis project Ga0209504, IMG submission 184791) | Pelagic marine microbial communities from North Sea - COGITO_mtgs_100511 (SPAdes) (version 2) | ecosystem: Environmental > Aquatic > Marine > Epipelagic ...
TTAGTAGGGGCAGTCATTGGTACGCTGCTATTAACGATGCAAGGGAAAGATAAAAATAATGCCATTCCTTTTGGTCCATACATCGCAGCTGCCGGCTTTATCGCCATGTTGTGGGGTGAGCAAATCACCGCCGCTTATCTGGCAACCCTTGGCCTGTAAACGCCTGGTTATCAACAGGATATGAGCAACTTTATTGTTGGTTTAACCGGCGGTATTGGCAGTGGCAAGACTACCATTGCCAATCTGTTTGCGAATTTGGGTATCACTTTGGTGGATGCCGATATCGTTGCCAGACAAGTGGTTGAACCTGGACAACCGGCGTTAACCGCCATCGCCGCGCATTTTGGGCCACAGTTCCTGCAAACTGACGGCAGTTTGCACCGGGCATTACTGCGGCAGCGAATTTTCAGCGACCCGCAGGCTAAAAGCTGGCTGGACCAACTGTTACACCCGCTGATCCGCCAACAAATGCTGCTGCAACTGCAACATGCTACTTCGGCTTACGTCTTGCTGGTGGCGCCACTGCTGATTGAAAACGGTCTGACCAGCTTCATTGATCAGCTGCTGGTGGTTGATATTCAACCAGAAACCCAGATTGAACGCACCAGTCACCGCGATAAGGTCAATCAGCAGCAAGTTGCGGCTATTATCGCAACACAATGCACACGAGAACAACGGCTAGCACTGGCCGACCAGATTATCAACAACGATCAGCCCCCTGCGGTTTTACCGGAGAAAGTTCAGCAATTGCATCAAATTTATTTAGCTTTGGCGGCAGAAAAACTAGCTAAATCGCTGACTTAAGGTTATGTTAACTGATGGGCCGAAACGCGGTCCGTTGCGTTATTCTGGTGAACTGCAACTATGACTGAACTGCTCTACGAACATCCGCTGAATGAAAAAGTCCGGACCTATCTGCGGGTGGAGTATTTGTTTGCGCAGGTTAATCATCAGTTAGCACTTGCCAATGAATCGCAGCAGCTCGGTTTTTTCACTTCGTTATTCGCGTTGATTGAAGTTTTAGATCGTAACGACATCCGCCCTGACTTAATTAAAGATGTGGAACGTTGTGAAAGTGCCCTGGTTGGCTGGTCACGTCACCCTTCTATTTCCGATGACAGCCTGCAGACCATGCTACAACAGGCAGTTCGCCTGCAAAGTGAACTGATCCGAGGTTCGAAATTTGCTAACGTCTTAAAAGACGACAAGTTTTTAGGGCCGCTGCGACAGCGGTTTTTTATCCCTGGCGGCACCTGCTACTTTGATTTGCCGCAATTGCATTTCTGGTACACCCAACCGCTGGAAACCCGGCAAAAGTCGGCACAAGACTGGATTGGTCAATTGCAACTGGTTGAACGTGCCATTAGTTTTGTGCTGACCTTTATTCGTGAACGCGGTCAGTTTCAGACCGTGGTAGCCGACAATGGTTATTATCAGAGTAATACTGAACAATTTGAATTACTTAGATTAAATTACCCGCTGGAATATGGCTGTTACCCGACGATTAGTGGCAATAAATACCGTTACGCCATTCGCTTTATGCAACTGTGCGACACCCAGGGTCGCGCCACGTCCGATAAAAACATTCATTTCCAATTGGCCTGTTGCTGATACCACAGCGGCAATCCCCGATGAAGACAGCAGCCATTCGGCAGCAAGCTCAGGTATAATGCCCGCATAATTGTTGCTACCAGAAGTCCGTTATGAGCCAAATCACCGTGAAATGCCCAACCTGTCAAACCGCCGTTATTTGGGGGCCAGACTCCGCTTTCCGCCCTTTTTGCAGCGACCGCTGTAGGCTGATCGACTTAGGCGAATGGGCCAGCGACAGCCGCCGAATTCCGGATACCAGCCCGATTGAAGCAGGGCTTGGCGATGTTGATTTGTTAGCACTTGATGATGCGTTAATGGCGCAAGAGAATGGATTTTTTAAAGAGTAGTCCATGGTAATGGCGGACTAGCTTCGCTGAGTCCGCCCTACTTTTTTGCACTCATTCAGATATTTACCGTAGGGCATACTCGCCGCGTCAGCGGTAGTGCGCCGGATTATCATATGCAATTTCGCCACTCAGCGGCGGACTAGCGTCGCTGAGTCCGCCCTACACAGGTTGATACAACGCTAACACTTTATCCAAAATTGGCTGATTGGCATCCGGAAACTGGTAATTGCCAAGCTCGCTGTAATGCACCCATGCCACCTGCTGCCCCTCCAGCCCTTCTCCAGAGCCCGCGGTCTCACTGACCAGCCAGACATCCAGTAATACGGTTTTCTCCGGATAAGCATACTCCAGTTGCATCAGCGGTGCTGCCTGCTGCACCTGCAGACCAACTTCTTCCATGAGCTCGCGGCGAAGCGCGTCCAACACGGTTTCACCCTGCTCGACTTTACCGCCCGGAAATTCCCAGCGACCGCCCTGATGTAGTTGATCGGGTCTTTTACTGATAAAAATCTGTGCACCACGTTGGATCACGCCAACAGCGACATGGATTAGTTTTTTGGTGGATTGCATTATTTGTCCCATCAAGTTGCGGTTCGTGTTCATGCCTAAAAACGAACAACTTTTCCAGAATTAAAAAAGGCAGAGAAAACTCTGCCTTTTTGTTATTTCAGTCTCTTCACGTCAATATCGCTTAGCTTAATTTACCATGACACTGTTTGTACTTTTTACCGGAACCACAAGGGCAAGCATCATTGCGGCCGATTTTTTCTGCTTCGCGAAATACCGGACCTGGTGACGTTGCTGGCACTTCGCCACCAATGTGCTCAGCTTCGGCATGCTGGAACTCCATCGGCACCGCATCGGCTTTGCGACGTTGATCTTCCACCGCTTCGACATCCTCCGGCGCGCGGATTTGTACCCGGCTTAACACACCAATCACGTCCAGCTTCAGCTGGTCGAGCATGGTTGAAAACAGTTCAAAGGCTTCGCGTTTGTATTCCTGCTTCGGGTTTTTCTGCGCATAACCACGTAAGTTAATACCCTGACGCAAATGATCCATTGCCGCCAAATGTTCTTTCCAATGCGTATCCAGGCTTTGCAACATCACTGCTTTTTCAAACTGACGCAGTACCGGCGCTCCAACCATTTCTTCTTTGAGCTGGTAAGACTTTTCCACCACTTCATGAATACGTTCTTTGAGTTTCTCTTCAAACAACTTGTTGTCATCAGCCAGCCATTTGGCAATTGGCATATCCAGCGCGAAATCTGAACGCATGCGGTTTTCGAGGCCCGGAATATCCCACATTTCGTCAAGCGACTGCGGCGGAATATACTGATCCAGCACCGATTGCACCACATCCTGACGAATAGCAGCCACAGTTTCGGTAATGTCGTCGGTGGCTAACAGCTCGTTACGCTGCTCATACACCACTTTACGCTGATCGTTCGCAACGTCATCAAATTCAAGCAGTTGTTTACGGATATCGAAGTTACGCGCTTCTACTTTACGCTGCGCATTTTCAATAGCACGGCTGACAAGCGGATGTTCAATCGCTTCGCCATCTTCCATACCGAGTTTACGCATCATACCGGCCATACGGTCTGAGGCAAAAATACGCATTAACGCATCATCCAGTGCCAGATAAAAACGGCTGGAACCGGCATCACCCTGCCGACCAGAACGTCCGCGCAGCTGGTTATCGATACGGCGTGATTCATGCCGTTCAGTACCAATAATATGCAGACCACCCGCAGCAATCACCGCATCATGGCGGAGTTGCCACTGCGCTTTAATCTCGCTGATTTCTGCGTCGGTTGGCGCCGTTAATTTAGCCACTTCTGACTGCCAGTTACCACCGAGCACAATGTCGGTACCACGACCGGCCATGTTGGTCGCAATAGTCACCGCACCCGGACGACCTGCTTCTGCAATAATTTGTGCTTCATTGGCGTGGAACTTAGCGTTCAGCACCTGATGCTGAATTTTTGCTTTGTGCAGTAACGATGATAAATATTCCGAGCTTTCAATCGAAGCCGTACCGACCAGCACCGGACGCGCCGCATCGCGAGTTGCTTCGATATCTTTAATAATTGCCTGATATTTTTCTTCTGCCGTCAAGTACACCAAATCTGGCATATCTTTACGCACCATCGGCCGGTTGGTTGGAACCACGATGGTTTCCAGGCCATAAATTTGTTGAAATTCAAAGGCTTCAGTATCAGCAGTACCCGTCATGCCGGAAAGCTTCAGGTACAAACGGAAGTAGTTCTGGAAAGTGATCGATGCCAGCGTCTGGTTTTCGTTCTGAATGCGCACACCTTCTTTGGCTTCAATCGCCTGGTGCAGACCTTCAGACCAACGACGGCCTTCCATGGTACGGCCGGTGTGTTCGTCAACGATAACTACCTGACCATCTTTGATCACATAATCAACGTCTTTCTTAAACAGGTTGTGTGCGCGCAGAGCGGCATAGGTGTGGTGCAATAAAGTGATGTTGCTGGCCGAGAATAACGACTCGCCTTCAGCCATCAAACCACGTTCCAGCAGAATTTCTTCCACCCGAATCTGACCCAGTTCGGTCAGATAAATTTGCTTGGCTTTTTCATCGATGGTGAAATGGCCATCGCCCATTTGACCTTCTTCATCTTCTTTTTCCTGCCGGTCCAGCATCGGAACCACAGTATTAATCTGACGATAGAGCTCAGAGCTGTCTTCAGCCTGACCAGAAATGATCAGCGGGGTACGGGCTTCATCGATTAAAATCGAGTCCACTTCATCGATAATGGCAAAGGCCAGATCGCGCTGTACACGCTCTGCCATGCTGAATGCCATATTGTCGCGCAGGTAGTCAAAACCGAATTCGTTGTTGGTACCGTAAGTAATATCAGCGGCATAAGCCTGCTGTTTTTCCGGATGTTGCATGCCAGGGACGTTAACACCCACAGTCAGACCCAAAAATCCGAACAGCGGTTCATTGGTCGCGGCATCGCGTTTTGCCAGATAGTCGTTGACGGTAATCACGTGCACTGAACTACCGCCAAGCGCGTTGAGGTATGCTGGCAAAGTCGCGGTTAAGGTTTTACCTTCACCGGTACGCATTTCCGAGATTTTACCTTGATGCAGCACGATACCGCCCAGTAACTGCACATCAAAATGGCGCATACCAAAAATACGTTTACTGGCTTCGCGTACCGTGGCAAACGCTTCTGGCAGTAAATCATCCAGCGTCGCGCCATCAGTAACCCGCTGCTTAAACTCAGCAGTCTTCGCTTTTAACTGTTCATCGGACAGTGCAGCAAACTGGCCTTCCATGCTGTTGATCTGGTCAACCGTTTTCTGAAGCTTTTTCAGGTAACGATCGTTGCGACTACCAATCAATTTGGTAAAAAGTTTTCCAAACATTGTCCAAGTACCACTTTATTGTTGAGACTGGCGCGCAGTCCTGGCAGAGCCATATAAGTTTTTAGTCCGACGATTCACAAACAACATCGGGTCTATTTGCTGACCATCTTTTAACACTTCGTAATGCACATGCGGTCCGGTCGAACGCCCCGTGTTGCCTAAAGTTGCAATTTTCTGGCCTTTACTGACCAGACTGCCAATCTCGGTGTTCACCGTTTTGGCATGACCATACCGGCTGCGATAGCCATCAGCATGTTCAATTTCGACCATTAATCCATAACCAAATCGTTCACCTGCCCAGGTCACAATGCCACCGGCAGTTGCATGCACTGGATCGCCTTCATCCCCTGCGAAATCGACGCCTTTATGCACCGCAGGACGGCCGCTGAACGGGTCATTGCGAACGCCAAAACCTGACGACAGATAACCACTTTTTACCGGTCGACCTGACAGCTGACTATTGTTACCAATATTGTGATTCAGATCGATAGATTCAAGTAAGGCGAAACGGGTTTGTTCAGATTGCAGATTTTGCTCAAGATCGGTCAGTTGCAGCAGCACATGGTTGAGTTCGGCCAGACTGATTTCGGTAGGTGTTTGCGCCGGGCCACCGATCGCCGGGGCGGCGTGTAAATCAAATTCATCCAAGGACAGATTTGCAGCATCAATAAGGCGCTCACCCACCATATTTAAGCGATTTACTTGTGCCTGTAACGAAGCCACTTTAGCGGTCAAAGCAGCAATTTGGTGTTCTGCCCTTAACCGAATGGCCTCAACTTGCGCCGCATCCACCGTTGGATTTCCAGACAGTGGCAATACCTGCTGACTGGCATCGGACCATAACCGGCCTGCCGCAGCTCCTAAACCCATTGCAATACTGAACAACAATACCGCAGTCACCGCCCATTGCCGGGGAGTTGCCCCAAAGCTATGGCTGCGATGTTGCTCGCGATAAAAAACTGGTAGACTCATGGGACCTCAGTTTCTGGTTGTTGTTAGTTATGGCCCGCTATACACGCAAACCTGTCGACGTCACTGCGTTGTTGCAACAAAACACTTCACAGAGTTGGTTGCAAGGCATGCAGCAGACAGAAATAGTGCGTCAACTTAATACCGAATTAATCCGGATCCTGCAACTGGAAAAACCATATTTCTGCAAGGTCAGCCGCATCCAGGCTGGCAGAGTGCAAATTTTGTGCGGTTCTGCCGCTTGGGCCACCCGCATCAAAATGCAAAGAGCGGCCATTCTAGACAATTTCCGCCAAAAAATCTTGCCTGATTTGGCAGGCCTCGATATCGACCTAACCCCCAACTCCGAGCTGAGTTACCAACAAGCGCAAAATCAAACCACAGCCCCGGAACAACGACAGATGTCGGAGCAAGCTGGCGCTTATTTACTAGCCGCGGCCGAAGGTGCCGATCCGCAACTAGCAGCCAGCTTAAAACGCCTGGCGGCCTCGGCTGGCAAAAAAAACCAGCCCTGACCAGCGGCAACCAATCCTGTTCAGCCCAATGAAAAGAGGTCAGAATTTTTGGGGTCAGAGTAGTACTCTGACCCCAAAAATTCTGACCTCTTACATTCTGACCCGGTAATTTTGATGAACTTATTCAAGCAAGCTGGGGTTTAAGCAAGCTGGGGCGCCAGATAAGAAATTGGCAACTGCGCTGGTTTGTCAAAGGTGACAAACTCCCAGTTTTCCTGGTCGGCCAATACCGCGTTTAACAGCTGGTTATTTAGGGCATGGCCAGTTTTATAAGACTTAAACTCGCCGAGAATGCTGTAACCGGCCATATATAAATCGCCAATCGCATCCAGAATTTTGTGTTTGATAAATTCGTCGTCGTAACGCAGACCGTCTTGGTTTAACACCCGGAATTCATCCAGCACTACGGCGTTGTCGAAACTGCCGCCTAACGCCAGGTTGTTGGCACGCAGATATTCAATATCCTGCAGGAAACCAAAGGTACGGGCACGGCTAATATCTTTAATAAAACTAGCGGCAGAGAAATCAAGTTTCATCCGTTGTTTGGTTTCGGCAATGACCGGGTGATCAAAGTCGATCGCAAAATCAATACGGAAACCGTGATGCGGCTTAAATTCCGCCCATTTATCACCGTCTTCAACGCGTACTGTTTTTTTGATTTTAATGAATTTTTTCGCCAGCTTTTGTTCGCTGACACCTGCTTCCAGCAGCAGGTAAACAAATGGATTGGCACTGCCATCCATAATGGGGATTTCGGCGGCATCCACTTCAACCAACAGGTTGTCGATGCCAAGGCCAGCCACTGCGGCCATTAGATGTTCGGTAGTCGATAACCGCACGCCATTTGGGTTGATTAAACAGGTACACATCACAGTATCACCTACCAATTCCGGTGATACTTTAAAATCTACCACTGGATTGAGGTCAACACGACGAAACACAATACCTGTGTTGTCAGGTGCAGGCCGGAGAGTTAGCGTAACCTTCTCACCCTTGTGCAAACCCACTCCGATAGAGCTGATAGATTTACTGATAGTACGTTGTTTAATCATCTTTTCTCGTCCTGTTCAATATTTGAACAAACCCAAACGGCGGCGAAGCATAGCATATGTTAACAAACTTGCCAATGCCCGGGTCGCAGCCCCGATATCACAACCCTGTGCGCCAAAAAGTCTCAGTATGGAGACTAGTCCGCTTGCTTACGCAGGAACGCCGGAATATCAAAAATATCGATATTGGCTTTATTATCTGCCTGTGGCTTGCTCTGTGCTGTCTCAACCGGCGCCATCGCAGGCATTGCATCACGCATTTCACGCGCGGCGTTTCCTGCATTGCCATAGACTGTGCCCGCATTACCATAAACGCTGGCTGAATGGCTGTTGTACTGAGTACGCACTGGTTCAGCCGGACGGTGATGACCATGCACCAGGCTAATGTCTGGCTTGCGCTCAGCACCAATACCGGTCGCAACCACAGTCACCCGCAGTTCGTCTGACATCTCAGGATCGATAACAGCACCTACCACCACAGTGGCGTTTTCAGAAGCAAAAGCTTTCACGGCATTACCAACGATTTCAAACTCTTCGATGGTTAAATCAAGACCGGCAGTGATATTCACCAGAATACCTTTGGCACCTGACAAATCGATATCTTCCAGTAACGGGCTGGAAATCGCTTGTTCAGCGGCTTCTTCCGCGCGGTCCGGACCTGAAGCACGACCGGTCCCCATCATGGCGGTACCCATTTCTGACATCACAGTACGCACGTCGGCGAAGTCGACGTTAATCAGACCAGGACGGGTGATAAGCTCTGCAATACCCTGTACTGCACCTAACAACACGTTGTTGGCCGCTTTGAACGCATCAAGCAGGCTGGTGCCTTTGCCCAATACTTTTAATAACTTGTCGTTTGGAATGGTGATTAACGAGTCGACATGTTTGGACAACTCTGCAATACCATCATCGGCATAGTTAGAACGTTTTTTGCCTTCAAATGGGAATGGCTTGGTTACAACTGCAACTGTCAGAATGCCTAATTCTCGGGCCACCTGCGCCACAATTGGCGCAGCGCCAGTACCCGTACCACCGCCCATACCGGCCGCGATAAATACCATGTCAGCACCCATAATGGTTTTTTTGATGGTGTCGCGGTCTTCTTCCGCCGAGCGGCGACCGACTTCCGGATTGGCACCGGCACCTAAACCTTTGGTGACATTGGCACCTAACTGCAAAGTCACGTGGGCCGATGAATTACGCAGCGCCTGCGCATCGGTATTGGCAGCGATAAACTCGACGCCTTCGATGTTGTTGGCCACCATATATTCAACAGCGTTGCCGCCACCACCACCGACACCTACAACTTTAATGACAGCTTCTTCGCTGTGGTTTTCCATTAACTCAAACATAGCTCTCTCTCCGTTTTTTATACGCTAATCCCCGTCATCCTTGACGGTACAGGGGTGTTGGCCGCGTTCACTCACTGGAACGCCAGCCCGGCCCATCACATAGTGCACTATGCTCATGGGTCGGATTGGCGCCCCAAACTCACTCACTTGCCGCCTACCTGTACCGCCAATGATTTAGGGAATACTCTCTCTCTTAAAATTTCTTAAAATTCGCCTTTAAACCAGCTGGTGACTTTTCGAAGTAATCCACCGACTGATTCGCGTGCTGCACCGGCCTTTTTCTGCTGCTGCCGCACATCTTTGCCGTACAATAACAGACCTACCACACTGGCATAGGCCGGATCCTGTACATATTCTGCTAAACCTTTTAATTTGGTCGGGAAACCTAACCGTACCGGCATCTGAAAGATATCCTCGGCAAACTCAATGGCACCTTCCATTTTGGCGGTACCACCGGTCAACACCACACCAGCGGCGATTTGCTCTTCCAGACCACTGGCGCGGACTTCTTCCAGCACCAGCTCAAATAATTCCTGATAACGTGGTTCCACCACTTCAGCCAGCGTGTGCCGCGACATACTGCGCGCCGGACGACCGCCGACACTTGGCACTTCAATACTTTCTTCTTTGCCGACCATGCTACGAAGCGCACAGGCGTACTGAATTTTGATTTCTTCGGCGTGGCCAATCGGCGTGCGGAAGATTTTGGCGATATCGCTGGTCACCTGATTACCAGCCACCGGGATCACCGCGGTGTGGCGCAGTGCACCATTGGTGTAAATCGAAATGTCGATGGTGCCACCGCCCATATCCACCACACACACGCCCAGCTCTTTTTCGTCTTCGGTCAGTACCGCATAACTCGATGCCAATGAACTGAAAATCAGTTGATCGACTTGCAACCCACAACGTTCCACACATTTTTCGATGTTTTTCGCCATATCGTTGGCGCAGGTGATGATATGGGCTTTGGCTTCCATCCGCACACCAGACATACCAATCGGGCTTTTAATGCCTTCTTGCATATCCACTGAAAATTCTTGTGGCAACACGTGCAATAACCGCCGTTCGGCCGAAATGGGCACTGATTTGGCAGCGTGGATCACGTTCGCCACGTCTTCGGCAGTGACTTCGGTGTCGTTGATCGGCACCATACCGCTTTCGTTCTGACAACGAATATGTTTGCCGGTAATGCCTAAATACACCGACGAGACCCGGCAATCGGCCATCAGCTCGGCTTCATCGATGGCGCGCTGCACCGCCTGCACTACCAGATTTAGATCATTGACGCCGCCTTTATCCATGCCGCGGGCAATATGGGTACCGACACCAACAATGCTCAGCTGATTGTCTGCGGTAATTTCGCCCACCAGCGCTTTGATCTGCGAAGTGCCGATATCTAAACCAACGATCAATTCCCGATCTAACGACTTGGTCATGCTTTTCTCTTTTCTAATTGCACTGGCGCTGGGGCGAAACGAACCGCCAGACCGGTGTCATACCGTAAGTCGACCTGCTCGATCGCTTCGGGTTTATGTTTACTGATAGAAGGGTACAAATCGATAAACCGCTGTACCCGTTTGAGCGTGTCTTCACGCCCCAATTTTAATTCGATGCCATTGCTGAGTTTTAATTGCCAGGCGAAGCGATCTGATACCGATAAACGCTCTGCTTCAAACTGGTGCAATGTTAACAGGCTTTGTACTCGCGTGAACATGGTCAGGGCATCCTGCTCGCTGCCTTGTGGGCCGGCCAGTTGCGGTAATTTAGCATTCAGCTGCGCAATGGGTGCTTTAAACACTTCACCTCTTTGGTTCAGCAAATATTCTAAATTCCAAATCGCCACCGGACTGTGCTCCGTCACCACAACCACCAACGTATCAGGCCATTGTTTGCGCACGGCTACCTGATACACCCAGGGTTGTTGCTGCAGGAACTGCTGCACCTGATCAACGTTCACCTTAAAGTAATTTCCGACAAATTCCTGCTGCAAAGTACGATGGAGTTTTGTTGGTTGAATATGTCCAAAGTCCCCGTACAGCTTCACTTGGCGGATTGGTGCATTTTGTTGATCCTGCACCCAGACCACCACCCGACTGACAAACCAGATCACTAAACATAACGACAGCAGAAAAAACAGCACACCACCGACAAAAGCCGGGGTGAAGGGTGTTTTTTGCTTGCTGCGTACTATCGTCATCAGCTTTGCTCTAACACTTTACGAACCAGTTGCTCGAAGCTGTAACCAGCGGCTTTGGCTGCCATTGGTACCAGCGATTTTTCGGTCATGCCCGGCACAGTGTTCACTTCCAGCAGGTAAAAATTGCCTGCTTCATCCATCATTGCATCAACCCGGCCCCAGACTTTAGCGTCCACCGCTTTAAACGCGGCGACAGAAACCTGTTGCAACAATAACGTTTGTTCTGCGCTCAGTGGCGCTGGACACAGATATTCAGTGCTGTTCGATTGATACTTGGCTTCGTAATCATAAAAGGCGCGTGGTGTACGCATTTCAATCACTGGCAAGGCCTGGCCGTCCAGCATCGACACGGTAAATTCCCGGCCCTGGATCCACTGCTCGACTAACACCGCATCATCATATTGAAACGCTAGTTCCAACGCGGCGTTTAATTCATCACCATTGGTGGCGACGCTCATGCCAATGCTGGAACCTTCGTTGGCCGGTTTCACCATCACTTTGCCGTTCAGGTTGCTGATAACGGCGCTATGGTCAATCGCTTCGTCTTTCACCGCCACCACAAATGGCGCCGTTGGCAAGCCATGGGCGCTGAACAGAAACTTACAACGGATTTTATCCATCGAAAGCGCCGATCCCAGCACACCGCTGCCGGTATAAGGGAAACCTGCCAGTTGCAGCGCACCTTGCATGGTGCCGTCTTCACCACCACGGCCGTGTAATACAATAAATACCCGCGCAAAACCAAGCGCTTTCAGCTCGGTTAAATCCTGTTCTTTCGGGTCAAAAGTGTGGGCATCGATGCCTTGATTTTGTAACGCTTTGAGTACCGCTGCGCCTGATTTTAATGACACTTCACGCTCGGCTGAAGTACCACCCAACATCACGGCGACTTTGCCAAAATTACTGCTCATTTTTGGCTCCGGCTTTTAGCAACACAATTTGAAGTTGTTGTGCTGCCAGTTGTTTGGCCAATGCACCAATATTGCCGGCACCTTGTGTCAACAGCACATCGCCGTCCTGTAATACGTCGGCCAGTGCGGCGGCTAAATCGGCCGGTTGCGCCACGTAAATTGGATCCAGCTGACCACGGGCGCGAATGCTACGACACAAACTGCGGCTGTCCGCTCCGGCAATCGGCGCTTCACCGGCGCTGTACACTTCCAGCAGCAACAAGGTATCAACAGTCGACAATACCTGCGCGAAATCTTCGTATAAATCACGGGTTCTGGTGTAACGGTGTGGCTGATACGCCATCACCAACCGGCGCTCTGGCCAGGCATTGCGTGCAGCTGCGACAGTGGCAGCCACTTCGGTTGGATGATGACCGTAGTCGTCCACCAACAGCACTTTGCCGCGGCCAGTGTCAAATTCGCCGTATTGCTGAAAACGCCGACCGATGCCTTCGAACTTGGCAAAAGCACTTAAAATCGCCGATTCTGCAATGCCTTCATCGCTGGCAATGGCAAAAGCGGCAGTGGCGTTTAAGGCGTTGTGCCGACCAGCCAGATTCAGCGCAACCTGACGGCTGTGGCCAGTTGGGTCGGTAATCACAAAAGCAGTTTGAGTACCGGCCTGGCTGAAATCGCTGATACGATAATCGGCATCGTCGCTAAAACCGTATGTCAGCACAGTGCGGCCGATTTGTGGAATAAGTTCACGCACCACCGGATCGTCAATACAGACCACCACCACGCCGTAAAATGGCAGGTTATGGCAGAATTCGAGGTAGGTGCTTTTCATTTTTTCAAAATCGCCCTGATAGGTTTCCATATGATCAGGTTCGATATTGGTAATGATGGCAGCCATTGGTTGCAAATGCAGGAACGACGCGTCGCTTTCATCGGCTTCGGCGATCAGGTAACGACCTGCTCCCAGCCTGGCATTGGTACCAGCGGAATTGAGTAAACCACCAATCACAAAAGTGGGATCGGTATTGGCTTCACCGAAAATCGACGCCACTAAACTGGTGGTGGTGGTTTTGCCGTGCGTGCCGGCAATGGCGATGCCATGGCGAAACCGCATCAGTTCAGCCAGCATTTGCGCGCGGCGAACTACAGGAATGCGTTGTTCAAGTGCGGCGGCGATTTCCGGGTTTTCGGCTTTAATCGCGCTGGAAACAACCACCACGCTGGCACCTTTGATATTTTCGGCAGCATGGCCAAAACAGACTTCTGCGCCTAATGAGGTCAAGCGTTCGACCACTGGATTAGGACCTAAATCTGAGCCAGAGACTTTGTAACCTTCGTTCAGCAGCACTTCGGCAATACCGCCCATGCCAGCCCCGCCAATGCCAACAAAGTGGATGCGTTCCACCCGGCGCATGGCGATTTTTTCCTGGGGCCTGGTCATTGTATTCATATTATTTTAACCCTATTACATGTCGACAAACCGCCACGACCTGTTCGGCCGCGTCGTCGATGGCACAAGAACGTGCCCGTTGTGCCATGTGCGCAAGCGGCGTTTTATCTGAAAGCCAGCTTTGCAGCAGCGACACTAACTTCTCATTGTTTAAATCTATTTGTGGCCACAACATGGCAGCGCCTTGTTGCACCAGCCAATTGGCATTCGCCGTCTGGTGATCGTCAATCGCACTGGGTAATGGCACAAAAATGGCTGCAACTCCCACACAAGCCACTTCGCTGACGGTTAAAGCGCCAGCACGGCAGATCACAACATCTGCCCAGCGGTAAGACTCCGCCATATTTTCAATAAAAGCAGTCACTTCCACTTGCAGCGAAGCTGGCGCATCGGCGTAACTTTGTTGCACTTGCGTTAACATCGCCTGACCGGTCTGATGCTTTACCTGAACAGGCCCACAGGCCGCGAGCTGCTTCAGCTGCGCCGGTAAAATATCATTCAGTGGTTTAGCGCCTAAACTACCACCGACGATCAAAATATTTAAGCCTTTACTGAAATTAATCTCAGTTTTTACCCCAATTAACTCACTACGTACCGGATTTCCCAACACACGGCGTTGCGCTAGACTGCTAAACGCGGTTGGGAACGCTACCATCACCTGCTGCGCTAGTTTCGCCAGTAATTTGTTGGTGGTACCAGCCACCGCATTTTGTTCATGAATAAGTAGTGGAATGCCTTTCATCCAGGCGGCAAATCCACCAGGCCCGCTGGCATAACCGCCAAACCCCAGCACAAGTTGTGGCTGCACTTGCTGAATGACTTTGCGCGCCTGGCAAATTGACCGCCACAACATCAAAGGTGCACTAAACAATGCTTTGATACTTTTACCGCGCAAACCGCCAACCTGAATGGCATGAAAATGCCAGCCAAAGCCGGGTACCAGCTTGGCTTCCATTCGATCAGCAGTGCCAAGCCAGTGAATAGTCCAACCTTGTGCATGCAGTAATTTGGCAACTGCCTGCGCCGGGAAAATATGGCCACCGGTGCCGCCCGCCATAATCAGCGCTGTAGGTCCGTTGCTATTAATCATGCGGACCTCCGCTAATGGCATGTTTACCTTTGAGCCGCACTTCAAAATCAATCCGCAGAATAATGGCCGCGGCTATCAACATTAAAATCAAACTACTACCACCAGAACTGACAAATGGCAGCGTCAGGCCTTTGGTCGGCAACACGCCGGTTGCGACACCGACGTTGACGAAGGTTTGACAGCCAATCCAGATCGCCAGTGCATAGGCCAAAAAACCGTGAAAACTTAACCCTTTTTGCAACGCTCGTTTGCCAATCCACAAGGCGCGGACAAACAGCAAAAACAGCAAGCTCATCACCAGCATTACACCAAACAAACCGGTTTCTTCGGCGATCACCGCCAGAATAAAGTCGGTGTGCGCTTCAGGCAGATATTCCAGCTTTTGCACCGAATTGCCTAAGCCCTGACCAAACCAACCGCCACGGCCAAAGGCCATTAAAGATTGGGTCAGCTGATAACCGCTACCAAAAGGGTCAGCCCAAGGGTCAAGGAAAGAAGTCACCCGCCGCCAGCGGTATTCGCTGTACACAATCAGCACCGCAATCGACATCAGGCCGGTAAATATCAGCCCGAAAAATTGCCACAACTTAGCGCCGGCTAAAAACAGCAGCACCACGCTGGTACCGAACATCACGATCACCGTGCCTAAATCCGGTTGCATCAGCAATAACACCGCAAAAGCAAACAGGATAAACAATGGCTTTAAAAAGCCTTTTAAGTTTTCCCGCACTTCTTCGTGACGCCGCACTAAGTAACTGGATAAATACACAAAAAAGAACAACTTAGCTGGCTCTGCCGTTTGAATACCGATAGGCCCAAGATACAACCAACGGGTACTACCGTTGACGTTCCGCCCCACCGCCAGCACCGCAATCAAGCCCAGTAAACCAACCACCAACAGCAATAAATTGGTGTTATGCCACCACTGGATTGGGATATTGAGCACGGCATAAGCCAGTGATAAACCAATCAGCATATAAATGCCGTGACGAATACTAAAATGCAGCGGGTTATCAAATAACCGTTCCGCCACCGGCACTGAAGCACTGGTCACCATCACAAAACCAACGCACAACAGCAATACCACTAAGGTGAAGAAAAACCGGTCGTAGCTAATACCATCTTCGGCTTGCCACCAATGGGCGATATCATCGCCGATATTGCTAAACCAATTCAGTGCCAGTTGCTTCATACCAGCACCTTCTGCACCAGCTCGGCGAATAACCGGCCCCGCTCTTCGTAGTTTTTAAACATATCAAGACTGGCGCAAGCAGGTGATAACAATACTAAATCGCCGGTTTTCGCCAAGCCTGTGGCAACTTTCACCGCCGCCGCTAAATCCGTCACTTCAATCGCGCCCGGCACCAATGCAGCAATCGCCGGACCGTCTTTGCCAAGGGTGATCAGCACATCAACCTGCGCCTTTAACACCGCAGCAAGTTCAGTAAAATCAGCGCCTTTGCCATCACCACCGGCAATTAAAATCAGTTTACCGGCAACGTCAGAGCGTAAGCCCTCAATGGCGGCTAACGTGGCGCCAACATTGGTGGCTTTAGAATCATTGATAAAACGGATGCCGTTTTGATTCGCCACCAAAGTGCAACGATGTGGCAAACTTTGATAAGTGCGAAGCGCTGCCGCCACACCATCGCGACTGGCGCCAGCCGCCAGTGCCAAAGCAGCAGCCGCTAACGCATTAAATTGATTGTGTTTACCAACTAACGACATTTCTGCCACTGGCAATAACGGCGCACCCGCCACTTGCAACCAGCGCTCGCCTTTCACTTCAACCACGCCGTAATCATTGCCGGTTAAGCTCAGCGCCAATTGTTGTGGAAGAGTTTGAGGCTGCTGTTGTGGTTGATGTTGAGGCTGCGTCAGCACATCGTCAGCGTTATAAACCGCCAACGCCGCATGCTGAAAAATCCGTTGTTTGGCCGCGGCATAAGCCGCCATCGAGCCATGGCGATCCAGATGATCTTCGGTCACATTCAGATTACAGGCCGCAACTAACTGCAGGTTATAGGTGGTATCGAGCTGAAAACTCGACAGTTCCAGCACATACACTTCAGTGTCACTTTCAGCCAAAGCATCCAGCACCGGCAAACCGATGTTGCCTGCCGCCAGCGCTTTGATGCCACTTTGCTCTAACATATAAGTCGCTAAAGTGGTGACGGTGGATTTACCATTGGAGCCGGTAATACCCAGCACTGGTTTCTGGTTCACTAAAGCAAATAATTCAACATCACCAATCAGTTGCGTGCCCTGCGCTACAGCAAACCGAATCGCCGGATGCGATAAATCAAGACCTGGGCTCACCAAAATCACATCCATTTTCGCCAAGCGGTTGGCATCGAGTTCGCCTAAATAAATGCCATCGACTTTTTCGGTTGGTACTGCGTCCAGGCCACTGACTTTTAACCTTGTATCCATCAGCGTTGGTTTCACGCCCTGTTTCAGCAAAAAGCGCACCGTGGCCAGACCGGAAAGGCCTAACCCCAATACTGCTACTTTTTTGCCTTGAAACAACTTCGTCATACCAAGCACCTGATTAACGCAGTTTTAAGGTCGCAAGACCTACTAACACAAAAATGATCGATAAAATCCAGAAACGAACAATCACCCGTGGCTCCGGCCAGCCTTTTAATTCGTAGTGGTGGTGAATGGGCGCCATCCGGAAAATCCGCTGGCCGCGCAGTTTGTACGAGCCAACCTGCAAAATCACCGACATGGTTTCAATGACAAAAATGCCGCCCATAATAATCAGCACAATTTCCTGGCGGACCAGCACCGCAATCACGCCCAAAATGGCGCCCAGCGCTAACGAGCCAACATCACCCATAAAAACTTGTGCCGGATAAGTGTTAAACCATAAAAAGCCAAGCCCGGCGCCGACAATGCTGGCGCAGACCACCACTAATTCGGAAGTGAGCGGTAAATGCGGAATATGTAGATAATTGGCGAACACCACGTTGCCGCTAACATAAGCGATAATGGCAAACGCCATCGCCACCATAATGGTTGGCACAATGGCCAGACCATCTAAACCATCGGTCAGGTTGACAGCGTTACTAAAACCCACCATCACAAAATAAGTCGTGACCAGGAAAAACAGCCCCAGTTGCGGCAGCACGTCTTTCATAAAAGGCACGATCAAGCTGGTTTCAGCCGGACGGTCTGAAGTGGCGTACAGGAAAAAGGCGGTCACAATGGCAAACACCGACTGCCAGAAATACTTCCAGCGGGCAATTAAACCTTTTGGATCTTTGCGGATCACTTTGCGGTAATCGTCGATAAAGCCAATCCAGCCGTAGCTGACCAGCACAAATAACACCACCCAAACGTATTTGTTGGATAAATCGGCCCACAGCAGGGTGCTGACGGCAATCGATCCTAAAATCAGCAAGCCGCCCATGGTCGGAGTGCCTTTTTTAGAGAAATGACTTTGTGGACCATCATCACGTACGGTCTGGCCAATTTGCAGTTTTTGCAAAGCGGCGATCAGTTTGGGTCCAAAATAGAGGCTTAAAAATAACGCTGTCAGAATGCCCAGAATGGATCTGAAGGTTAAGTAACTGAATACGTTAAACGCATTCACATATTGAGTGAGATACTCGGCTAACCAAACTAACATGCGCTTGTCTCCTGCTGACATCTTTCTAGCAAGTCCTGGACAACTAACTCCATCTTGGCGCTGCGTGAGCCTTTCACCAGAATGGACACTTCGGTATTGATATTTAAAAACGGCGTTAACTTCGTCACCAGCTGCTGGCGCGAACTAAAATGCGCGCCTTGCGCATGAAATTGTTCGCTGGCGTTCTGAGATAACACGCCAAGCGTGAACAGCTGATTAATACCTGCTTGCTTGGCATAGATGCCCACTTCTTCATGATACAAACGAGCATCCGGACCTAATTCGCCCATATCACCCAGTACCAGAATGCGGGTTCCAACATAAGACGCCAGTAGGTCAGTCGCGGCTTTCACCGATTCTGAATTGGCGTTGTAGGTATCATCAATAATCCGCAGATTTTCACGTGGTTGATGCACGTTAATCCGGCCTTTGACCGGCTTCATCGCCGCGAGACCTAATTGCACATCGGTCATGCTGGCGCCAAGTGCCAGCGTTGCTGCGGCCGCTGCCAGCGCATTGCTGACGTTGTGTTTGCCCGGCAGCACCAACTGAATAAAGCGTTGCCCATAAGGCGTATGCATATTAAAACCGGCACAACCCTGGCTATCGAGCATAATATTTTCAGCATAAAAATCAGCACTTTGCTGCTCCATGCTAAAAGTGTGTACTTTTAGATGGGTTAACCGTTGCAACCAATAACTGTGGAATTCACTGTCCAACGGCACTATTGCCAGACCATCAGCAGACAACCCGGTATAAATTTCACCTTTGGCCCGCGCCACGCCAAATAAATCGCCAAAACCTTCCAGGTGCGCAGCGGCCACATTGGTGATCAGCGCCACATCGGGTTTTACCAAAGACGTGGTGTAGGCAATTTCGCCCAGATGATTGGCGCCAAGTTCCATCACCGCATATTGATGCTCTGGTTCTAAGCGCAATAACGTCAGCGGTACGCCAATTTCATTGTTAAAGTTACCGGCGGTGGCCAGTACATTACCAATGCGCGACATAATGGCCGCCATCATTTCTTTGACGGTGGTTTTGCCAACACTGCCCGTCACAGCAACGGCTTTGGGCGCCAGTCTGGCTTTCACCAATGCGCCTAACTGGCCAAGTGCCAGTTTGGTATCCGCGACAATCAGTTGTGGCACGGTGCAATCAGCCACTTCATGCTCAACCACCACGGCGATTGCGCCTTTGGCGACCACTTCAGCGATAAAATGGTGCGCGTCGAAATTTGGACCTTTTAGCGCAATAAACAAATCACCGGCACTGATTTGCCGACTGTCGGTGCTGACACCTGAAATCGCCAGAGCAGCACCTTGCAAACGGGCGCCTAACGCAGGAGCAATTTCAGCTAAATGAAGGCTGATCATCGGCACATCTCCGCCAATAAACTATTGATAAATTTACGTTCGTCGTAATCCCACACCGTAGTACCAATCACCTGATAAGATTCATGACCTTTACCGGCGACCAAAATCATATCGCCGGCATGCGCTTCAATCAGCGCCAGCTTTATCGCGGACTCACGGTCAGTTTCAATTTGGCAGTTGGCGCCGGTCACCATACCAGCGGCAATATCATTGCAGATATCGATCACAGCTTCAGTGCGGGGGTTGTCGGCGGTAATGATAACATGATCTGCGTATTGTTCGGCTATGCGTCCCATCACCGGACGTTTTGCTTTATCACGATCGCCGCCACAACCGAACACACACCAGAGCCGGCCACGACTTTGCTGGCGCAGCGCGACTAAACTTTGTTGCAGCGCATCCGGCGTGTGGGCGTAATCGATCACGACACTAACCTCACCCGGAAATTGCAATTGTTCCATCCGGCCCGGCACCGCGGTAAGGCGCGAAACCGCTTTGATAATGTCCGCTAAACCATGGCCAAGCAGTAATTGGGCGCCCATCGCCGCCAACACGTTTTGCACATTAAATTCGGCCAGCAACGGAATATGCAGCTGGAAATGGCCTAAATGACTGTGTAACTGACAGCGAAAACCATGGCCATCGGTCTGCAATTGGTCATAGGCCAGATACCGGGTAAAGCCCTGACAATCCGCCAACCGGCCATAGGCCAGTGTTTGCAGCGGTGTCATTGCCGCCAGCTTTTGACCGTATTCATCGGAGACGTTAATCACCGCGGCTTGGGCCATATCAGGCTGAAATAACATGGCTTTGGCTGCAAAATACGCCTGCATGGTGCCGTGATAATCCAGATGGTCATGACTTAAATTGGTAAACACCGCCACCGCAAAATCTAAACCTGCTACCCGCTCTTGTACCAGCGCATGGGATGACACTTCCATCGCGACCAACTGGCAGCCAGCTGCGCGCATTCCTGAGAATATTTTATGTAAATCAACCAGATGTGGCGTGGTGTTTTGCAGGGGCGTGAAGGTTGGAAATTCGCCAAAACCCAAGGTACCAATGACCGCTGCGCGCTCGCCGAGTAACCGGCTCAGCTGGTTAATAAAAATCGCGGTGCTGGATTTACCGTTAGTGCCGGTAATGCCAACCAGTTTTAACTGACTGGCGGCTTCCAGGTAAAATCGGCTCACCACGGCTGGCAACACTGTAGCTAGATCCGGCCATAGTAAAATCCGCGGATCATGCTCTAAATCGTGTTGCGCTGGCAGTAGCTGATCGGTGATCACCAAGGCTGCACCTTGCTGTAAGGCAGCGTGGATAAACTGATTGCCATGACCGGTGACACCGGGTAACGCTAGAAAAATATCACCATCTTTCAACTGCTTGCTGTTAATGCACAGCTGCGCCGCGGGTAAAATTTCTGGTCGGTTTTCTAACGCACAAAGCGACTGTCCTTCGACAGTCGCTTTAAACGGGGATAACCAGTGTTCGAGTCGGTTAACCTGCATCTGGACCTCCGGTCACTTTTGAGATGCGGCTGTCATTGCCGTCAGGGGGCAGGTTGAGGAGCTGCATCGCAGCGCCCATCACCGCGCTGAACACCGGCGCGGCTACCTCACCGCCACCGTAATAATCGCCGCTGGGTTCATTAATAATGACCACACAGGCCAGTCGTGGCTGAGAAATCGGGCCGATGCCGGCAAAGGAACCGATATAGTCGTCACCATAACCACCAGCAATGGCTTTTTTCGCAGTACCTGTTTTACCACCAACGCGATAACCAGCGACTTTGGCGCGGGTTGCCGTGCCACGTTTTTCAGTGACCGCTTCTAACATTTCGACCATCGCATCGGCGTTATGTTCGGCGACAACACGCTCACCCGGTGGTGGATTATCAGTTTTTAAAATGGTCAAAGGCCGTACCGTGCCGCCATTGGCAATAGCGGCATAAATCCGCGCCAACTGTACTGCGGTGACGGATAAACCATAACCAAAGGATAAAGTGGCACGTTCATGCTCCGACCAGCGCGCGCGTTCACGCAGCTGACCAGCACTTTCACCCAGTAAGCCAAGGCCGGTATCTTCGCCCAGACCCATGTTGTAATACATTTTCAGCAAATCTTCGTGTGGCATATTCAGCGCTAATCGCGTGACACCGATGTTACTGGAACGGCGGATAATGCCTTTTAAGTCTAAATCGCCATTGCCGGTGACATCTTGTACCCGGCCACCACCAACCCGGATTGGCCCGTGTCCGGTTGCAATAATGGTATTCAAATCCGCAGTACCGTTTTCCAGCGCCGCTAACACCGGCAACGGTTTTACGGTTGAACCTGGTTCAAACGTGTCGGTAATAGCGCGGTTACGAAAGCGGTGCACCGCAGTGCCTTTTTTATTGTTCGGGTTATACGAAGGGCTGTTGACCATCGCCAGCACTTCGCCGGTATGCACATCAACCAGCACAATAGAGCCAGAGGTTGCGCCATAAGTCAGCACCGCTTTTTTCAGTTCGCGATAAGCCACCGCCTGAATGCGCTGGTCAATACTCAGCTGCAAATTGCGTGATTGGGTGGCGTCGGTTTGTTCCAACACTTCAATTTCACGGCCTTTGGCGTCTTTACGAATGACTTTGCGGCCATCGATGCCCTTCAGTTGTTGATCAAACTGCCGCTCAACCCCTTCTACACCATGATCGTCGACGTTGGTGAAACCTAAAATATGCGCGGCAACTTCACCGGCCGGATAATAACGGCGGGATTCCTGTTTAAAATAAATGCCAGGGATTTTTAATTTGCGGATGTAATCAACAGTCGCTGGACTGGCGTGCCGTTGTAAATAGACGTAACGCTTTTTCGGATCGGTGGCGATTTTTTGCGTCAGCTTCTCAGGGGTGATTTGCAGCATTTCTGCCAGCGCATGCCAACGACGATTGTCGCCTTTGGCATTGGCTTGCATCACCACTTTCGAATCGGCATACACAGATTCAACCGGTACGCTGACCGCCAGCTCTTCGCCGTTACGGTCTAAAATCATGCCGCGCAGCACTTCGTCCGATTTCACCCGCAGTGAACGCAAGTCGCCTTGCTCCACCAGCATATCCGGATCCACCACTTGTAAATAAGCAGCACGGGCGACCAAACCAAAAAATACCGTCGACAACGACAGCACCACAAAGGCAAAACGCCAGCTGATCACGGTAGGGTGTTTAACTTTTTTCGCTTGTCTGCTCATGGCTCATCCACCACTATATCCTGCTGCCCGGTTGGTCGAACCATCTGGAGCTGCAACTGGGCAATCTCCTCAACCCGGCTGTGTTCTGACAAAGCCCGTTGTTCTACCAGTAAATTGCGCCATTCCATTTCTAAAGCGTCGCGTTGTTGGAATAATTTGTCTTGTTGGATGGTCAGCTGCCGGTTCTGGTGGGTAAATTCCACCACCGCCATCGCCGACAACACCAGCATCACTAACACCACAAACAACAACTTATGGTTGCCAATATCTTGTAAAATCAGTTTGTTGAGTTTGATGCTACTCATAACGGATTCTTCTGTGCGATGCGCAGCACGGCACTACGGGCCCGTGGATTTTGCTCCAGCTCAGCGTCCGACGGCATAATGGCTTTACCAACCAGAGCTAATGGCAAATGCCGTTTTAACTGCGCTTCAGTCAGCGGCAAGCCTTTTGGCACCGCCGGTGGTTTGCTGTGCAACCGCATAAACTGTTTCACCATCCGATCTTCCAGCGAGTGAAAGCTGATCACCGCTAAGCGGCCACCAGGTTTTAATACGGCCAGTGCTGCATCCAAAGCAGTTTTGACTTGCTCCAGCTCGCTGTTGATATAAATGCGGATCGCCTGAAAACTTCGGGTGGCCGGGTGTTTTTTCTCTTTAAAGCTTTTTGGCGCTGTGGCGGCGATGAGCGCGGCCAGCTGGCTGGTGCGGGTCAGTGGCGACTCAGCGCGGGTATTCACAATAGCGTTGGCGATTTTCCAGGCGAATTTTTCTTCACCGTACTCACGCAGCACAAAAGTAATATGTTCGACATCGGCTTTGGCCAGCCACTCGGCGGCAGAAATGCCAGAAGTTGGATCCATCCGCATATCGAGCGGACCGTCACGCATAAAACTAAAACCACGTTCGGCGTCGTCCAGTTGTGGTGACGACACACCAAGATCGAGCAAAATGCCATCGATCTGACCGCTGATCCCTTGTTCAGCAGCAACATGACCCAGTTCAGCAAAAGCGGTGTGGCTGATATGAAAACGGCTGTCAGATGCAAATTCTTCTGCAGATTTAATGGCTTGTGGATCGCGATCAATGGCGAACAACCGGCCAGCGGTACCGAGCTTGCTCAGAATGACCCGGCTATGCCCTCCCCTGCCAAAAGTACCGTCGAGGTAAATTCCGCCGGGCTGAATGTTGAGGCCGTCGATTGCTTCGTTCAGCAAGACGGAAATGTGTGCTTGCTGCGTCATTACAATGAAAGGTCCTGTAGTCGTTCTGAAAGTTCGGCGTCGCCGGCGATGGCCATTTCTTTTTCGGTGGCCATGTCTTCGGCAACCCGTTGATGCCAGGTCTCTTCGTCCCAGATCTCAAATTTGTTTAACTGGCCGACAAGGCGCAGGCTTTTGCTCAAATTGGCATGCTCGCGCAAGGTGGCTGGTAATAAAATGCGGCCGTTTTTGTCCATGTCGCAATCGGTGGCATGGCCCAATAACAGTCGTTTCAGGCGTTGTTCCTGCGGATTGAAGCTGGACAACCTTTTCAGTTTTTCTTCGATTTCTTCCCACTCGGTCAGCGGGTACAACAACAGGCATGGATCTTTGTGATCAATGGTGCAGATCAGCGCGCCGCCCGTTTCAGACAACAGGCTATCGCGGTAACGCGTTGGCAGCGTCAACCGGCCTTTGTCATCCAGGCTTAGAGCAAATGATCCACGAAACATGTTGATCCCATTTTGTTGTATTTAGATCCGACGAGAATCGATGATCGATTGAAGATCGATCCGGTAAAGATCCACTTTCACCCACGAATCTCCACAATGATACAGTTTAGGGCGCTGAATTCGGCCTTGTCAAGGTAAAACCCCACTTCAATGATCGAATAAAAGCCAATAACCACGCGGCTTAGCGCAGTGACTTTAAAAAAAGTGGGAAAAAGTGCAGATCCAGGATTGTTTACTGAGTTGTTGAAGCGAGCTTGGCGCGAAAGTGTTACGCATAACCCACGATCAATCCAGCGCCACTGTGATTGGCGCAGCTTTTGGCGATCTTGCGACGGTTGGATCTTTAGATCACTGATCTAATTAGATTTTTCTTGTATACGCCAACAGCGCCATTGTGGAAAAACCGCCAGCGTGGCAGCTGACAACCAGCGTTACTGGCATACTGCCATTGGGTTTGCGACTAAGGCCTGTGTGAAAATCAACCAGAGTGTCAGGCGCGAATATTTTTAACCGCACCGATGACCATCTGCGGCTAAGCGGATATAAATGGACGCTGCTCAAAACATCAGATCCGGGGGCCCGGATCACGCGGGAGGATCCCGATCTAGCAGCAACTTGCTGGCAATGATCAAGATCGCCCTAAAAAGGTTTAATGACGACCAGATCCACGGATCATTCCCTTTTATTGTGACCGAAGAATCCTTATTAATATGCGCTACAAGCGTAGTGATTACTTACATACACCAAATAGTAACTATTCTCAATTGCACTTAAGCGAAAAATTGCTAAAATACCGCTGCATTTTTTCCGTTTTGATTCCCGATCAGTGTGCTGATCGGTTCCTGCTGAGGCTACCATGTCATTAACAGCGATGTCGTCAACTGCCGTGATACTGCTGATCATCGCCGGGCTTAGCCTGTATCTGGTTTATGGCATTCAGGATGGTTGGCGCCGCCGGTATCGCCAGCATCAGCAACAACAACGGCAACAACTGGAATTGTACCGGTTGCGCCGGCAAGGTGACTTACTGAAACTTTGGCTGCGGCAGCCGCATGGCCAGCCATTACCCAAAGCCAAAGCTGGTCAGCATTTACAATTATTCAGTCAGGATCAACAAGGCCTGCCGCTGAGCCGGGCCTATTCGCTGGTCAGCGATTGTAAGCAGCGCCACTACTATATGTTGGCGATTAAAATCGAAGCAGCAGGCAAGCTCACACCGCTGTTAGCCCAAAACCTAAGCCAGGGGCAATTGTTGAACTGCAGTTATCCAAAAGGTCATTTTGGGCCTGGGTTTTCTGTGCGTCCTTTACTGGCTTGTCTTTTTTCGAGCCTGATCCATACAACACCACTGGTGCTGGTGGCCGGTGGTATTGGCATTACACCGTTATTACCGATGATCAATGCCGCATTACGGCAACGTCGTCCGGTGACTTTGGTGTATCAGGTACGCCGACGGGTCGATTTACTACAACATGCTAAATTACGGCGTTTCGCCGCCAAAACTCAGTTGCAGTATCTGCCGGTGCTGAGCCAGCCCGATGGCAACTGGCCTGGTCGTCATGGCCATATTACCGCCGCAGAGTTAGCACAGCTTGGCGGCAAGCAAGCACAATATCTGATTTGTGCCAGTGCGGAGATGGTACTGACGCTGGAACAAGGGCTAGCGGATTTAGGTTGCCGCAATGTCCGGCACGAACTGTTTAGCGCAGCGCACAGCACCCAAAGTTTTGCCATTACCCTGGGTACAGCGCAAGCCAATAGCCTCGGCCATAGTTCGGTGCTGGACGCGCTGCTGGCCAGTGGCGTGAAGGTTCCCTACGACTGTCGCGGCGGATCTTGTGGCGCTTGTGCACTGCGGATCATCAAAGGCAATTGCCGCAATGTGCTGCAAAGTGAATTTGGTGTTGGCGCGGATGAAGTGCTGAGCTGCTGCGTACAGGCGACATCCGCTTTGCAGCTTGCCTTTCCTGATACCGCAGCAGAAGCAGCGGCCGATGCAGACGATCAGTATCCATCCCCATCAGCCACAGTGGCAGTTATTGACTACCGGCAAGCGTAAACTCAGCGTCCGACAACAGCCGTACTTTGTCGCCATCTTTAAGCGTATCAGCGCCACGCACCACCAATAAAGCGCCTTGGGTTAACGGCGCATCAACCTGCAACCATTCACCCTGGCCCTGACCTGGCTTCACCACCACCCGTTTCACGGTAGCCAGCTTGTTTTCTGCGGACTTGTTTTGAGCATCCTGCTGCACCAAAAAGACCGCATGTTGATCTTTGCCCAGCACCAGCGCGTCGCGATGCACCACATGACTGACCGCCGCAGCAGCGGTTGGTAAAGCCACGCTGACCAATTGGCCAACCTGAAACTCCCTGGCCACTTTAGCGTCAATCAACAGCCTGGCTTCAAAGGTTTGTGAACGCACATCGGATACCGGAATAACCGAGGTTAACTTCAGGCTGGTTTCACCTTGCCCGCGATACACCGGCAAACTTTGGCCTGGCGTCAAAAAAGAGGCGTAACCCAAAGGTGCAAACACCCGTACTTCCAAATCGGTTAAATTTACCAGCTGCAATAAGGTTTCACTGCGGCTGACTTCTTCGCCCACCTGATGCGCGCGGCTACTGACCACACCGGCAAACGGCGCTTTGAGTTCAGTACGGCTGAGTTGATCCTGCAACTGCGCCAAGGACGCCCGCGCCAGCTCGACATCGGCGCTCGCCAAATCAAAATCGGCCTGCATTTGTTCCAGCTGGGTTTGCGAAATCAGCTGTTTACTGACCAGCGTGGTGAGTCGCGCCAGCTCTTTACCTAAACGGGTAACATTAATTTGCGAACGTTTTAACTGCGCTTGCAGCTCATTAGCGCGCAGTTGCAACGGCTTCGCATCCAGTCGCGCCAACACATCGCCGGCCGCCACTGTACTTCCAGGTTCAGCGATCCAATCTAGCCGCCCGTCGACACCGGCGCTTAAATTCGACTGGAAGCGGCTGTACACCTGGCCCGACACCATCATTTGCGGACTGACTTCGACCGAGCGTACCGGTGCCACGCTGACCACTTTTGGTGGTGCTTCTGGTTTCACTTCTGGCGCGTCTTCAGCCGCCAGCAGCAATGGGCTTTGCAACAAGGTGCCGACAGCGATGGCCAGCATCAGCAAATTAAACGTTTTCATAATCGAGTACTCCGGTTTTGGTAGCGGCGTTTTTTGTAGCTGCGTTGTTCGTTGGGGCAGCAGTTAAACGCCAGGCGCTTAACCGCAACAAAGAAGGCATCAGGACTAAAGTGAAGATGGCGCTGAAGGTCATACCACCCACAATCACAGTCGCCAGACCACGGTAAATTTCAGTACCCACACCTGGCACTAACATCAGCGGCAACATGCCAACAATGCTGGTCAGGGTACTCATGTAAATAGGGCGGGCACGGATTTGAATGGCGGCATCGATAGCGGCATTCAGATCCAAACCATCCTGCAAATTGCTGCGGTATTGCTCGACCAGCAAAATAGCGTTGTTCACCACCAACCCCAACAGAATGATAAAACCAATCATCGTCAGTAAATCCAGCGCCTGGAACGTCACCAGATTTAATAGCCGCAGCGCAATCACCCCGCCGAGCAGCGACATTGGCATCGTCAGGATCACCAGCGCACTTGACGGTACCGACTTAAACATTGCAGCCATGAGTAAAAACAGGATCAGTACAGCGATGGAAAAATTACCCGCCATGGTGCTCATCGCGGCTTGCAGCCGGTCAGCGCTGCCACGAAATCCGATGGTCAGATTATCATCAGCACTTAACCGCAGCGGTTGCACTACTTCGGTCTGCAGCAATTGCATCACATCTTCCAGCGCCATGGTGGCCGGTGGGGTAATTTGCAAGCTAATGGTACGCAAACCGTTGACGCGTAACAGATTTGTCGGCCCTACCGAACGTTGCATCGTCGTCAGCTGCCCGATGGTTTGCACGCCAGCCTGGCCGGTATAAATCGGCGTTGCCTGCAATTGTTCCGGCGTCAGCCAGGGCGCAGCACGCAGAATAATATCCATCCGTTCGTTGCCGTCAAACTGTTCACCGACATAAATGCCATCCGTCACCGCCCGCACCGCATTGGCCACGGTAAACCGGTCGACGCCGGCTTTGGCAATATTCAACTCATCCGGCACGATACGCAGCTCCGGCTGGTTTTGTGCCAGGCCCGGTTGTGGCTGCACTGTGGCTTCCGGCAGTTTTTGTTGCAACAACGTCATGGCTTTTTCCGCTTGTTGCATCAACACCTCAGTGTCCGGCCCCTGAAAATCCAGAAACATCTCACGGCCAGAATTAAAACCAAAATTCAGCAAAGAGGCGCGAAAGCTAAAAGATGTGGTATCGGGTAAATCTTTCAAAATTTCGGTGCGTAGCAAAGTCAGCATGTCATCGACTGAACGCGGATCTTCAGGGTAAATAAACAGCACGTTAAAGGCCGGAAACATCGACAAATTGTAACCTTTGATCGCCGGATATTTTTTATCCTGATAATAAGGTTTCAGCCGCTGCACCAACAACTGCCCAATTTCCTGCTCCATCACTTTGATGTTGCCGCCAGGTGGCAAGCGAAAACCGGTAAACACCCCATCGGAATTGGCCTGTGGCAGGAAATCCGCTTTAGGTAGCAATAACATCACCAACAAGGCTGCGCCTGGCACCAGTAATGCGGTCCAGCCCAGCGCTTTGGGTAAAGTACCGGTCAACCGATTGACACCTGTCGCCAATCGACGCCACAGCTGCTGTAGCGGATCACCTTGCTCTGGCACCTGTTGAAACCAGCGTAAACTGGCGACCGGAATGACCGTTAACGCCACCAACATCGACGCTGCCACCGCAACGGCCAGCGTTAACGCCAAATCGTAAAACAACTGCCCTTCGACGCCTTGCATAAACAGCACCGGTAGAAAAATCGCTACAGTGGTGACGGTGGAAGCGAACAAAGCCCCTTTCACCTGGGCGCAACCTTTGATCACCGCCTGACGCAGCGCCATGCCACTTTGCTGCAACCGCACGATATTTTCCTGCACAATAATCGCGGCATCCAGCACCATGCCCACCGCAAATGCCAAGCCAGCCAGTGACACAATATTCAGACTACGGCCCATTGCCTGCAATACCAATATTGCTACCAATAACGACACCGGAATGGTCAGGCCAATCAATAAGGTCGCTTTCCAACCGCGCAGGAAATACCACAGGGTTCCCAGACTCAGCAGCACACCGAGCAACAGGTTGGAATTGACCAGCGCCAGCGCCCGGCGAATGTGAATAGCGGCGTCAAAACTGAGTTCAATTTCGAGGCCTTTAGGATGCAGCAAATCGCGGTTTAATTCAGTGATTGCCAGATTTACCTGATCCAGAATAGCCACCGTGTTCGAATTCTCTCCGCGCTCCAGTGTCAGATAATATGCAGGCAAACCGTTACGTTTGGTAAAACCAGCTTGTTCCGGTAAACCAACTTCAATAGTGGCTATTTCTGCCAGATACACCGGTCGCCCTTGATTGTAAGACACAATCATCCGGCCATAATCGCTCTCATCAAACTGGCCTTCAAAACGCACGGTGTACTGACGACGGCCCACTTCAGCAAAACCACCTGAAACATTGCTGCTACGGTTGATATTCGATTGCAGCTGATCCAGCGTAATACCGAGCGCCGCCATTTTGTAAGGGTCAAAAGTGATATGCAGCTCTTTGGGTAAATCTGAGGCTAAATCGACATTCGACACCCCAGGGATAGCACGGAATTTGGTGCCCACATTGTCGCGGATAAACTTCAGATAAGGGCCAAAATCATCCGGTGCGTTGGGGTCCATTTGTTTGATCAGCAAAGACGCCACATTGCCCCGGCCACTGCCGACGGTAATCACCGGCTCGGCCGCTTCACGTGGCCGTGGTGGTGCCTGATTCAGTGCATTGATCACATCCAGCATCGCCCGCTGCATGTCCTGGCCCACCTCAAAAGTCAGACTGATAAAGCCAAAACCAGCGCCAACACTACTTTGAACTTCTACCACGCCAGGCACCGCGCGTAAGGTATTTTCCTGCGGTTCAATAATGGTGGCTTCCATTTCCTGCGGCGCTGCTGAGCGCCAGCCATTATTAATAAAAATTTGCGGCCGGTCTAAATCCGGCAATAGTTGAATAGGTAGTTTTAGCAACGCCAAAGCACCAAATAACACAATCAACATCACCACCACCAAGGTAGCGGCCGGGTTTTTACAACTGGTGCGGGTAATATCCATCACCTTGTCCTGCATCTGAGAAATTTCAGGCTGCAGTATAAGATTGGATGTTGGTAACTTTGGAACTGATGGGACGAGCGGTAGGTTAAATGCCACCAGTTACTTTTGGGGTCAGAGTACTACTCTGACCCCAGAAGTAAATCAAAAAGCAGTTTGATAGACCTGATTGTAAATCTTCCGGAATTCGGCATGGTAATCCGGATCAAACCAGCGTAGATGGGCTTCGAGATAGGCTTCGGTTTTGGTGATTTCAGCCAGCGCTTCATCAAACTGTTGCAACATCGCCTTGCCCTGTTCGGTGCGCGAACACAAGATATGCCCAAGTAAATAAACGGGCGACTCTGCCACTGCATAACTGACCAGCGCCGTGCCGTCGGTTTGTTGCGCCTGATAATGAGCGGCAACATTCGGGTATTCCAGCATCAGATCAATGCGGCCGGTTCTGACCATATCGACCAGACCTGCAGCCATATCGTCAGCCTGGCGTTTCCAGAAGCGGTTTTGCCAATTGGGCGCCTCAATCAGCGCGTCTAGCTCAGCACCATAATGACGACCACGCACTACCACAAATTTTAATTTGTTGGCGCTGAGCAACACCTTTCGTACACTGATCCGGCCTTGTTCGTCCTGTAACCCAGCCAGCTCAACAGCAGCTTTCGAATCCCCCCGGGCGAATATACGTAGCCCCGGAAACACCACTTGCGGCAACTTTGACGCATAACTAACATCCAGCCGCTCAGAAGTGATAATTTTATTGCTGGCACAGGCATTGGGACGAGCTTTTAATACTTCGATTGCCCGCTGGTTATTGACCACCATGGTGTGCAACTGATACTGCGCTAACCTGGGTAACATTAACTGCAGCGTTGCACCACTGACATCAATCGGCTGACTGGTTTTATACACCGGTTGATTCGCCACTGCGTCGGTCAGCCATAACATCGGTTGTGGTTGTTGTGCCTGGTTTTGTTGTTGTGCCTGAGCAGCAGACAGCAACAATAAAGAGATGACGGATCCAAGCAACAAAACCCCGCTGCAAGCATGCAGTAACGACGGTTTAGCTTTTTTTGGCGGTTTATTGCTGTCAGGTCGTTTGTTGTACATCAGCGTAAACTGGTCTTGATGAGCATTGGCTGATTAAAGCATAGCTAGAAATCCGCGTCATGCAGTCTGGAATAAACAATTGTAATTGATTGTTTATATGTGGAATTACCACTCGCACATTGCATTTTATTGGCGTTGCAATACCATCGGCTGAAACATCTGCTATTCCTCGGCGCCTAAGCCGGTAACTACGGAATGGCGGACTCACCGCCTCCGCCGTCATGCCAAGCAACATCAAATCACCCTTCGGCGTACTGCCGCTAACGCGGCGAGTACGCCCTACGTAAACATCTGAATTTAAATAGAAAAGTAGAGCGTACTCACCGAAGGTAGTACGCCAACGAAGTCAGCTGAAAATCTCTTAGCCGGCGTACTGCCGCTGACGCGGCGAGTACGCCCTACTTAAACATCTGACTTTAAATAGAAAAGTAGGGCGTACTCACCGAAGGTAGTACACCAACGAAGTCAGCTGAAAATCTCTTAGCCGGCGTACTGCTGCTGACGCGGCGAGTAACGCCCTACTTAAATATATGAACTTAAATAGAAAAGTAGGGCGTACTCACCGAAGGTAGTACGCCAACGAAGTCAGCTGAAAATCTCTTAGCCGGCGTACTGCCGCTGACGCGGCGAGTAACGCCCTACTTAAATATATGAACTTAAATAGAAAAGTAGGGCGTACTCACCCGAAGGGTAGTACGCCAGCGACGTCAGCTGAAACTCTCTTAGCCGGCGTACTGCCGCTGACGCGGCGAGTACGCCCTACTTAAATATATGAACTTAAATAGAAAAGTAGGGCGTACTCACCCGAAGGGTAGTACGCCAGCGGCGTCAGCTGAAACTCTCTTAGCTGGCGTACTGCCGCTAACGCGGCGAGTAACGCCCTACTTAAATATATGAACTTAAATAGAAAAGTAGGGCGTACTCACCCGAAGGGTAGTACGCCATCAAAGTCAGCTGGACATAAAAAAACCGGCAGTACAACCTGCCGGTTTTTTTATTTTGAAGAGGTGTGAGCCAGCCGTTAAGCCGGGTTCTGTTCTCTGTTGCCAGAGCGACAATCATTCCTCTAGGACGTACGTCACCGCACGCCTCAAGCAACCTACCCGCCCCCAACGCGGGCCGCGCCAATGGGGGCCTATTTGGTCTTGCTCCGGGTGGAGTTTACCGTGCCACGAACTGTTACCAGCCGCGCGGTGCGCTCTTACCGCACCCTTTCACCCTTACCTGATCCCGACTTTCCGAAAAAAGCCGGGCCATCGGCGGTTTGCTCTCTGTTGCACTGGTCGTAGGCTCACGCCCCCCAGGCGTTACCTGGCACCCTGCCCTGTGGAGCCCGGACTTTCCTCCCCCTGCTTGCGCAGGCAGCGATTGTCTTGGCCAACTCACGGCGCGCATTATACGCCAAAACGCTGTGCTGACTAGTAAAAGCTTGCCATGCTGATTTCACGGCCTTTTCCCATCGCAGTTGCAGCAGTCTTTATTACTTCCAGTTGAAAAACCACAGCAGAATCGGTAAGTTCAGACTTATCCAACATGCACCAAGCAGCAAGGTAACGGTGCCTGAAAACAACTTTTGCCAGATGATCGCTGCTTTTTACCGCCAACTAAAGGAAAACCACCATGCAACTGTCCGATATCGTGATCTTAAGTGGTGCCCGCACGCCAATCGGTAGTTTTGGCGGCGCGCTGGCCAGTCAAAGTCCGGCGCAGCTGGGCACTGTCGCGGCGACAGCTGCAATGCAACGTGCCGGGGTTGCTGCGGCGAAAGTCGATGTCGCAGTCTTTGGTCATATTATTACTACACGTAGCGACGATGTTTATTTAGCGCGGCAGATTGCTTTGCAAAGTGGCATGGTGGCTAGCAGCAATGCCTTTCAGGTCAATCGGCTTTGTGGCTCAGGGTTACAGGCGATCGTCAGTGCGGCGCAGCAGCTATTGCTCGGTGATGGTCAGCTGGCGCTTTGTGGTGGCGCGGAATCGATGAGTCAGGGCGCGTTTTTGCTGCCCGGCGTGCGTAAAGGTTTAAGAATAGGTCATGCCGCCGTCACCGATTTAACTCTCGGCATTTTGACCGACCCTTTTGGCAGCGGCCATATGGGCATCACCGCGGAAAATATCGCAGCCAAATACGGGTTTAGCCGCAACCAATTGGATGAATTTGCGCTGGAAAGTCAGCAAAGGGCGGCACGGGCACAACAAGCCGGTTATTTTGCTGAGCAAATTGTCGCGGTGGCGTTGCCGGGTAAAGCCGGTGCAGAGCCTACCTTGATGACAACAGACGAACACATCCGCCCGACCACTACACTACAAAGCCTCAGCCTGCTAAAACCAGCGTTTCAGGCGAACGGCCTGGTCACCGCCGGGAACGCCTCAGGCCTGAATGACGGCGCCGCCGCTTTAATACTGGCGACAGCGCAATATGCCAAAAGCCATGGCCTGAGCCCCAAAGTGCGGCTGGTCGGCTACAGCATGGCCGGGGTCGAGCCTTCGCTCATGGGATTAGGGCCCATTCCGGCAGTACAACAACTGCTGACAAAAACCGGTTTATCACTCGGGAATATTGATGTGATTGAATCCAATGAGGCTTTTGCCGCGCAAGCACTGGCCGTCAGTCAGACGTTGGGTTTTGATCCGGCAAAAGTGAATCCAAACGGCGGCGCTATTGCACTGGGGCATCCGGTTGGCGCGACTGGCGCCATCTTGCTGGTGAAAACTTTGTATGAACTTGAACGCATCGACGGCCAGTTCGGCCTGGTGACTTTATGCATTGGCGGCGGCCAGGGCATTGCATTACTGGTGGAACGCTGCCGTTAAGGAGGTTGCTGCCACAGCTTGCATACCAACCCCCACCCATCGACCCCGCTCCGCCACTGGTCGTTTGTCGCTGGAGTTTAGCAAGAGCTAAAGTTAGCTTCGAAGCTGAACAAATAATCCGGAGCCATCTGATGCGCCTGCACCTGCTTTCTACCTCGTTACGTTTCACGTTGATCACGGCGTTGTTAGCGCCAACTACGGCCGTACTTGCCTACGACCGGGTCACCGGCCACGATTTTGCCAGCCGCTCTGAAGTGATAGCGCCGCATGCAATGGCGGCAACCAGTCAGCCACTGGCAACGCAAATTGCGCTGGATATTATGAAACAAGGTGGCAACGCTATTGATGCGGCCATTGCTGCCAATGCCGCGCTTGGCCTGATGGAACCCACCGGCAATGGTATCGGCGGCGATTTATACGCGATCGTCTGGTCAGCCAAAGATAAAAAACTGTTTGGCCTGAATGGCTCTGGCCGTTCGCCGAAGGGCATGACGCTTGAACAAATGCAGGCGGAAGTGAAAAAACTTGGCCGCACCGATATTCCACCTTATGGCATGTTACCAATTAGCGTACCGGGAGCCGTTGATGGATGGTTTAGCTTGCATGGCAAATTTGGCAAATTGCCGATGGAGAAAATTCTGGCGCCGGCCATTCAATACGCCGAACAAGGTTTTCCGGTCTCCGAGTTAATCGCCTATTACTGGAATGCATCGGTGCCGCGTTTATCGCCACAACCGGGTGATTTTAAAGGGACTTTTACCATCAACGGCAAAGCGCCGCAAAAAGGCGAAATCTTTAAAAACCCGGCCTTGGCATCGACGTTAAAAACCCTGGCCAAAGACGGCCGTGACGCCTTTTATCAAGGTGAGATTGCCCGCAAAATTGACACCTTTATGAAAAAAGAAGGTGGTTATTTGCGGTATGAAGATTTCGCTTCGCATAAATCAGAATGGGTCGAGCCAGTGTCGGTCAATTACCGTGGTGTAGACGTCTGGGAAATTCCGCCAAATGGCCAGGGCATTGCCGCACTGCAGATGCTGCAAATTCTGAAAAACTTCGATTTAAAAAGCATGGGCTTTAACAGCGCTGAGAGTCTGCACACCCTCATTGAAGCGAAAAAACTAGCGTTTGAAGACCGCGCCAAGTTTTACGCTGATCAGGATTTTGCCAAAGTACCGGTCAAAGGGCTGATTTCTGAAGCCTATGGCAAGGAACGCGCCAAACTGATTACCGATAAAGCCGCGCAGCGGGTCGATGCCGGGAATCCGAATTTATACGAAGGCGATACCATCTATATGACTACCGCCGACAAAGACGGCAATATGGTGTCGTTAATTCAATCGAATTATCGCGGTATGGGCTCTGGCGTAGTGGTGCCGGGTTTAGGCTTTGGCTTCCAGGATCGTGGCCAGATGTTCTCGCTTGATCCAAAACACGTCAATGCCTTTGCCCCGGGCAAACGTGCTTTTAATACCATTATTCCGGCATTTGCCACCAAAGATGGTAAGCCCTACATCAGTTTTGGCGTGATGGGCGGCGCGATGCAGCCACAAGGCCACGTGCAGATTATCGTCAACATGGTGGATTACGGCATGAATCTGCAAGAAGCCGGTGACGCCGCACGCTGGCAGCACCTTGGCAATACCGAGCCAACCGATGGCAGCCAAATGTATCTGGAAAACGGCGGTTATACTGAAGTCGAACGCGGTGTGCCGTATCAAACCATTCAGCAATTACAGCAAAAAGGTCACGATATTCGGTATGGCTTTGGCGGTTATGGTGGTTATCAGGCGATTATGAAAGATCCAAAAACCGGCGTGTATTACGGTGCTTCTGAATCACGTAAAGATGGGCAGGCGGCTGGTTATTAAGGTGAATTAGTGTATTAAAGCAAACGGTTTCAAACAACAAAGCCGCAGTGTGAACCACTGCGGCTTTTTAATTGCACTCAACGACTCAATCATGCATGGTCGCCAAATCAAAGCTCATTAGTCTTGACCAATCCGCGCTTTGATATCATTAACCAGTGGCGAAGCACCAAAACCATTGGCATCAGCCCAGGCTTCCAGACCTTCATCAACTAAAGCTTTGGCCGGCATCTGTTTTACAAAAAAAGCACCCACTTCATAAGCATCGCTGCGCATGGCGAACTTAATCAGCGATTCTTTGTTACATTGAATATTGTCATAAATTTTACGAACGTTGACTTTGTTGTCTGTCAGCAATTTACGGACGCGATTTTTGTCATCCGCTTTGGTGTATTCACACAAAGAAACTGTCCACTGCTCTTGTGCCATCACTGCTGGTGAACTTAAGGCAACAATTGCCAGACCCAAAGCCAAACCTGTTAAAGTCTTCTTCATAACACCCTCTTTCAGATTAATAAATCCATGGTATTCATAGCGCTGGTGAGCCGGTTGATATTGGGTATATACCCGGATCGCCGCCAGAATAAAGCAGCAAACGCTGACCTAAGCCAAGTATTGGTGTTTATTGAAAGAAGGCAAGTCCAATCAGTTGTATTTATTCATCTTTTTGATTTGATTGATTAATTTTAAAGCGTGGTGCAACATCGACCGCCAGATTTTTGTTTAAGTTGTTCATATCACTATCGCAGCATTCACAACCAGACAACATAAAAAAGTCGGCGCTAAAGAGCCAAAAGTCAGCTTGGACCACGACCATTCAGCGCGGCTGAAACAACGGCAGTTCAATACTGATCCGAAGGCCGCAACGCTCACCATTGGCATGCAGGCGATTTTCGGCACTAATACTGCCGCCACAGGCAATAATTGCCCGCTGCGCGATACTGAGCCCCAGCCCAACGCCGTCACCGGTGCTGTGACTGCGGAAAAAAGGATTAAAAATCAACGGTAATTGTTCATCCGGTAAACCACAACCATCGTCATCAACCAATACCCGCACCCGATCGTCAATCAACTCTGCGCGCACCAGCACCAACGAGTCTTCTGCGGTATATTTAATCGCATTACGAATGACATTTTCCAAGGCCCGATACAACAGCTCAGCGTCGGCACTCACCAGAATTTTTGGTAATTCAGCCAGTTGTAAATGTTTATGCTGCGCCGCAGCTTCCAACTGACCATCATCACAAATCGATTCCAGCAACTCGGTCAATTCAACTTCCTGCAGCTGAAACTGCACTTCACCACTTTCCAGTCTGGAAAAGGTCAGAATTTCCCCCACCAACTGGTCCAGCCGCGCCGCTTCGCTTTCTACTTTAGCCAGCGCCAATTCCTGCTCCGCCGGGGTTTGCCGGGCCAGACCAATCAGGATTTGCAGCCGGGCCAACGGCGATCGCAATTCATGCGATACATCGTGTAGTAACCGGCGCTGTGACAAAATTGCCAGATAAACACTTTGCGCCATCAGGTTAAAACTGCGCGCCAGCTCACCAAATTCATCTTTGCGACTGGTAATTTTGCCACTGAGCTGGGTGCGCCATTGCTCTTTTGGCAAAGCGCCAAGTGCCTGTCGCAGCTGGCGTACCGGCGACGCAAAATACCAGGCCAATACCAAACTTGAGGCCATGCTGGTCAACACAATACAAAACAGAATAAAACTCGGGTGAAACCAGAAGGGTGGTGTTGGTGGCTGGCGCATGCCGCCAAGTTCATCGGCTGGGCCGCGTTCGCTCAATCTACGTTGCCCTAATTGTGGCCCCGGTTCGCCAAAACTACGCCAGCGCCCCGGCCAGAACCGGGGATTGGCCACCGCCAGCAATTGCCAGTGCCGGCCATCGGCGCTATGCAAGGCAAAATCGGCCTGATTCGGTCGCTGCGCCAGTTGCTGTCGCCAGTCTTCCGGCACCGGTCGTTGCAATAAATCCTGGCCCACGGCGTCCAGAATCAAAATCCGCTCGCGGGCAATCGGTTCCAAATCCCATTGCGCCACCACTTTGCTTAAAAGCTCAATGCCACCGGCATCGACCATGGTTTGCGCCGATTGCTGAATAAGCCGCGCTTGGGGTCCAAACATCAGCCGATCGTTGCTGTTGTCGGTAGTGAGCTGCACCACGGCCCAAATCAGCCCAAAGGCAAAAGCCAAAGCCGACCAGAAGGCTAACAGGAATTTCCAGAAGAGCTGCCCCATAATTTATCGTTGCCCCATGCTTTACAGGTGCCTCAGCCATTGATAACCCTTGCCGCGCACCGCTTCAATCCAGTGCTGACCGTCGTTGCGTTTACCAAGTTTTTGCCGGATATTGGAAATGTGCACATCAATGCTGCGATCATATTGGGTAAGCGTTTTGCCCAGTCCCTGCTGCGATAAATCAGCTTTGGTGACAATCCGACCGGCCTGACTGACCAGCAACCACAACAAACTAAACTCGGCGCCGGTGAGTTCCAGCGCGATACCATTAAACATCGCACTGCGACTGGCCGGTGTTAATAACAACGGACCTTCCTGTAGCCGTAAATCGGGTTGTTGTTGTAACTGCATCCGGCGCAAAATGGCCCGAATGCGCGCCACCAACTCACGCGGCAAACAAGGTTTCGCCACATAATCATCGGCACCGAGTTCCAGCCCAATCACTTTGTCGATATCGTCACCCCGGGCGGTTAACATCAACACCGGCCGATCCGACACCTGCCGCAGCTTTTTCAGCACCGTAACACCGTCCATACCCGGCATCATCACGTCCAGCACCACCAATTCAAAACCATGACTTAACGCCAGCTTCAAGCCAGTGGTACCGTCATTGGCAACCGTCACGCTAAAACCTTCGCGCTGCAGATAAGTCGCCAGCATGCTGGTTAATGCGCTGTCGTCGTCGATGAGTAACAGGTGAGCCAAAATAATAACCTTTGCTGTGCATTCGGATGCATGCGAAAAAATGATGACCGAATTTTAACCTGAAGCGGTCACTGGCGGGCAGCGGCTTTACAAAACTATACACATTACTGCCAGAGCGTAGCGGAAGTTGTGGCCATGCGAGCGGAGAATGCCACACCACACAACAAGCAAAGACAGTCGCTGCTTTTGGAAGCATAGTTACAGCGCGGTTATGAACAACCGCGCCAGCCTGCATGATATGAGGATTAGTGATATGTGGGTTGGCTGCATTTCATCTGACACTTTTCACGATAGCGCTTGAGTAAGTCTGACGATCTGATAAGGGCTAATTATTGACTAAAGCTCTAGCCTGCGGGTCAGTCTCAAATCGTCACTTTTCACTGAAAGCGGACGTTGCTAAAAATTAGTGAGCCGCAGCTCTCCAACACTTCGAGAAATCAGGTTTTAATATAAGGCCGCAGTCATTAACAATTAATATTTTTATTATGATTTTTTGTAAAAAGATAGTTTAAATCCATAGGGAGAACAATCTTTTTATTTAGTTGCTAATTTAGAAAAACTGTTGCAGTATTATTTTTTAGTATTGGCGAGTCGATAGACTTGCCCTACGTATTTTAAATGGAATTAAGAAATGCAGACTGAATTGTGTTTCCCCCAAAGCTCGCACTCTGAATGGGTCATGAGAAACAGTCTTTACTGGATGAGCCAAGTCACTGAGTGGACTCTAGAAAGCGATAGCGACAATTGGATTGTGTTTCTATCAAACTCAAACTTCGAGTGCAAAGCCCAGCTCCATCGCCATCTTAACGACTATTCGCTACGTGAAAAAATAATGGCAAGAACTGCCGCAGTTCGGGATGCTATCACATTCAATGTTTTAAGCAGTATTGAGCGTAGGCTAGATACCGAATGAATATACTGCCCTTCAATTTTGAGCGAATAAATGAGCATCGGAGTTTCATTAGTAACTTATCTGGCTTCCATGCAGTCATTACTCACAATGAGCTTAATGACTTGGTTGATTTCGGCACTATTGTATCATCAGGCTTAAAATCAGAATTAAGCAAGAAGCTGTTTATCGGAACTGATACAGAGATGGATACCTCAGTTGCTGCGCTTGCCGCCTCGCTTGGGAAGCAGCTAGTGAATAGCATTGAGTTCCGACCCATTTATATGATTGTGCCGACACTTAGGTGCGATCACACATGTAACTATTGCCAGGTGAGTCGTGCTTCGATTCATGCAAGTGGCTATGACCTTGATGAAGCACTCATTCCTAAAATCATATCGATGATTGCAGGAAGCTCAAAAGCGCCTTACAAAATTGAGTTGCAGGGCGGAGAACCGTTGCTGCGGTTTGACCTCATTACGGAGATTTACTCTGAAGCTGAAAAGCAGCTACGTGGCGCGTTTCAGTTAGTCATCGCAACGAGTCTTTCCCCCCTAACGGACGATATTTTACTGTGGGCAAAAGATAAAAATGTCTTTTTTTCGGTATCTTTAGATGGTGATTCGATTGTTCACAATGCCAATCGTATCCATCCGTCAAGAAACTCATATACCTATGCCGTCGAGGGCATCAAACGTATCCAAAATGAACTTGGGGCTGATCGGGTATCGACAGTCACGACCGTTACCGATGCGCTTATACGCGACCCTAATTCATTACTAACCGCACATATGGAAGTGGGGTTATTTGATCTCTTTATTCGACCTGTTAGCCCTTATGGCTTCGCAAATACAAACGCGCAAAGAAAATATTCGATGGATGACTACATGGACTTTTATGAACGCCTCTGGTCGCTCATAAGAGGTTTAAAAGAGAAAGGCATTCGATTTACTGAACATTCAGCAGGTATCCACGCTAAGCGGTTGCTTAAGCCGAGCTATTCAAGCTATGCCGATTTGAAGTCGCCAAGCGGCGTTATTTTTAATTGCATACTCTTTAATTACGATGGAAAAATCTTTGGGAGTGACGAGAGTCGGATGCTCCAAAAGACCACTCCAAACCAAGACTTCAGTATGGGTGAAGTTGGGAAGCTATCTCTGAAAAATAGCCCTTTTTATAACAACATCACAGCTCAGTCGTTTAATTTCCTGCATCCAGGCTGTGAAACATGCGCCTTTCAGCCTTTTTGTGGAACAGACCCTTGCCAGAATGTCAGTCTCCAAGGTGAACCCATTGGTGACAAAAGTATTTCGGAGTTTTGTGCGTATCATAAATCGATGTTCAGATTTATTGTTCAAAAGTATTTCTTAGGAACACAGGACGATAAATGTCTGATTGAGGAGTGGGTTAATGTCTGATCCCATTCGCATCGACAAGTTTGTAGTAAATAGTCCGACTCAGCCTGGCTACTATCAGTTGTGGAAGGACGAGCTTGGTGTCTCAAAGTTTTTACCGGAATTGCTAGTACTTGCTGAGCCTGAACTTCTTGTATTGGACAAAGCCCATGTTGTTCATTCAGATCTCTATAAACTGATATCGAATGGTGATATTGCAAGTGTCAGTGCCAACGGTATGTTACGTGTAGTTTTGTCTAGAAATGCTAATCACAATACCGTGCTCGTTACTGAGCGTTGCAACAATTTATGTTCTTTTTGTTCTCAGCCACCAAGAGAAGGAAATGATGATTGGCTTTTAGGGCAAGCAATGCTTGCTTTAGCTGATTTTAGCTTTGACGGAGTTATTGGCGTCAGTGGTGGAGAACCTTTATTGTATGGCCAAAAATTCATCGATTTCTTAGACTTTGTTAAAGAATATTCCCCTAGTACATCGCTGCACATCCTCACTAATTGACGTGCATTTAGTGATTTAAATTTTACCCGAGAAATAGCCAATCGAGTTGCTGAACTGAATTTTAGCTTTGGGATCCCACTATACGCTGCTTCTGCTGATACTCATGACCGACTTGTTGGCTCTGTTGGTGCATTCAATGAAACCGTGAGGGGAATTATCAATGCTGGTAACTTGGGGTTGAATATAGAGCTTAGGTTTATTCCCACTCAAATAAATCACCAAGAATTACCTTCTGTTATTGAGTACTGCAACCGAGTGTTTTCAAACATTGCTCAAATTTCAGTAATGAACTTGGAGCCTATGGGATGGGCGAGAAAAAATTGGGGAACGCTCTACATCTCGCCGCTGGAATATTCTGAAACTATCCAGAATTCAGTTCGGGTAAGTCATTTTGGAACGATACCGTTAGTGTTATTTAATTTTCCTCTATGCCATTTGGAGCGAGAGGTTTGGGATTATGCAGTCAAATCAATATCAGATTGGAAGAATCATTATCCAGCAGGGTGTGAAGGTTGCAGGTTGATTGATTCTTGTGGCGGCTATTTCGCATCCGCTGAAGGAAAATACCTCGATCAACCTAGGAGAATTCAATGAAACGTTTCTTTAATTTTGCAGCTCTACTGCCAGGATTTTTAACTCTAAATTCCACTGTTTTTGCAGATGATAGTGGTTTGAACGCACCCGAAGTGAATAGTTTTGGTTTAGATAGTTTGGCTTTGAGTCCGCTAAATGCCGAAACACCGCTCTATATTGCAAGTCATAGTAGTCATCGTTCTCACAGTAGTCATAGAAGCCATCGGAGCCACAGTTCTCATCGTTCCTCTTCAGGAGGTGGCTACTATCCCGCACCTACTACGCCTGCACCACAACCTGTGACTACACCTTCGGAGTGTAGTGGCACACTGAATTTGGCCATCTGATTAGAGGTGTTATGATCCACCTCATAAGCAATTAGGTGACATGATGAACAAAAAAACAAGACCTACTT
>Ga0209504_1000322_pt1 | contig 43625 bp, 42 predicted proteins | sample COGITO_mtgs_1005_FD_184791 | JGI IMG/M metagenome (GOLD analysis project Ga0209504, IMG submission 184791) | Pelagic marine microbial communities from North Sea - COGITO_mtgs_100511 (SPAdes) (version 2) | ecosystem: Environmental > Aquatic > Marine > Epipelagic ...
CCAGGTGAGGGGGGCAGTCCAGCGGCCCAGGCCGGCAGCGCGCCAACTCCACAGTGTCGCATCCAGACCGGTAACCCATTGGCCGTCAGCAAAGCGTGCATGCAAACGGTTTTGCAGGGCGGGTTGAGTTAGCCCGATGGACTCGGCATGGAAGTCGCGCAGGCTAATGTCGACCAGGCACAGGCGCTGTACATCGGCATGCTGGCGCAGCAGCTGGATCTCGCGTGCACACAAGGGGCAATCGCCATCGTAGTAAAGGGTCAGGGGCCATTGTGGTTGCTTGCTCATAATCTAAAAACCTTTTAACGATCGGCTGCGCGTCGAGCAGTCGGGGTGAAAACAGCCTCGGCAAACCGCTTTAGCGCGACTCGAAGGGCGGGCAGAGCGAGCCATGCTTATTTACAGCTCGTAAACTCCGCCTTCATGACGTTTTGATCATTGCGGGTTGTTACTGCGTAGCGTCTGCCTGGATCTAGTTCGCAAGAGCGTAAACAAGTTCTAAGGTTTTGTATAAGTCTTGTACAAAGTATGCCGAAAATAGCTGAGTTACAATGCGTGCAATCTTTTTTCTGTGATATCGCCTCCCATGTCCGATCTCGTTGGTGCGCCGTCCTTCGCTTCGAGTGCCCTCAAGCAGGAAGAACTCTTTCCTATTCGTGAGGTGGCGCGCCTGACCGGCGTCAATCCGGTGACCTTGCGGGCCTGGGAGCGCCGTTATGGGCTGATCCAGCCGACGCGCACTGACAGTGGTCATCGCCTGTATTCGCAGGTGGATATCGAGTCGGTACGCAGCATCCTGGCGTGGATTGAGCGCGGCGTGGCGGTGAGCAAGGTCGGCAAGATTCTCGCTAAGAGCAGCACGATCAAGTCCGCCAGTTCGCCGGGCTATGAAGAAGTCAGCGCCAGCGAGTGGGGTGAGTGGCAAGCGCAGCTGCGGCGCGCGATTAGCGCCTTCGATGAGCTGCGTCTGGATCGTCTATATGGGCAGATTTTTTCCAGCTACCCACTGCCGGTGGTGTTTCAAGAGATCCTGATGCCGCTGTGGCAGGAGCTGTTGTTGCGCCAGGATGAGTACGGCCAAACCAGTGAGTGGCTGTTTCTCGATACGTTCTTGCGTGCCCGCACGCTACAGCGCCTGCAGGTGTTACGCGCCCAAGTTGAAGAGCGTGTGCTGCTAGCGGCGTTTCCCGGTCACTGCCGGGAGTTGGAGTTGCTGGTGGCTGGGTTGCTGCTGAGCAGTGCCGACACCGCCGTCAGTGTGCTCGGGCTGGGCCAGCCACTCGAAGAGCTGACCCTGATCTGCGAAAAAATGCAGCCCCAGGCGTTGGTGTTGTTCTCCAATCAGCCGCCCAGTGATGATTTGCCTAAGGTGTTGTCGCGTCTTGCGCTGGCGCTGGATTGTCCGCTGGTGATGGCGGGTGACGGGGCCGATCTGGCTGAGGAGAGCCTCAGGGGGTCGCCGATTGCCTGTCTGGGCAATGAAGGACGTTTGATGCAGCGTCGGCTGCAGCAGTTCCTCGCGGGCCATCTGGATACCTGATTCCTCTTATTAAAAACGCCTGAATGGGAGCGTGTCGCCGCATGGCGCCGCGCGCTTTGCTGCGCCTGTGATTTAGTGTGGATTGCATAAAGTTGTACAGGCTGTATAGAAAAATGCTTGCGCTTTGCCTTCTTTGCCTATACAAAAGCTATACATTATTAATTTGTGTATAGCTTGTATCCACTTGTACAGCTTGAGGACTCAGCAACATGACCCAATACCGCGCACCCCTTCGTGACATGCGTTTCGTTTTTGACGAGGTGCTCGACGCTTATGCCACCTTGCAGTCGCTGCCTAGTCAGCGCGAGTTCGGAGACGACCTCGGTGGCGCCATTCTGGAAGAAGCTGCCAAATTGGCAGAGAACGTGCTGGCTCCGTTGAACGGGCCAGGTGATCAGCAAGGCTGCAAGTACGACCCCGAGAGCAAATCAGTTAAAGCCCCAGACGGCTTTCGTGAGGCTTATAAGCAGTTTACTGAAGGCGGTTGGACAGCCTTGGCCTGCACGCCTGAGTTTGGCGGCCAAGGCTTGCCCCACGTACTGAATATGATGGTTGAGGAGATGGTCTGCTCGGCCAACCTGTCGCTCGGCATGTACCCAGGCCTGACCCATGGTGCGATCAACGCATTGACTGCGCATGGTGCGCGTGAGCTGCAGGAGCGCTACTTGCCGAAACTTATCAGCGGCGAATGGACCGGCACCATGTGCCTGACCGAGCCGCAGTGCGGTACCGACCTGGGGCTGATTCGTACCCGCGCCGTGCCTCTGGCAGACGGCAGTTATGCCATCAGTGGCACCAAGATTTGGATCACCGGTGGCGAGCATGATCTGGCTGACAATATCCTGCACCTGGTATTGGCCAAGCTGCCGGATGCACCGGATAGCGTTAAAGGCATCTCCTTATTCTTGGTGCCCAAGTTCCTCGAAGATGGCAGCCGAAACCCCGCGTTTTGTGGCGGTCTAGAGCACAAGATGGGCATCAAAGGCTCAGCCACCTGCGTGATGAATTTCGAAGGCGCACAGGGCTGGTTGATCGGTGAGGCCAACAAAGGTCTCAAGTGCATGTTCACCATGATGAACTCCGCGCGCCTGATGGTGGGCATGCAGGGCCTTGGTATTGCCGAGAGTGCTTATCAGGTCAGCCTGGGTTTTGCCAAAGAGCGCTTGCAGAGCCGCTCGCTGTCCGGCCCGAAAGCGGCGGATAAGCCGGCTGACCCGATTATTGTGCACCCGGATGTGCGGCGCATGCTGCTGCGCCAGAAAGTGATGATCGAAGGTTGCCGCGCCCTGGCGTATTTCACCGGCCTGCACGAAGACGTTGCCCATGATCACGAAGACCCTGCGATGCGTGAGCAGGCCGATGATCTGGTGCAGCTGCTGACCCCGGTGGTGAAGTCCTTCCTTACCGATGAAGGGTTCAACTGCGCCAACGAAGGCCTGCAGGTGCTCGGTGGCTCCGGCTTCACCGAAGACTGGGGCATAGAACAACTGGTGCGTGATTGTCGGATTACCCGCATCTACGAAGGCACCAACGGTATTCAGGCTCTCGACTTGGTCGGCCGCAAGTTGGGCTTGGGCGGCGGTCGCGCGGTGCGCAACTATTTCGCCTTGATCGAAAGCTGGCTCAAGGCCAATGCCGACAGCGAGCATGCGGCTGCCGTAGGTGCGGCCCTCAAGCAGCTGCAACAAGCCACCATGTGGATCGCCAGCGAAGGCATGAAAGACCCCGAGCAAGCGGGTGCCGCGGCGACGCCTTACCTGCGCCTGTTCGCGCTGACCAGCCTGGCCTGGATGTGGGCGCGCATGGCGGCAGTGGCCAAGACCAAGCTGGCTGACGGCAGCACCGAAACCCTGTTTTACGGCGCCAAGTTGAAGTCTGCCGACTTCTATATGGCGCGAGTCCTGACTGAAACCGACAGCCTGTTGGCTGAGGTTAAGGCCGGCAAAGCCACGCTGATGGCCTTCAGCGAAGAGGAGTTTGCTGCCTAAAACGACTGCGCAATCCGATAGCCAGCGTGTATCGCCCTTTCGGCTATCGGTTTTTTTATCCCTGCTGCAGGGATTTCCCCTGCACTTTAGGCCCGCGCTGATTGCGGGTCTTTTTTTGCCTACGTTTTAACCATCTAGCGGTGGGGCGTTCAGCGATGCCCGCTGGCCAGCCGCTGTTCTTGCTGGAGGTGTTGTTGGTAGATGAACTGACGCAGGTGTTCATCGCTTTGCGGGTCCAGGGTGTGCAGTTGGTAGGCCAGAAAGCCGTCCACGGTTTTGCGCACAAAAACGCCGGCAATGGCAATCGGGGTGTGCTCGTCTAGCGGTAAGACCAAGTGGAAGCGTTTCGGTGCGACGCGCCGCGCACGATGTTCAATCAATGCGCCATTCATCGACAGTTGATGTACCCACAGGCCACTGGGTTGCGCGTTGGGCGTGTGCAGCGCCAACGGCTCGGATAAGGGGGAGCGCCAGGCGCGGTTGACTACACCTTCGTCAAAAATCTGCGGCGCGCTGAGTTGCAGGCAAGGCGCGCTATGCGCGTTCTGGCTTAGGTGCAGGTCGAAGGTCAGGTGCTGGTTGGCGATATGCGCATGCAGGCTCAGCTGTTCATGGATGGCACAGTGCGAGAGCAGCTCACTGAATTGTTTACCAATATCAGCCTGCAGAGGAGGGTTGCTGCGCGCTTCAATATTCGTCGGCTGGTTTAGCTGGCGAATAAAGGCCAATTCAGCTTGGGTCAGGAGTGCCTGTTCTTGCATGGAAGCGGTCTATATCAAGCTCTGGAGCTGTTGTGACCGCTTCGAACGAGATTAGTTATGACCGATCGTCGCCTGTAATCGAGCCAGTTCGGCCTTGAGGGTGATCAGTTCGGCTTCCAGTTCTTTGACCCGCTCTTGCGCCTGCACCTGCTCGGTAACGTTCTTCTGGATACCGATGTAGTAGGTCAGCTGATCGGCGTCGTTGACGACGGGGGTGATCGAAAGCTCATTCCAGAACGGGCTGCCGTCTTTGCGGTAGTTGCGAATAATTTGTCGGCAAGGACGGTGCTGCTTAACCGCTTCACGGATGGCGCTCAAACCAGGCTGGTCGCGATCGTCGGCCTGCAGGAAGCGGCAATCCTGATAGAGGATGTCTTCGCTGGCGTAGCCGGTGAGTTTTTCAAAGGCCGGGTTGGCATAGATCAGGATGTTGTCATCGCCTTCTTGTTCGGCAACCACGATGCCGTCGTTGGAGGCGTTGATCACCAGTTGCAACAGTTTGGCGTTGATCATGAGGCGTTTTCCCAGTCTATGTCCGCTGCATTCTAAAACATCCGGGCGAGCTGTCTACTTGCGGCATAATGCCGGGCTTATCGACTTGGTTCTGTATGTTTCGGAGTTTTGCATGAAAATCGCCATCCTTTCCGGCTCGGTGTATGGCACCGCCGAGGAAGTTGCCCGCCACGCCGAGCGCCTGTTGAACGCCGCTGGCCATGAGGCCTGGCACAACCCCAGGGCCAATCTGGCCGATATCCAAACCTTTGCCCCTGAGGCGTTTCTGGCGGTGACCTCGACCACCGGCATGGGCGAATTGCCCGATAACCTGCAGCCGCTGTATTTCGCCATTCGTGACCACTTGCCCGCTTGGAGCGGGCTGTCGGGTGGGGTGATCGCCCTGGGCGACTCCAGTTATGGCGATACCTTCTGCGGTGGCGGCGAGCTGGTGCGCGAGTTATATGCCGAGCTGGGTATTCGCGAAGTGCAGCCGATGCTGCGCCTGGATAGCAGCGAAAGCGTAACCCCGGAAACCGACGCCGAGCCTTGGCTGGCCGAATTTATTACGGCGCTGCACGGCTGATGCATCCGCGCGCGCTGGAGCTGATCGAGTCGCTGCAACTGCAGGCGCACCCTGAGGGTGGCTATTACCGTCGGCTGTTCGAGTCGCGCCAGCAAACGGCGCAGGGCCGGTTGTGCAGTACGGCGATTGTCTTTTTGTTGCCGGCTGGGCTGGTCAGCCGTTGGCACCGTGTGGATGCCGACGAACTCTGGCACTTCTACGAAGGCGCGCCGCTGCAACTATTGATTGCCGAACACCCCACGGCGATTCGCAGCGAGCGTCTCGGCCCGGTAGCCACGCAGCAATTACCGCAACGCGCAGTGCCGGCGCATGCCTGGCAAAGTGCGCGCAGCCTGGGCGACTTCACCTTGGTGGGTTGCACCGTGGCCCCCGGTTTTGACTTCACCGGCTTTTGCTTGCTCGCCGATGATCCTCAGGCCCAGCGTGACTGGCCGTTGCTGCGTCAGCTGCACCCCGAAAGCTTCTGAAACGCTTACTGACCCGTAAAGCCACCACGCTGGCCGCTAGAGCGACTCACCTTTACCGCAGCCCTGGCTAGACTGCTTGGCACTTGATAACAAGAACTGCCGAGGTATAAGCCATGACCGTTGCCCATGCACTGCCGTCCTTCAATGTCCAAACTCAGGTGTCTGCCGTCGAATGGCAGACCCGCGTCGACCTGGCGGCCTGTTACCGGTTGATCGCACTGCATGGCTGGGATGATCTGATCTTCACCCACATCTCGGCGAAGATTCCGGGCGCTGAAGAATTCCTGATTAACCCTTTCGGCCTGATGTTTCACGAAATCACCGCCTCCAGCCTGGTGAAGATTGACCTGGCCGGTAACAAGCTGATGGACAGCCCCTACGACATCAATCCAGCGGGCTACACCATTCACAGCGCCGTGCATGAGGTGCGCCACGATGTTGCGTGTGTGGCGCACATTCATACGGCGGCCGGCATTGCCGTTTCGGCGCAGAAGCAGGGGCTGTTGCCGTTGTCGCAGCAGTCGCTGTTCGTCCTCGCGAGCCTGGCTTACCACGGCTACGAAGGCGTGGCGCTGAACCATGACGAGAAGGCGCGCTTGCAAGCGGACCTGGGCGAGAAGAATTTTATGATTCTGCCCAATCACGGTCTGCTCACTGCTGGCGGCAGCATCGCCGACACCTTCCTGATGATGTTCACCCTGCAGCGCGCCTGTGAAATTCAAGTCATGGCGCAAAGCGGTGGCGCCGAGTTGATCCATATCCCTCAGCAAATTCTCGAGGGCGCTAAGGCCATGGTCGCCGGCGTCATGAAAAGCCCGCAAGGCATGGGTGGTCAGTTGGCTTGGCCGGCCTTGCTGCGCAAGCTGGACCAGCAGATGCCGGGTTACGACGCGTGACTGCGCTCCCCGGCATTGCCCTGCAGGATTGGCGCGGGCAAGGGCAGAGTTTTACCTTCAAGGGCCATGCCATACGTTACTGGACGGCAGGTGCGGCAGATGCTGAACCGCTGTTGCTGATTCACGGCTTCCCCACCGCCAGCTGGGATTGGCATTACCTGTGGCAGCCGCTGGCGCAGAAGTACCGAGTGATCGCCTGCGACATGCTCGGCTTTGGCGATTCGGCCAAGCCGCGCGGGCATGCCTACAGCCTGCTGGAGCAGGCCGATCTGCAACAAGCACTGCTTGAACACCTGGCGATTCAGGGACCGCTGCATGTATTGGCTCATGATTATGGCGACAGCGTGGCCCAGGAGTTGATTGCCCGTGACCAGGACGGTCGTATTAAGTTGGGCAGTTGCGTGTTTCTCAACGGCGGCCTGTTCCCGGAAACCCACCACCCGGTGTTGGTGCAAAAGCTGCTGCTCAGCCCCGTGGGGCCCTTGATCAGTCGGTTGTTTAGCCGGCAAAAGCTGGCTGCCAGTTTTGCCAAGGTGTTCGGCCCGCACACCCAGCCCAGCGCTCGCGAGCTGGATGATTTCTGGAGCCTGATTGCCGCCAATGATGGCACCGCAGTGATGCACCGGTTGATTCGTTACATGCCTGAACGCCGCGTGCAGCGTGACCGCTGGGTGGCTGCAATGCAGGCCACGACAGTGCCTATGCGGATAATAGATGGGGCGGCCGACCCGATTTCCGGCGCACACATGGTGGTGCGTTATCGCGAGCTGATTGCCAACGCCGACACCGTCCTGCTGGAGCAGATCGGCCACTATCCGCAAACTGAGGCCCCGGCAGAGGTGCTGATGCATTACTTACACTTTCGTGACCGGCTGGAGGCCGCCGCATGCAGCGACGTACTGTCTTAAAAGGAGCCGCTCTGGGTGGTGTCGCGGTCTTGGGCGTGGGTTTCTGGGCATTGCCCAGCGGGGTAGCCCCGGCTGCCGTGAGCCTGCAAGGCGCACAACAGGTGCTGGCAGGGCTGGTCGATAAACCGTTAATCAGCCTCAAAGGCTGGAGCCCGGCGCAGGTGTTTAACCATTGCGCGCAGAGCATCGAGTACTCCATCAGCGGTTATCCCGCGCTCAAGCCCGGCTGGTTTCGTAGCAGCGTCGGCCCGCTGGCCTTCAGTGTATTTGCCGCGCGCGGGGCCATGCGTCACCCGCTGGATGAAGCCATTCCGGGCGCTGCACCGCTCAGCGAACCGTCTAGCCAAACCTTGGCGCTCAAGCGTTTGCAGCAGGCCTTCAGCGATTTTGCCGCCTACCAAGGTGAGTTGCAGCCGCACTTCGCCTACGGCCTGTTAAACCATGCTGATTACGCCCAGGCCCATGTGTTGCACCTGTACAACCATCTCACGCTGCTCAAGTTGGCCTGACTATCCCGCTGCTTTATCGCGCACCATTCAGCGCTGCTCGTATCTATTGTGACTGGCGTGCGTCTGCTGGACACTCGGTGCATTGTTAATCTGCCGAGGAATGCTGCATGAGCGACGCCATCCGTTTTCAAGATCAGGTTGTAATCGTCACCGGGGCCGGTGGTGGCCTGGGCCGCGCCCATGCACTGCTGTTCGCCCAGCGCGGCGCCAAAGTGGTGGTCAATGACCTTGGCGGCAGCACCCACGGCGAAGGCGCTAACGCGTCGGCGGCAGACAAAGTGGTTGAGGAAATTCGCGCTGCCGGTGGTACCGCAGTGGCCAACCACGATTCGGTGACCGACGGCGAGAAGATCGTGCAGTGCGCCCTGGATACCTTTGGCCGCATCGATGTGGTGGTGAATAACGCGGGCATCCTGCGCGACAAAACTTTCCATAAGATGGACGACGCCGACTGGGACCTGGTTTACAAGGTCCACGTCGAAGGCGCCTACAAGGTGACTCGCGCCGCGTGGCCGCACATGCGTGAGCAGGGTTATGGCCGCATCATCTTCACCGCGTCCACTTCGGGCATCTACGGCAACTTCGGCCAGTCCAACTACGGCATGGCCAAGCTCGGTCTGTATGGCTTGACTCGCACCCTGGCCATCGAAGGTCGCAAGAACAACATCCTGGTCAACGCCATCGCCCCGACTGGCGGCACGCGCATGACCGAAGGGCTGATCCCGCCACAGGTGTTCGAGCAGCTCAAGCCTGAGCTGGTCAGCCCGCTGGTGGTGTACCTGGCCAGCAACGCCTGCGAAGAAACCTCCGGCCTGTTTGAAGTCGGTGGCGGCTGGATGGGCAAAGTGCGTTGGGAGCGCAGCCTGGGTGCCGGTTTCGATCCACGGGTCGGCTACAGCCCGGAAGACGTGGCGGCCAACTTCGCGCAAATCTGCGACTTCGAAGGCGCGGCCCATCCGAAGGACAACATCGAAGCGATGAAAGAGATGATGGCCAACCTGCAGAAGTTCGCCCTCTGATTACGCCACTTTGGCGGAATATCGTTCAGTGGGCTGATGCCACTGTCGCAAGGGTTTAAGACAAAGGCCGGCATTTGCCGGCCTTTACTTTTTTAGTGAATGGGTACCTGCGGTCGTTATGATTTGACGGGCTGCAACCGGCCAAAAGCGGTCATTGTGTGTCTATGAAAGCCGGGCCGATTGACAACTACTGATTAGTTACGCCGGATAGGCTGATTTGGTTGCCGTCGTCCCTTAGCGCAACTCCGTCATCCAGCTCAACGATATTTACTGCATAAAGGCTTCCATCCGAGTTAACCAAACACCACTCCAACCCTGCTGGTAGCTGGAGCGGCTGATCGATGGGCAAAGTTTGCTTAGTAAGAGCCTCAGCCGATGCCTCCTTATCCAAAATCATTTCTCTGGTCTTCAGGCATGTCCGGACAAAATGTGAAGTGACTAACGCTTTTTAAACTCTGTATGTTTTTTATGCGAAATTGTCTCGTATTTTTTGGCGTCAGAAAAATGAACGATCGTGAGAACATTTGGTCTAGCCCAACCTTTGATTAGATCAACCAATTTTATTAGAAGTAAAAAATGAAATTAATTCTCTCCAGAAATGTATTTAATCTTATCGTTTTATTGCTGCTGGCCGGCTGTTTTGATAAAGGCGGCGGCGGAAGTAAAGGGAGTCCGAGTCCTGAGGAAAATACTCCTCCAGCGGTTGTCACTACTAATGATCCCAATGTTGCCACTACTGATGATAGCAATAGTGGTGGGGTGACTCCTTCCCAAAGCAAAAAAACACTCGCACCGCCAAGCATATCAGTTGCTCAAACTCATTTGATACCAACAGGCGGATTGCGATGGCCTGATACAAGGATTAACCCTGAGCTAGGTTTAGCTGCTAGACGGGAAACGCTTGTTACAGTCCGTTTTAATGAAGGCGATATCCTCAGCCCCAAAATACAGGTGTGGGATAATACTGAGTTGGCCGCAACTCTCGCTCTAAATCATCCGAGTCAGATCCTTCCGACTGAAGGTGGTGAGCCTGCGCCTGAAGAAAATTTATGGCACACCCACATACCTGCCGAGCTAGTAGCTAATGGCCTTAGCTTGAGCGTGGTTAGTGAAAATTATAATGATACTGAAGTTCTGCCAGTCTTGGTGGGCGCAGAAACAACAGTTACATTTAATATGCTTCCTGTTTTACTTTTTGGGGCAACTGAGGAAAACACTGAGAAAAAGTTTGATGAAGAGCGCGTGCTTAGCTTTACAGATGAACTGATGAAGGAAGCAGCAGCTGATCTACCTTGGTCACATACAGTCTTTAGAAATCATCCTGCACGTGAATTTGTTTCTGATTTTCTTGTAATTCCACCTCGCAACGGCCAAGAAGCTTTTGTAGCATATTCTACAAGCGATACTGAAGGCACAGCAGTTATTGATACCGTAAACGGTATTATCAAAGCGCTTCATGTTCCAAGTGGTGACGGTCCTTTGAATAGAATTACTTATGGCTCTATTCTTGCGTTAAACCATAGCAAGACAGGAACAAACAAGCTTGAATGGATAGGAAGGGGCGTTTCTGCTGTAGGTTCGGGTACAGCAACAAGCGGAAATGGAGGCTCAAAGTACGGTTTTTTATGGCATGAAGGCGGTCATGCGGTCAGCCTTGGTCATTCGCACGGTGAGTTCCTTGATAACTGGTATCCCTATACCGGCGGTTCGATCAAAGGCTCTGTGTGGAGTTATAACAGCTATCATAAAGCATTTAGATCTACGCTAGTGCCCCCCACATCTCCGATATTTATGTCGTGTCGTCAAATTGGCAATTATCAGAAAAATGACGAAGGCCGGTGTTATCGTCAGGACCCCATGGATAATGCGGATGGTGGTAGCGCGCCCACTAATAATTTTCCTATTTTCTCAGACTACAATGCAGCTCGCATTCAGTTGTGGGCACAAAATCGCAAGAAAATAGATGCTTCATCACCTACCAACTTTTCTCGCTGGGACAATGTTACGAAAGAGTGGTTACCTCACACCCCCGATACAGGCGGATTTGGCGCTTGGGCCATTAATGAAAATCTCCCAGTAATATTTAATGAGCCAGTAGCACGTATCACTTTGACCTACAGTAATGCTGGTACGGCTAATGTGTCACGGTTCTATCCAACGCTATACTCGATTGAAAACTCAATAAAAACCTTTGATCCTCTTGATCGCGTCAGTATGGATTCGATCTATCCAAGTAAAAAGCCTGATGGATCAACGCCCACCTACATGTGGTACTGCCACACTGGTGGGTGTGACTACAGTGTAAGGGTTACATTTAGCGATGGGGCGGTTGTATACAGGCTTCTTAAAGGGGGGTTTCGAAAGACATCTTACCCGGAAGAGTTTGATGATGAGGTTAATGACCCGCTTTCTGGTAAAAGTTTTAAGCTTTGGTCAATGCATGTACCTCGCGCTGCTGATGCAGTAGTGACAAAGCTTGAATTACTTGAGACGCCTAAAGTTTGGAGCTTGTCAGTTGACGAAATTATCAATGCCAAGGTTTTGATTTCGGAGTCGTTCTGAGCTAATACAAGCTTGTAGTGTGCCGAAAATCTATTTGTATGTGGGTCGCATGGTGAAAATTAAAGCACTACTCATTTTGGTAATAAGCGCGGTCCACCTAAATATCTTTTTAGGCAGCAATGCTGTTAGTGCAAGCGATCAGGTTGCGTCAGATGAAAGCTGGACGATCAATATGCAGGGCGCGGATGTCCGCGACTTTATCGGACAGGTCTCCAGCATCAGCGGCCAGACATTTATCATCGACCCACGTGTAAAAGGTCAGGTCACGGTGGTCGCGCAGCAGCCCATGAGCCTGGCCGAGGTATACAAGCTGTTTCTCTCGGTGATGAGTACCCACGGTTTTGCTGTGATGCCGCAGGGCAATCAGCTGAGTATCATTCCCAACAGTGAAGCCAAGACCATCGCCGGCAGCCGGGGCAATTTGGAAACCCGTGTGTTGCAGGTGCAGCATGGTGCGGCCAATGACCTGCTGCCGCTGATTCGCCCCTTGGTTGCCAACCACGGGCATTTGGCCGCCGTAGCGTCATCAAACAGTCTGATTATCAGCGACAGTCCGGCCAATATTGCACGTATTGAAGAGATCATCCGTCAACTCGACACCCGTAACCAGGACGATTTCAGCGTGTATGACCTGCGCCACGCGTGGGTGCAAGAACTGGCCGCGGTGATCAACAGCTCGCTGCAGAGTCCACAAGCCAGCGGTGCTCAGGTGATTGCCGATACCCGAGCGAACCGCCTGCTACTGCTGGGTCCACAAGAAGCAAGAATGAGGCTGCTGAAGCTTGCGCAGAGCCTCGATACGCCTAGTTCACGCTCGGCCAATACACGGGTGATTCGCCTGCGCCATGGAGATGCCAAGGAGCTGGCAAAGACCCTGGGCGACTTCGGTGAAAATCTCGGCCAAAGTCAGGGTGGCGCAAGCGCCTCTCCACTGAAGCTGATGATCCGCGCGGACGAGAGTCTCAATGCCATCGTCATCATGGCCGAAGCCGATATCGTCAATATGTTCGAGGATCTGGTGCGTCAGCTGGATGTGCCGCGCGCTCAGGTATTGGTTGAAGCGGCCATTGTCGAGATGTCCGGCGACATCAACGACGCCCTTGGCGTGCAATGGGCTATTGATGGCCGCAACGGCGGTGGTCTCGGGGGGGTGAACTTCAGCAACGCCGGCCTATCGGTTGGTACCTTGCTCGGCGCAATTGCCAGCGAGAATCCAGGCGAACTGGCCAGCGCGCTACCCAACGGTGCAATTCTGGGAGTCGGTAATGACAACTTTGGTGCTTTGATCACTGCACTCTCCTCCACGGGTAAAAGCAATCTGCTTTCCACACCAACCCTTCTGACCCTAGACAATCAGGCGGCGGAGATACTGGTCGGGCAAAACGTACCATTTCAGACCGGCTCCTATACCACTGACGCCGCTGGATCGAGTAACCCCTTCACTACCATTGAGCGTAAGGACATCGGTGTCACCCTCAAGGTCACGCCGCACATCAATGAAGGAGCCACCCTGCGCCTGGTGATCGAGCAGGAGATATCTTCCATCGCCCCAAGCACTGGGCTTAACGCGCAGGCGGTGGATCTGGTCACCAACAAGCGCTCGATCAAAAGCACGGTTCTGGCCGATGATGGACAGGTGATCGTACTCGGTGGGCTGATTCAGGACGATGTCACCAGCAGCGAGAGCAAGGTGCCGCTGCTCGGGGATATTCCAGGATTAGGCCGTTTGTTCCGCTCCACCCGCGAAGCCCGGCAGAAACGTAACCTGATGGTGTTCCTGCGCCCGACAGTTGCACGTGATGGGGTTGGCCTGGCGAACTTGAGTTTGGGCAAATACCGTGACCTGCGTCTGCTTGGCCAGGCGCAAGGCTATGAGCAGTTGCCACAGCAGGCTCAGGCGCTGTTCAACCATGGCCTTGAGATGCCGGCGACCGACCTACGCCAATCCTCTCAGCCCATGCCGCCGGCACAGGCCATTCCGGTAAAGCCGAGTAAAACTCTGATAGAAGCGCCTAAATCGGTCGACCCTGCCACGCTCGGCAACGGCCGTGGCGGTGAAAGCAAAACTACGATTGCACCACGCCGTTACACCATTCAACTTGTTGAAGGTAGCAGTCGCGAATTTATGCAGGCTCTGCTTGAGCGGCACCCCAAACAACCTCTACGGCTGGCCGAACGCAATGAGGCCGGTGAAATCCGCTATGCCGTTCTTTATGGCAGTTATCCAACTCGTGAAATGGCTTTAAAAGCTCTAGCGACCTTGCCTGAACAGCTCCCAAAACGTCGCGCAAGTGCATTGCAAGAGTGATTGACCTTGCTCATGCCCCAGGGCTCAGAAGTTTGTACCCGCATGAGCATCGACTAGTTTTTAACAGAGTAGTGAATCGCCCCTCATTTTGTAGTCAACGAAGGACCGCTTTTGGCCGATTTCTGCCGTTCAACTAAGTACTGACTAGTGCTCAATGCAATGGCAGTCAGCGGCCACCGGACTCACGCAAACTTCACCGATAAACCGCTATCAGTCTTTGCTTGGTATCCCGTACTTGCGCAGGCGCGTGGCGATGGCGCTGTGTGAGGTGTGCAAGCGTGTCGCCAGCAAGCGGGTCGAGGGATGGCTGGGGTAGAGTTTTACCAACAAGGCTTTTTCAAACTCGGCCACGGCGGCTTCCAGGCTGTTCACGCCGCCCTCGCTTTGCTGCGCGCCGACGGCGGTGCTGGCGATGTCCAGGTCATCCATCTGCACCAGGTTGCTCTCGCAAATAGCCGCCGCGCGGAAGATCACGTTCTGCAGTTGGCGCACATTACCCGGCCAACGGTTGCTCAGCAGCGCGGGGTAGGTGTCCGGCGTTAGCCGGCACGGCAGGCGCTGGATCTGCGCGCAGGCCTGCTGCATAAAGTGCCGCGCCAGTAACAAGATGTCCTGACCGCGCTCGCGCAATGGCGGGACTTCCAGGTTGAGGACGTTGAGGCGATAGAACAGGTCTTCGCGAAACGCACCCTCGTTGACCATCTTCTCCAGATCGCGGTGGGTGGCGCTGAGGATGCGTACGTTAACCTTCACCTCACGCTCGCCACCGACTCGGCGGAACGTGCCGTCGCTCAGAAAGCGCAGCAGCTTGGCTTGCAGGTAAGGCGACATTTCACCAATTTCATCGAGAAATACCGTGCCCTGATTGGCCAGCTCCAACAGCCCTGGTTTGCCGCCGCGCTGGGCGCCAGTGAAGGCACCAGGGGCGTAACCAAACAGTTCGCTTTCGGCGAGGTTCTCCGGCAATGCCGCGCAGTTCAGCGCGAGAAAGGGTGCGCTAGAACGGGTGCTCATGGCGTGGCAGCCACGCGCTACCAGCTCCTTGCCGGTACCGGTTTCGCCCTGGATCAGCAGCGGTGCATCGAGGGTGGCGACACGCTGGGCGCGGGTTTTCAGGCTGCGGATCGGCGCGGAGTCGCCCAGCAACGAGTCAAAACCCTCGGCGTGATCATGGTGCAAAGCCGCCAGGCGTTCGCCGATGCGGCTTGGCGCATACAGGCTGAGTAGGCCACCGGCCAGATGCCGTGCGCTGCCGTCGACGCCTTCGGTGATGGGTTGCGCATCCAGCAGCAACGCCTGGCCCTTGAGGGTGACCTCGCGCATCGGCAGGCGAAAGCCTTGCGTGAGCATTTCAGTCTGTAATTGTGGGTCGGCGAACAGTTCGCCAATGCCCAGCCCTTCGGGTTGTTGGCCGCACAATTCGATCAGCGCCGGGTTAGCCAGCAGCACACGGCCCTGGCTGTCGACGGCCAATACCGGATCGGTCATGGCCGCGAGCAGGGCGTCGAGTTGCAGGTGGCGGCGCTGGCCGGGGAGGATGTCAACAATGGTTACTGCCTGCACGCCACGCACCTTGAACAGGGCTTCGCGCAACTCGTCGAGCACTTCAGGGCTTAGGGTCGGCGCGTCGATATAGACGTTGGGCGGCACCATCTCCACCGCATCCAGGTTGAGGTTGCGCCCACCCAACAGGGCCAGCACTTCCTGGGTGATACCAACGCGGTCGATAAAGGTGACGTGAATGCGCATGGGCCGACTGAGCTGCCAAGGGGGAGGGGCAGAATACCCGGTCTGTCTGGCTTAGTTAACCGTGCTTTAAGGGGCGTGCCGGTTATGCGCATCGCCCAGAGGTGGATCAACCCTTATGTGTTGCAGCTCAGCGTCGAGAACGCCGCCGTGCTGCTGGTAGAGCTTGGGCGACAGGCCAAACCAACCCTTGAACGCTTTGTAAAAGGCACTCGGCTCGCTGAAGCCCAGCTCGCGGCTGAGTGCCTCGATCCGGCAACTCGGCTGTTGCAAGCGTTGCACTGCATGCTCGCGCCGCACCTGCGACAGCAGTTCGGAGAAGCAGCAGTCCTCCTCACGCAGGTGGCGATGCAAGGTTTGTCGACTGATGCCCAGGCGCCGCGCCACGCTCAATGCTGACAGCTCGCCACTGAGCAGGCTTTGTTCGATCAATTGCAGCACCTGTAGGCGGGTGCTGTGCTGCGCCGGTAATTGCGCTTGCATGGCACTGACGCGTTGCTGCATCAGCGCTTTGAGATAAGCATTGGCGCCCTGCACCGGTAGCTGCAGATCAGCCTCCAGCAGGTCCAGGTAATCGAACCGCTCGGCGAAGCGGGGCTGTACTCCGAACACCTGCCGATAGATCGCAGGTGTTGCCATTGGCGCGTGGCGAAATCCGACTGCCTGCGGCAGCAGCCGCACGTGTGTGAGCTGGCGGGCCCAGCACAGCGCGGAACTGAGGCTGTGCTCACTGGCTATGGCGTGGCCCAGCAGTGGCGCGTTAAACAGGAAATGAATGCGCACGCGGTCACCCATGGATTCGACACGCAGGTTCTCGCCCTCACTCATCACCGGGATAAAGCGGCGAAACAGCTCGATGGCCTCACCCAGCGTAGCGCTGTGTGCCGCCAGGTGAGCGACCGGCCCGCGGGTGTGGAGGCCGCGTTGCTGGCCGACCAGTAGGCCAATTTCCGGGCGCGCGCCCCGGCTGAGCGCACGCTGCCAGAGGTGCAAAGCCCAGTGCACCGGTACGCGCATTTCCAGGTTCTTCAATTGCTCCAGTTCGATACCCAGTTCCTGCAGGTCGTCCGGGCCGACCAGGGCGAAGCCCTGTAGCGAGAGGTATAAATCGAGCAGTTGTGAGGCGGTCGCGCTGGGCGTGTGTAGCCGTGGCATGGGCAGTCCGTTTTCCAACCAAGGAAGGCTGATTGTGCGCCCCCGGTGAGACAAATTGCCACAGTGATGCAACCCTTGGCTATTAACAGCGCGGCATTGACTGACTAGATTGAACGGCAAACAACATCGAGTACTTCGTACCGCCTGGAGTCTGCGCCATGAGTCATGCTGATCTGATCACCTTGCCCCGCCTGCTGTCTCGCTTACCCCGTTTGCTCATCGATCTGCCAAGCATTGTAAAAGGGCTGCATATCGGCAACCGCAGCCGGGGCGCTTACCCGGTCAGCCTGGCCAGTTGTGTTGAAACGGCGGCACGTGAAAATCCGAATGGCGTGGCGCTGATCCAGGGCGATGAGCAATTGACCTACGCGCAATTCGACCGCTGGGCTAACCAGCTGGCGCACTACTTGCGCGCTCAAGGTCTACGTCAGGGCGACAGCGTGGCGCTGATGTTCGAGAACCGTTTTGAACTGCTCGCCAGCGTCGTCGCCTGCGCCAAACTCGGCGCGGTCAGCGCGCTGATCAACAGCAGCCAGCGCGGCCGTGTGCTGGCCCATAGTATCGGCCTCGCGACACCGCGCATGGTGCTGGTGGGTGAAGAGCTGATGGACGCCTTCCGCGAAGTCGCCGACGAGGTGGCGCTGCCTGCCGATGCCTGCCACTACTTCGCCGATCGCCCGACGTGGCGCGATCCTGGTGAGGCGCCGGCCGGCTGTCAGCACCCAGCCGCGATGCTGCACGATTATCCCGTCGACGTGCCGTTGCTGGAGCGCGCAGTACGCGCCGATGATCCTTGCTTCTACATCTACACCTCGGGCACCACCGGGTTGCCCAAGGCCGTGGTGTTCAACCACGGGCGCTTTATGAAGGGTTACGGCGCGTTCGGTTTTGCGGCCGTGCGCCTGGGGCGCGAGGACCGCATGTACGTCAGCCTGCCGTTCTACCATGGCACCGCGATGGTGGTGTGCTGGGGCTCGGTTTTGGCCGGTCAGGCGGCGCTGATCATGGTGCGCAAGTTCAGCGCCAGCCGTTTCTGGGATGAAGTGCAGCAGCATCGGGCGACCGCCTTCGGCTATGTCGGTGAGTTGTGCCGCTACCTGCTCGACCAGCCAGCGCGCGCCAGCGATGCCGATAATCCCATTCGCGTGATGGTCGGCAATGGCCTGCGCCCCAGCATCTGGCAAACGTTCAAGCAACGTTTTGCGATCGAGCGTGTGGTCGAGCTGTATGCCTCCAGCGAGGGCAATATTGGTTTCACCAACCTGCTCAACTTGGACAATACCGTGGGTTTTTCGCCCTATCCCTACGCCATCGTTCGCTACGACCAGGCGAGTGAAGCGCCGCTGCGCGAAAACGGCCATCTGCAACGGGTGGCCAAGGGCGAGGCGGGTTTGCTGCTGGGCAAGATTACCGACAAATCCCCCTTCCACGGTTACACCAATACCCACGACACCGAGCGCTGCATTTTGCGTGACGTGTTCGAGCCGGGTGATGCCTGGTTTAACACTGGCGACTTGATGCGTGACATGGGCTTTCGTCATGCACAGTTCGTCGACCGCTTGGGCGACACCTTCCGCTGGAAGGGCGAGAACGTTTCCACCACCCAGGTCGAGGCGGTGCTCGATCGCGTTGCTGGGATCAGCGAAACCGTGGTCTATGGCGTCGAGGTGCCCAACACCAACGGCCGCGCCGGCATGGCCTGCATTCGCCTAGCCTGCGCGCCGGAGAGTTTTGATTTCCAGGCCCTGCTCACGCACTTGCGCCAGGAACTGCCGGCCTACGCCGTGCCACTGTTTTTGCGCTTGAGTGCAGAAATGGAAACCACCGGTACCTTCAAGCACAAGAAAGCGCCGTTGAAGGAGCAAGCCTACGACCTCGACCGCTGCAGCGATCCGCTGTATGCCTGGCTGCCAGGTGCTGATCGCTATGTATTGCTGACTCACGAGCTGCATGCGGCCATTGCCGCCGGTAGCTACCGTTACTAAGAACCTGGCACGACGCGTTGCCTTTCAGCGATGGTTTACCCGCAACTCAGGCGGATGATCACTTCGCTTTCATCGATATCGATATTCAAACGCTGCGGGTTGTAATCCATGGTGGCCGCGTCGCCGGGGGCGAGTACGCGCAGGGTCTTGGCGTTGGCTTGCTGCTGCACCTGCCTGATGCGTTCGGCGCTGGCGTGCTGGCCGAGAACGCCTTGCACCTGCTCGACATTACAGTCACCGCTGATTTCGGCGGTTTGCTGCACCGGCGGTTGTGAACTGCAACCGGCCAGCAGAGCGAGGGTGCTGAGGCTGGCGAGGTGGTGACGAAGAGCCATGGTCTATTTCCTTGTCTGCATAAAACCAAGCCCAGCCTAGCAGCCGCATCCATGGCCGCTCAACGTTGCTGTGCCAATTGCGGCTGTTTACTTGACGGCTAACGCTGTCCTTAACCCAGCCGCGAATGCCCGGCGAGCCGGTAGGAGAGGTCTTGGCCGCCCTTGGCATCACTTACTCCTCAAAGCGATCCGTGGCATCACGATCCCGCTCGTAGCGCTTGCTGAGTGGGAGCGGCGGCAACCAGGACTCGCGGCGAATGGTCCAGAGTTCGTAGGTGGGCTGCAGCTGGTCTGGGGCATCCAGGGTGCCCAGATTCACTTCGATTTCATCTGCGCTGCGGCCAAATACTGAGGAACCGCAGCGCGGGCAGAAAAACCGCCCGGCGTAATCGCGTGTTTCGCCAGTGATCTTCACCGCCTCCTGAGGGAACACCGCGGAGGCGTGAAATAGCGCGCCATGATGCTTGCGGCAGTCGAGGCAGTGACAAAGGCCGACCCGGTAAGGCCGTCCCGATGCCTCGATGCGCACGTTGCCGCACAGGCAACCGCCGGTGAATCGGTCCATATTGCGTCTCCTTTCGAAGCGATGGGGGCAGATGGGCTTTGTGAGCAGAATGTCCTGCTTGGTATAGCCGCACTTGACGGCCTTGTCGCCACGCTCTGCAGCCAACACGCGCGCTCCTGTCTAGGCAAACCGACCGTTGCACCTCGCCTGGGTTTTCATACACTGTGGCTTCTTTTTTTCAGGCAAGGCTCTTCCGTGCAACCGGTAATCTCGATTCAACAACTGAGCAAGACCTACGCCAGCGGTCATCCAGCGTTGCAGAACATCGACCTGGATATTCGCCAGGGCGAGATCTTTGCGCTACTCGGCCCCAATGGCGCCGGTAAAACCACCCTAATCAGCATCATCTGCGGCATCGTTAATCCGGGCGGCGGACGGGTGCTGGTGGGCGGTAAGGACATCATCAAGGATTACCGCGCCGCCCGTGGCCAGATCGGCCTAGTTCCGCAGGAACTGGTCAGCGATGTATTCGAAACCGTCTGGGCGACGGTCAAGTTCAGCCGTGGCCTGTTCGGCAAGAAGCCCAATCCGGCTTACCTGGAACAGCTGCTCAAGGATCTGTCGCTGTGGGATAAGCGCGACGCCAAGATTTTCGAGCTGTCAGGCGGCATGAAGCGTCGGGTCATGATCGCCAAGGCGTTGAGCCACGAGCCGCAGATCCTGTTTCTCGACGAGCCCACGGCCGGCGTCGATGTGGAGCTGCGTCGCGACATGTGGAACATGGTGCGCGGCCTACGCGAGCGTGGGGTGACCATCATCCTTACCACCCACTACATCGAAGAGGCCGAGGAAATGGCCGACCGCATCGGGGTGATCAGCAAAGGCCAGATCATCCTGGTAGAAGATAAGCAGGCGCTGATGCACAAGCTCGGTAAAAAGCAGCTGACCCTGCAACTGCAACAACCGCTGGCGAGCATCCCCGCCGAGCTTACGCGCTACGCGTTGGAGCTGGCAGATGACGGCCATGCCCTGGTGTTTACCTTTGATGCGCAGAGTGAGCACACCGGCATTGCCGAGCTGCTTAAGGACCTGGCGCAGCACGGCATCGACTTTAAAGATCTGCAGTCCAGTCAAAGCTCGCTGGAAGATATTTTCGTTAATCTTGTGCAGGAGTCGCGTCGATGAATTTTTATGCAATCCGCGCCATCTACCTGTTCGAGCTGGCGCGAACTTGGCGCACGCTGCTGCAAAGCATTGCCACCCCGGTGATCAGCACCTCGTTGTATTTCGTGGTGTTCGGCTCGGCCATCGGTTCGAGCATGACCCAGGTGCAGGGCGTCAGTTACGGCGCGTTTATCGTGCCGGGATTGATCATGCTGGCGCTGCTCACCGAGAGCATTTCCAACGCCTCGTTCGGCATCTACATGCCCAAGTATTCGGGGAGTATTTACGAGCTGCTGTCGGCACCGGTGTCTTACCTGGAAATCCTGGTTGGCTATGTCGGCGCGGCGGCCACCAAGTCGATTATTCTCGGCCTGGTTATTCTGCTGACTGCACGTCTGTTCGTCGACTTCGAGATTCTCCACCCGTTCTGGATGTTGGCGTTTCTGGTGCTCACAGCGCTGACCTTCAGCCTGTTCGGCTTCATCATCGGCGTGTGGGCGGACGGCTGGGAAAAACTGCAGATCGTGCCGGCGCTGATCGTCACGCCATTAACCTTCCTCGGTGGCGCGTTCTACTCGATCAGCATGCTGCCACCCGCCTGGCAGACGGTGACCCTGTTCAACCCAGTGGTGTACCTGATCAGCGCGTTTCGCTGGAGCTTCTACGGCGTATCCGACGTTAACGTCGGCCTGAGCCTGGTGATGATTCTTGGCTTTTTGTTGCTGTGCATCCTGGCCGTGGGCTTTATCTTCAAAACCGGTTATCGGCTGAAGAGCTGACTGATAGCTGGGTGCGCTAAACCCTATGTTTATCGCATGACTTGTAACGTCGTCGGGTGGATGAAACCTCACCCATCTACCAACTGCGATGGTGGATGAAAACAGCGTCATCCACCCGACATAACGCTGTGAGCGGGAGGCGTGATGGATACGGCTTGGCAGGCTCAGCTCGCGCAGCTCTACCGCGATGAGTCGCGTCGTGTGTTGGCCACCCTGATCCGCCTATTGGGCGATTTTGATCTGGCCGAGGAGGCGCTGCACGAAGCCTTTCGCGCCGCCCTGGAGCAATGGCCGCAGAGCGGTATGCCGGCCAACCCGCGCGCCTGGCTGGTGTCGGCGGGGCGCTTCAAAGCCATCGACAACCTGCGTCGGCAGCGGCGCTTTCAACCCCTTGATGATCAGCATGATCTGGCCGATGACGCGCCAGTGGGCGAGGGCGAGTTACTTGAAGACGATCGCCTGCGGCTGATCTTTACCTGCTGCCACCCGGCACTGGCCAGCGATGCCCAGGTGGCCCTGACCCTGCGTGAGGTCTGCGATCTGGGTACCGAGGACATCGCCCGCGCCTTTCTCACCACCCCCGCCACCCTGGCCCAGCGCATCGTCCGTGCCAAAGCGAAGATTCGCGATGCACGCATCCCCTATGAAGTGCCCGGACGCAGCGAGCTGCCCGAGCGTTTGGACGCCGTGCTGCGGGTGATCTACCTGGTGTTCAACGAAGGTTATTTCGCCAGCTCCGGCGCTTCGCTGACCCGCGCACACTTGTCCGATGAAGCTATCCGCCTGGCGCGCCTGCTGCTGGAACTGCTGCCCGAGCCAGAAGTGCAGGGCCTGCTGGCGTTGATGCTGCTGCACGAGTCACGGCGCACTGCGCGCAGCTCGGCCAGCGGCGAAGTGGTGCTGTTGGAACAGCAGGACCGCAGCCAGTGGGATCGCGCGCTGATCGCCGAAGGCGATGTCTTGGTGTTGCAGGCGCTGCATTCGCGGCGTTTCGGTCCTTACACCCTGCAAGCGGCGATTGCCGCCGTGCATGCCGAAGCCGCTTGCGCCGAGCAGACCGATTGGGCGCAGATAGTCGGCCTTTACGATGCCTTGCTGCGCCTGAGTCCGTCACCGGTAATCGAGCTTAATCGCGCTGTGGCGGTGGCCATGCATGACGGCCCCGAGGCCGGACTGGTGCTGATTGATGCGCTGCTGGCCAGCGGCGAACTGACGGATTACCACCTGGCGCATGCCGCGAGCGCGGATCTTAATCGCCGCCTGGGACGCGTGGCGCAGGCACGCGATGCCTACCAAAGGGCGCTTGAGCTGGCCCAGCAGGGTGCGGATCGGCAGTTTCTGCAGAGGCGCCTGGACGAGCTGCCGACCGGTTAAGCCGTCATCTGCCTGGCGGATAACCGCAGCTTGGCTAGCGTTGATCGGGCCTGAAAATATTTTCTGCGCTGCTGTCGATTCAGCGCCGCGTCATTCGATTAGTCAGTAACCGCGCAACCGCCCCGGAGAACGCCATGAAATACCTGTGCCTGGTCTACAGCAACGAGCATGCGCTGCATCACTCGCCCGACAGCCCGCGTGACGAGGAGTGCTTCGCCTATGCCGAGTCGGTGGCCGCCAGCGGTCGCATGCTCGCCGCCGAGGCGCTGGAGTCGGTGCAGACCGCCACCACGGTGCGCATGCGTGGCGGCAAGCTGTCGATCATCGACGGTCCGTTTGCCGAAACCAAGGAGCAGCTAGCGGGTTTCTATCTGGTCGAAGCCCGCGACCTTAACGAAGCCATCCAGCTGGCCGGGCATATTCCCGCGGCGCGCGTCGGTTGTGTGGAAGTCCGTCCGGTGCGCGAGTTGCAGGTTTAGCACCCCACCAATGCGAAGGAGAGTCGAGATGAGTCATGCCAACCTAGAAACGCAAATTCAACAGCAACTGGACGCCTGGGTCGCCGCTTGTCGGAGCAAGGATGTCAGCCAGATCATGAGCCACTACGCCGAAGATGTGGTGGCCTACGATGCCATCGGCCCACTGCGGTTTCAGGGGCGCGCGGCCTATCAGGCGCATTGGCAGGCCTGCATGGAGATGTGTGGCGGCCCAGGGTTGTTTGAGATTCATCAGCCGAGCTTTCTGCTCAGTGATGGGCTGGCCGTGGTGCACTACCTGTTTCACTGTGGCGGCAGCGATGACAAGGGCGAAATGCACAGCAACTGGATGCGTGTAAGCCAGTGTTTCCGCCAGCAGGACGGCCGTTGGCTGATCGCCCATGAGCATTTCTCCATGCCGGGTGACATGGAGAGCGGAAAAATTTTGTTTGATTTGCAGCCATAGTCTTGTAACTCACGGGGCGCAAGGCTTGCAGCGGATTAATGAGCGCGGCGATGCAAATTTGTGGTTAAGACCAACGTCTTAGGGCTTGCCTAAAGGGGGGCGCAATGGCGTAGTCTGGACTTGTCGCCTGGGTAGGCGACGCTATTCGCGAACAGTTGAAGAAGGAAAGCTTTATGCAAATCCAAGTTCACAGCGATAACCACATCGAAGGCAGTGCCCGTTTAGTTGAGTGGGTAAGTGCCAGTGTTTCCAGCAAGCTGGAGCGCTTCGATGACGAACTGACCCGCATCGTTGTTCACCTGCATGATGACAACGGCGCAAAAGCCGGCGCGCATGACAAGCGCTGCCAGATCGAAGCACGGCCTAAAGGCCTGCAACCGCTCTCCGTGACCCATAAATCCGAATCATTGGAACAGGCCATCGACGGTGCTATCGAAAAATTGCACCACGCGTTAGAGCACCAATTTGGCAAGCTGCGCAGCAAGCGTGCCACCCCACTGCAGGCCGATGATGCAGGTGATATTCCTGGCCAGGATGCTTTGCTGCAAGAGGACTTCCTCGCCGAGGAGCAGTTACGCGCTGTATAACCGCCTCCGAGTAGCCGACTGGCTTGGCTGCTCACCCACTTTTTTCTCGCGCCCCCGCAGTCGTCTGCGGGGGCGTTGTCGTTTTAGCCCATTGATCGCGCTGCCTGCGAGCGGCAACCCCTTGCCCGGTGCGGCAATGTGGTTCCGTTCTGGCGTGGGCGCGCTCTGCTCAACGCCTCGGTTTTATTCGGGGGCAGGCAGTTGGCCTGTATTCTGCACAAGCCCTGCGAGCTGACCAATGCAGGGATTCGCCATGACCAGTATTTCCAACAACTCGCCGCTGGCGAGCTACTTTGCCAACACCGCCAAACCCAACAGCACTGGGGCTACGGGCAGTGGCGGCAGTACAGATAAACCGAGCACTAGTGCGCCAGACCCGCTCGCGGAAATCCGCCGTTTTGCCAGCAGCATGGTGGCCAACAGCCGCGGCGGACTGCTACGCGCGATGCACGCCGAGAGCAGCGGTGCCAGCAGTGCGATTGCCAGTGACCGTTTTCGTCCAGTAGCCGAGCCGGCCAGCGACACCTCGAAAATTGCCCTGCCGGATGTCGCCGAGCTGGACCGCGAAGACGCCGCCAAGCTGCTGGCGCAGATCAACAAGCTGGTCGACGCTGGCCTGGATAAGAGCGATAGCTTTGTCGGCTACAACGGCGAGCAGCAAACGGATTCGCTGACCACCTACCGCGATTGGTTGCAGGCGAGGGGCGGCGTCAGCATCTACGTCTAAGAAGCCGTCTCGGGTCTGCTGCTTCGTTCTACCTCCTGCATCCATGCAGTCGTCCGCGCCCTCGGCCATTTCTGTCTTGCCTCGCTCTAGCTCGCGAGACCCGAAACAGCTTCTGCACATTGCTGATACTGCTTGCATCGGGCTGGTTTCAGCACGCCAGGTGCGCCAAGATCACCCCACACAGAGTTTTCACCACGCCGCATGGGCAGGGTCAGGTTGAGGGGATGTATGGCTAACAAGGGTTTTGTTCGGGCGTTCGCTGCCCTGGCCTTGGCGGGGTTGTGCGCTGCGGGCGCGCAGGCCGCCGATGAGGCGCAACTGGTCGGCTTGATCAACAGCTACCGCAGTGAGGTGCAGCGCTGCGGCGAGCAAGCCTCCGCTGAGTTGCCACCGCTAACGGCTGATCCGCGCCTGGTGCAGCCGGTGGGGCGTTCGGGGGATTTGCAGCAGGCGATGAGTGCGGCGGGCTATCCCATGGTCAATGTGCAGGCCATCAGCCTGTCCGGCCCGCGAGATGCGGCGGCGGCGCTGAAGGTGCTGCAGGAAAGCTTCTGCGCGATTGTGTTAGACCCGCAGTTTGTTGATGTCGGGGTCAATCAACAGGGCCGTGAGTGGCGCATTCTGCTGGCTCGACCGCTACTGACCGCCCGCCTGGGCGATTGGCAGAGTGAAGGGCAGAAGATGCTGGAACAACTCAACGCCGCGCGTGCTACCGCGCGTCAATGTGCCAACCAAAGCTTTGCCGCAACCGCACCGCTGACGTGGAATGCCACCCTGGGTAGCACTGCCGAAGCCCACAGCCGGGCCATGGCCAACGGTAACTTCTTCGACCACCAAGACCCCGACGGCCGTACCCCGGGCGATCGCGCCGAACTGGCCGGCTACGGCGGTCAGCGCGTGGGTGAGAACATCGCCGCTGGCTTGGACACCGCGCGTAAAGTGGTCGACGGCTGGCTAGCCAGCCCCGGTCATTGCGCCAACTTGATGAACCCACACTTCACTGAAATGGGCGCGGCCTACGCCAACGATCCCAAGAGTGATGCCGGGGTTTACTGGACGGCGCTGTTTGGCGCGCCGTAACCGGTCGGCCACCGATTAAGCCGATGGTTTGGCTTTAGCCCTGGCCGTGGTGCGCGCGGCCAGACTCATCAGCTGTTGAAACTTCGGGCATTGCAGGTGATTTTCTGCCGGGCAGGATGCTGCATGGCGCAGGCCGTCGCGGATGGTGCTGAGGTGCTTGATGCTGCGGTCCAGCTCGTCGGCTTTGGCTTGCAGCTGCGTGCGGTCAATTGCTGGCTGTGTGCCAGCGTTCAGCATCGCGGCAATTTCATCCAGGGCAAACCCCGCCCCGCGGCCGAGCGCGATCAGTGTCAGGCGCTGGATCACCGACTCGTCGAACACCCGCTTTAGACCATTGCGGCCGATGGAGCGGATCAGGCCTTTCTCTTCGTAATAGCGCAGGGTCGACGCTGGCAAACCGGTCCTGCGCGAAACCTTGCCGATATCGATCTCTTTCATCCTTGACCTCAAGTTGACTTGAACTGGCAGGCTTATCAAAACAGCCTTTCAGACAAAGCAAAAGAGGTGGGTATGGACAGTCAATTGACCGTGCATGTGTTTTTTTGTGGGGGTTGGCGCAACGCTGCTGATGGACGCCTGGGCGCTGGCGCGGCAGCGCTTGTTCGGCATTGCCTCGCTGGACTACGCCCTGGTCGGGCGCTGGCTGGGGCATATGCGCCACGGTCGGTTGCGCCATACGGCTATCGCTAAGGCAACGCCGGTACGCGGCGAACGGCTGCTGGGCTGGTGCTGCCATTACCTGATCGGGGTGGTCTTTGTCGGCTGGTTTGTCGCGTTTGTAGGCGCCCAGTGGCTGTGCCGGCCGACGCTGTTGCCGGCCTTGCTGCTCGGTGTTGTCAGCGTGGCGGCGCCGTTGTTGCTGTTGCAGCCGGCGTTCGGCATGGGCCTGGCCGCCTGGCGAGTGCCGAACCCTTGGCGGGTTCGGTTACGCGCGCTGGTTACCCATCTGGTGTTCGGGCTTGGGGTGTACCTGGCCGCCTGGTTAGGCGCTGTTGCGGGCTGCTAGCGGAGGATGCTTTGAGGCTGTTCGTCACTGCTGGCGTTGCCCAGGCAATACTGGTTGTTGCCATTGCGCTTGGCGCGGTACATCGCTTGGTCGGCGATATGGATCAGGCTGTCGACATTGGGGCCGTGGTCGGGGTACATGGCAATACCCAGGCTGGCGCCGATCGGGTGGTGGCTATCGCCTAGCAGCATGGGCGGGGTGAGGTGCTGGAGGATTTTTTCGCTGATCAACTTAGCGTCGCTTTGCAGGCTGTTGTGGCGACTCAGTCCTTCGATAATCAGTACAAATTCATCCCCGCCCAAGCGTGCGACAAAGTCAGATTCACGCAGGGTTTTCAGCAGTCGTTGCGCGACGCCTACCAACAGCTGGTCGCCCACGGCATGGCCATGTTCGTCGTTGATTTGTTTAAAGCCGTTGAGGTCGATAAACACCAGGGCCATGCGCTTGTCATCGCTGCGCGCGCGGGCCAGTGAGCGTGCCATCTGCTCTTCAAGTTGCAACCGGTTGGGCAGCCCGGTCAGTGCGTCGTGGCGGGCGAGTTGCTGCAGTTGGTTGACCGAGGCCTTCTCTTCGGTGATGTCACGTACCACGCCCATCATCTTGATCGCTTGGCCGTTGGCATCCTTGAGCACATTGCCGGTTTCGCGCAGCCAGCGGATGCTGCCATCCGGCCATACCACCCGATACTCCTCGTCATGGTTGTGGCCGGTTGCAATGCAGCGCAGTTCCCCGGCGCGGACCTGTTCGCGATCATCCGGGTGCACGCAACTGCAGAACAGGCTGTAGCTCGGCATGACCTCGCCGGGTTTGAAGCCGAACATGCCGTAGATGGCCTCGGACCAATACAGCGTGTCGCTGTCGATGGACCAGTCCCAAGTACCAATTGAGGCGAAGTACTGGCTGCGCTTGAAACGCTCGGCATCTTCTGCTGGGGCGTTTGGCAGAGGTGTGGCGAGCGTCAGCACGATGGCATCGCCACGCCCCGCGCGCTGGACTCGGCTGATATCCACAGCTTGCGGTGTGCCTGCTGTGGCTAACGGCAGACGTTGATACGCGGGCAGGCTGTCGTGCGCAGGCAGTTGCGGTAACCACTGCTGTAGCGACGTTCCGTGCAGTGCTGTGGTGGCATTCAACATTTTGGCTGCCGCCGCGTTATGCCGGTGGATAAGCCCCTTGTCGTCGAGCAGCAACAGCCCATCGGCGCTTGCGTCCAGCAAGGTGCGCTGCTCATGCACCTGCTGTTTTAGTCGACGCAGACGCCGTAAAAGCAGAACGGTTAACGATCCCGTCAACATTAATGCGAGGCCGGTAGCGAGCAGAGGCATATGTGCAAGCACGTGATTTACGTCTTTAAAGCGGCTAGAGCGCGGCATTATGCACGTTGCAGGGACGTTTTGTGGCGTGATGCCAGCGGTGTCTTGCAGGGCGGATTGTATGCAGCCTGAGCTGGGCGGGTGTGCCAGATGTGCAGCCTTCTAATAAGGTGGTATTCACGTCATGCACATGGTTGAACGCTAGGGTTACTGGGTACATGCTCGGTTTTCTCCTACCGCCAAAGGCTTATCCATGGACGTCCTTCGCACCCCAGACAGCCGTTTTGAAAATCTTCCAGGCTTTGCCTTCGCCCCTCGTTACCTGACTGTCGATGACAGCGAGGGTGGGCAACTGCGTGTGCATTATCTGGATGAAGGCCCTGCCGATGCGCCGCCGGTGTTACTCCTGCACGGCGAGCCGTCCTGGAGTTATCTGTACCGCAAGATGATCCCGATTCTGGTGGCGGCCGGCCACCGTGTTATTGCGCCCGACTTGGTCGGCTTTGGCCGTTCCGACAAACCGAGCAAACGCAGCGACTACACCTATCAGCGTCACGTTGACTGGATGCAGTCCGTGCTTGAGCAGCTCAACCTGCAGCAGATCACCCTGGTTTGCCAAGACTGGGGCGGTTTGATTGGCCTGCGTTTGGTTGCGGAAAACCCGCAGCGCTTTGCCCGTGTAGTCGTGGCCAACACCATGCTGCCCACCGGTGATCACAATCCCGGTGAAGCCTTTAAAAGCTGGCAGGATTACTCGCAGAAAGTGCCCGAGTTTCCGGCCGGTAGCATCATCAACCGCGCGACCACCACCGAGCTGCCCCAAGCGGTGATTGATGCCTACGACGCGCCTTACCCGGATGAGTCCTACAAAGAAGGCGCTCGGCAGTTCCCCCTGCTGGTGCCGATAATCCCCACTGATCCCGCCGCCGATAAAAACCGCGCCGCCTGGGCCGTGCTGATGAAGTGGGATAAGCCGTTCTTGACCGCTTTCAGTGACTCCGACCCAATCACGGCGGGAGGCGACAAGCTGATGCAGAAGTTGATCCCCGGAACGCAGGGCCAAGCTCACACCACCATTGTCAATGGCGGCCACTTTTTGCAGGAGGACCAAGGCGAAGCGCTGGCGCAGGTGGTGGTCAAGTTTATTGCAGCCAATCCACTCGCCGCCGATTGTTAGCGCCGCTTGTGCTCTGGTGTACGGCGTACCTAATGCTGCGTCGTTTTAACTCGGCTTGAGATTAGTGAGCGGCCGGCCAGAGCAGTGGTAGTACATGCTCGCGCAGCAGCGGCGCCAGGGTCGCTGGCGGTGCGTCGCCGGGTGCGAGCCAGCGCAGTTCTTCCAGTTCGGCGGCGGCGCTAACAGGGTGGGGTAGGCGGGCCTGGAAGACGCTTGCGTCGATCCAGGTATCTGGCTCATTGGCCGCCGCAGCACGGAACTGACCGAGTGGTTGCAGCGCCTGGACCGGCAGGCTGAGGTTGAGTTCTTCCTTCAGCTCGCGGATCAGCGCGGTTATGGCATCTTCGCCGGGCTCGGCTTTGCCGCCGGGCAGCATAAAGCCCAGCGTGTTGCGTTTGCGTACCAGCAGCAGGCGGCCGGCATCGTCGAGCAGGCAGGCGGCGGAAATGCTCAGTGCGGTCATGGGTTTCGCTTTGGCTGTGTTGCGCCTCAGTGCACGGAGCCTGAGGCGCGGCGTTCGTGTACCAGCGCCAGGGCGCGCTGGGTCATCTGGTCGAGCTGGCGGTCGCGTTTTTTCTCCGCCTCGGACATGGCTTTTTTGCCGTGCTGCTTGAGCAAATACGCGTGAATCTGCCGCACTTCCTTGGACTGGAAGATGGGCGCCAGATCCTGCACCGCCACCATGCCGTTTGAGCTGTGGTCGCGGGTATTCATCAGCACTTGTGGCCCGTGCGCCGCCAGTACCCGAAAGCCCATGGCTTCGAAGGTTGGCACTTTGCTGGCCACGCACGCCAGCTCGGCATGCGGATGGCGGGTGGTCATGTGTTGCAGCATGGCTCGGGCAATGCCGCGGCGCCGGTGGCTGGCTTGCACGGCCATATAGGCCAGGGTGCAGGCCTCGGGGTCATCCTGGGTAGGCAGGTACAGGGCAAAACCCAGCACCTGGGCAGGGTCCAGATCGTCCAGGGCCAGAATCAACTGCGCGCTGCTAGTCAGGGCACTGTCCATGGCTTGCAGGTACAGGTGCATTTCGTAGCCGATCACGTACTGGTACAGCTGATACAGCGGGTTGCTGGGTGTGAGCGACACCGGGCTGATGTCGCCGAAGTAATCCACCACCATTTGCAGAACCTGGCTTTTCAGTGACTCGGGTGGCGGGGTGTTCAGGTGGGCAAGGGTGAACATGGCGAGTCTGGCTCCGGGGAATGCGCGGATGGGGGGGCGGCGTGGGCGGCATTGTAGCGCCTCGGGGCGTTAATTTTTTCTGTGGGCGCAACCAGGCGTCAGCAAACGAGGCAGGGTTCGGGCGATTGTTTCGTTGTGCAGGACGTTCCAGTTGCGCTCATCAGCGGGCCGGTTTTGCGGCATAAGTCGAACCTATTGCATTGCTGCAGACTCAGAGGTGGAGGGGTTTGAGCAGGAGAGGGAAATGGATTTAGCAGAACGTATTTTGATCACCTTGGTGGACGAGTTTTCCGACCTCGGCCAAGTGGAGCAACTGACTCGCGCCGCCTTGCGCCTGAGCCTGGCCATGTTTCTGGGCGGTTTGCTGGGTTATGAACGCGAGGTAAAAGGCAAGGCAGCTGGCGTGCGTACGCACATGTTGGTATGCCTGGGAGCCAGTGTGTTTGTCATGTTATTGGAGCTGGAAGGCGCGGAGCACGATGCTATGAGCCGGGTGATTCAGGGGGTAGTGGCCGGTATCGGTTTTCTCTGTGCCGGCACTATTCTCAAAGGCGATAATATTGCCGATGTGAAAGGCCTGACCACGGCCGCTGGGTTGTGGGCTACTGCGGCCATCGGTGTGGCCGTGGGGTTGGGCCATGTAGCGACCGCCGTGCTCGGTACCCTGTTGGCGCTGTTGATTCTGCATATCATGCCCCTGCTGCTGGACCCTAGAGGCAATGGCAGTGAGGACAAGGCCCCAAGCGGCCCTTGAGGACGCAGCTCGATGGCTGTTTGGGGTGAATTGAACGGCTCAATGCTCAAGGCTGGATTGGTGACTCTTCGCCGCCTGCACCCTGAGCACCTCGTTCAATTAGCCCCCATACGCTCCGCTAATATGGAGCGGTTGCGTCCGCTTTCCTTGGCGCGATACAGCGCGGTATCCGCGCGGCCCAAGGCCCCTTCAATGCGTTCGCCAACTGTAATTTGGCTCACGCCCATACTGACAGTGACGCGGTTACAACCCTCGATAGCCGTCTGCTCGATCTCCCCCCGGATGGCCTCCGCCAGCGCAAAACCTGCCTCTGCGTTGGTATTGGGAGCCACCACTAGAAACTCTTCACCGCCCCAACGCACCAGCAGATCGGTCTCGCGCAACTGGCTTTTGGCCAGACGGGTAATCGCCTTGAGCACTTCATCGCCCTGTTCATGGCCATAGGTGTCGTTGATGGTTTTGAATTTGTCGACGTCCATCATGATCAGCGTAAGCGCTACGTTCTCTTGTTGGCTGCGCGCGTACTCTTTTTCCATAAATTCATTGGCGCTGCGGCGGTTGGCGGCGCCTGTGAGGGTGTCAGTCATGGCCATGTCGCGCAGTTGGCGCATCAGGCCGGCTTTTTCGTGGCCCCACTCGATGATTTTCAGGCCAAAACTGGCCAGAGTGCCCAGCTCTGCCATGACCTCCAGCCACTCGCGCGGAAAGTTGCGACGCCGATCCAGCATCAAGCACAAGGCGCCTATGGTGTTGGCATCCTCATCAAACATGATCGATTCCGCCACGATGGGCGTTCCCACGATGGTGCGTATGCCCATGGCGCGGAAAAAGCGATTCTCATTTTGGTCAACTATCTTGGCCAGCGAGTCGGCAATCACAAACTCACCCTGGGTTAACGCGGTCAGCACACCTTGCGAGTTGCCTTGAACCGACTGCAGCATCTGCTCGCAACCCTGAACAAAATTGCTGCGCTGTTCATCATCCCGTGACATGCAGGCATCCAGCTGCATGACCTCATTGGCGTCCTTATGCAAAAACGCCACGCCGACAATGCCTGGGCATTTGCGCAGTTCATGGCACATCAAAAAAGACAGCTCATTGACGTCTTTGATACCCATCAACGCCTGCTGCAATTTGGAGCGCACTTGCAGCAGTACTTTCAACTCGCGCTCCACCTCCAGCAGGCTCTGCGATTTGAGCTTGTCCGCCAGAAAGTAATTAACACCGCGCAGGTCGCAGTGGGTTTGCAGGTGTTCGCCATGGGCGTTGTAGGTGGCCAGGCCTGTGAGCGACACATCCAGAATGGAGCCATTCTTGCGCCGTAGCTGGCACACCACGGTGTCGATGCTGGGGTTGCTGCTGGTGGTGATCAGTGCCCGTTCAACCGCCGCGCGACTCTTCTTGTCTACATAGTCGGCAAAGCGGGTGCCGATGACTTCATCGATGCTGTAGCCCATGGCGTTTAGCCAGGAATCATTGAGGTCGACGATGTCGCCCAGGTCATCGAGGCGTTGGGTCATGTCATAGGCGTCGACTGTGCGCGCCATGTCTTCCAAGCGCCGGGTCAACTCTGCCGAGAGGTAGGGGCTCAGGCAGTAATGTTTGAGTCCGTAGGGCATCAGGCTCAACAACCAACCGGCTTCTACTGCCGGGCACAGGGCCAGGGTTTCCATGCCGGCGCGTTGGTTGATCAATTCACCCAAGGCCCGCACATCGGTTGTGCGGCTGAAACTGGCTAAATCCAGCACCAGTAAATCGATGGGCTTTTGGATGAGCAGGGTGGACGCATCATCGGTGCTGTTGGCGAAATGCAGTCGGGTTATTTGGCTGCGGCAATCGGTATTGAACTGCTCGCGTCGGCCCGAATCAGCGCCGACGAACAGCACTTCCGGGATGCTTTTCTGCACTTTGTGTTCAGTACCCATCGCGTTTTAGTCCGCTTGTTGTTTTAAAAAAAGAGTGTCAGTTGAAAGGGCTGAATGCAACACGCATGTGCAGCGGGGCTTGTAAATAAAAAGGGGCGGTATTGGGCTGGTTTTTGGCTGAATCCGTTTCGCGTTGTATCGCGCGGTTGTGGGCGGATGGCCGAGGAGCAGGGCTGATCCGCGTATTGGCCTATACAGGTGAGCTCTTTGTATAACGAACTTTAGCCGCGAAATGACTCAATGCAGATTTGTAGGATGGGTGGAGCATCGCGATACCCATGCTGTGGTCGGAGGACTCACGCTGATTGAGCCATAACAATCCCATTCATCAAGGCGATGAGGTTGTTTTCCGAGTGACTAAAATTCTCATTTGTTAATGATTGATTATTTCTTATTATGGCCGCCGCTTTTATTGAGGGGGTGGGGCGTGGAAGAGTGGTTGTTGATCTGCGAGCCGCTGAGTGCGCTGCTAAACGCAGTGCTCAAGCAGATCAAGGGGCTTTTTGACCTCAATGGGCGCATCGGCGTCTTCTTTTTAAGCCTGTCCTACATCGTGGCTTATCTGCTGTATCGCCGGCAGAGCCGGTTGGGGCAGACCGATGCATGCTCGTTCTGGCAATTTATCGGCGGCAGCCGGGTGCACCTGCACCCCTCGGCCTTGCTGGATTATCGCTACTACTTCGTGCGCGTGCTGCTCAAGCTGCTATTGATCGTGCCGGTGATCGGCTTGGTGGACCCTTACGTTCTGCGTTCAGCGGACTACCAGGCGTTTTTCTCACACCTCTGGGGTGCGCGACCGCAACTGGGCGAGAATCTTGGCCTGAGCCTGCTGTTTGGCTTGGGTGTGTTTCTGATTAACGACTTCGCCAGTTACTGGACTCACCGTGCCTTTCACACCCCCTGGCTGTGGGCGTTTCACAAAGTGCATCACGTCGCACCGGTGCTGGTGCCGCTGACGGCCAGCCGTGTGCATGTCATTGAGAAAATCGCCGACAGCCTGTTCACGACCCTGTTGCTGGGCGCCTACGCTGGGGGCTTCTGGTACCTGTGTGGTGGTGAAATCAGCCGCTACACCCTGTTCGGCGTGACCTATCTGGTGTTTATCTTCAACTGCCTGGCGGCTAACTTGCGCCACAGCCATGTATGGCTGTCGTTTGGACCACGCTGGGAGCATTTGATCAATAGCCCGGCGCAGCACCAGATTCATCACAGCGCCGCGCCGCATCATTACCACAAGAACTTCGGCACCAACCTGTCCGTCTGGGACTGGATGTTCGGCACCCTCTACACCACCACGGCCGAACCCGAGCGCCTCACTTACGGCACTGCTGAGCAAGACGCGCACCGGTACCTGACGCTCTACAGCCTGATCCTGCTGCCATTTACCGATACGCTGCGCAAGCTACTGGCCACCCGCCGGGATCGTATCCCGGGCTGAGAACATAACGCTGCCACATCGAGTTGCCCACAAGGGAAAGTGGCTCGGCGTAAAGCGGAAACGAGTAGCAGGGGACGGCGCATAAAATGAATCTGTCCCCTTTGCTACATTGGTCAGCAGTCGGCGTGACTGTTACGCCGCCCCCCTAGCTCTTCGACCCATCGACAAACCGCTCCAGGCCATCGGCTTTCATGTAGCCCAGCAAGCGTGGGCGGCCGCCCTGTTTGTCTACGGAGACAAACAGGGCGCTGGTGTATTCGCTGTCATATTCAGCGCCTGAGGTGTTCAGGGCCTTGGCCACGCTTTCGATGCAACCGCTGTGGGTGACGAGCAGCAGGTTACGCTGGGCTTGCTTATGGTTGAGCATGTTCTGCTTCAGGCTTTTGCGGCAGCTGCTCAGCCAATCCTGAGTGGCGATGCTGATATCGAACATAGACGCCGCGGTTTGTACGGTGCGCAGCAGTGGGCTGGAGAAAATATCGGCGTTGCTCAGGCCTAGGGCTTTGAAGGCCCCGCCAACGTCATCGGCGGTTTCGCTGCCGGCGATGGTGATGCCCTCGTCGTCACCAAGGCAGGGGTTGCTGGAGCGATCGCAGCGTTCGGCGTGGCGCACCAGCACGACAACATCGCCCTTATCCCAGCTGGTAAATAGGCCGGACTCATCCATATGGTTGTCTTCACCCAAGTCCACAACCGGTTCGGGTTGTAGCGTTAGGGTCAGTAGGCTGGCGAGGGCCGCGATGGCCGCCAGGAGAACAAGCAGGCGTTTATTGCGCCACAAGGCAGACAGCGGTGTGGGCGCAACAGTGGTTGCGCCTGCAGGGCGATTGGTTGGCATTGAGCCGCTCCATGAGGGTAATCAACAACGGAGCGGCAGATGCTGTTCCCTGCGATGCCGCATACGTGAGCAACTCTGACCGTCGCGGATGAACAAAACGTGAACATGCCCTGCAGGCGTCTGTTTCAGCATGTGTGCGCCCATGTCGAGAGCGCCTGTGCTTGCTCGTGGCAGCTGCCGCTTACGCTATGCGCCGAAAAGCCCGTAAGCGCGTGGCGCAGATTGTCGCTGTTCAGGCAGGTTCAGGCAGGTTCGGGTGTGCGGTTTGGCTGCAGCGCGTGTTGCAGCTGCGCCACCAAGGCATCGACCTGGCTCAGGGCCAGAGCCACCGACTCGGCTAGCAGTTCACCACCGACTTCCTGCCCCTCGATGGCAATCAGGTGCACTTGGGTAATACCGATAAAACCGAGGGCGGTGATCAGGTTCGGTTCCAGATGGTTCATATGGGCCATCTCGCCACCAACGCCAAAACCGATACCGCCTCGGGCGCTGAGAATGACGGCATGCCGTGGCCGGTCGGCCAGCTTTGGTACGTAAGGGTCGAGTGGGTTGCCTTCATTAATGTCCACGGTTCTGCCGGGGCGCACGATCTGGTCGATCCAGGCCTTGAGCGCGGCGGGCATGCCGAAGTTATAGAGCGGCGCGCCGATCACCAGCACGTCTGCGGCAATCAGCTCATCAACCAGTTGCTCGCTCTCGGCCAGGGTTTCCTGCATCCATGGCTCGCGCTGCTCATGCGGAGTAAAGGAGGAGGCGATCCAGTCATGGTTGATGAAAGACGGCGGGTTCTGGCCGATGTCGCGGTAGGTGAGGCTGTCCTGCGCTCGGCGAGCCCGCCACTGGCTGACAAACCGCTGAGTGAGGTTACGGCTGTGCGAGCCGTGTGGGTCCTGGCCGGCGAGGCCGGGGCGGGCGCTGGCATCCAGCTGCAGAATGTGTGGCATGGCGAGTCTCCTATGTGAAGTTGAATTCATCTGTAATTCGTAGCACCCTCAGGTTAGGTCCAGTCGTTATGAGCAACAAACGACGATTATTTTCCGATACAGATGAAAGAGGCTCATGTATGGCGCAGCGCTGGTTACCTTCGCTTTCTGCCCTGCGGGCGTTTGAGGCGGCTGCTCGCCACGAGAGCGCCAAGCAGGCAGCAGAAGAACTCTCTGTTACCGCAACCGCGATCAGCCACCAAATTCGGGCTCTGGAGGAGTCGCTCGGTGTCGCGTTGTTTGTGCGCAAGCCGCGCCAGCTCGAACTGACCGCCCAAGGGCGCGAGCTGCAACAGGTGCTGGAAAGCGCCTTTGACAGCATCAGCGCCACGGCGGTACGCCTTAGCGCGGTGCCCTGTCGTCAGGCCATTACGCTCAGTACCACTCCGGCCGTGGCGGTGCGCTGGCTGCTGCCCTGGGTGTGCATGCTGCGCGATGCCCAGCCGAATATTGACCTGCGCATCCACGCCTCGCATGAGCCGGTCGCGCTGGATGGTGTTACGGCGGATATCGCCATTCGTTATGGCGACGGCCGTTGGCCGGGGCTGGTGGCGGAGAAGCTGTTCGACAACACCTTTATCCCGGCCTGCAGCCCGCACCTCGGTTTGCAGAGTGCGAGCGAACTGGCCAAGCATTCGTTGATTCACTTTCGTAATCAGGCCGTTGTTTCTTCGCCCATCGATTGGACCGTGTGGCAGAAAAAGGCCCAGGTGCCGGGGTTGGATGTCAGCGCCGGGCTGGTGTTTTCCGATGAGACGCATGCCATCTCGGCTGCCGTCGGTGCCCAGGGCGTGGCGCTGATGAGCCGCCAACTTATCGAGGATGAGCTGAAGGAGGGGCGGCTGGTACAGCCCTTCGGCCCGGAGCTGGAAGGCAAACCGTTCTTTCTGGTGTACCCGGAACACCGCAAGCACGACCCGACCATCCAGGCGGTGCGCGATTGGGTGATGGCGGTGCCGGGAGGGCTGTGTACGTTGTAGGTTGGGCGGCATAACAGGCCTTTGGCGGGGCCTAGGCAGGCGCCCATGCGATGTGGATATCCAGCTGGGTTGCCACTTGTAACGCGCAGGCACCTAGCGATGGCACCTGCTAATCATCCGTGCCAAGATTTGTTGGTAGATAAGCGAGAGGTTTTGCCATGAGTCTGCAGAAAATTGAGGCTGAAGCTCTGCACCTTCCCAAGAAGGAGCGGGCGCAGTTGATCCAACGTTTGGTCTTGAGTCTGGACGCACCCTCAGAAGAAGAGCTTCGCTCAGACTGGTTGCTTGAGGCGCAACGGCGAGCAGAAGAGCTTGATAGTGGCGCGGTTCAGGCTGTGCCCGGTGATGAGGTGATGAAGAAGGCCAGAGCCTTGATTCGATGAATTATTCTTTTCACCCGGCAGCGGAGGCCGAGTTTCTGGAGTCAGTCGGTTATTACGAATCGAAGGTTCCTGGATTGGGTGCGGCTTTCATCACGGAGTTCGAGTCCCTGGCCGCATTGATTGCTGAGTCACCCAAAGCCTGGCGTGTTGAGCTTGAGCCAGATATTTGCAGCGTACCCCTCCAGCGCTTTCCGTTATCCATCGTTTACCGGGAAAACTCTGACGGTTTTCAGGTGCTGGCTATTGCCCATCACCGCCGTCGCCCGCAGTTCTGGCTTGGTAGGTTTTAACTCATCGCCCAGCACGGCCTGTCGCATCCAGCAAATGTCTACCGAGCTCGTGGGAGGGGCTTTAGCCGCGATGCTTTTGCCTTTCGCTCTGCCTTCCACAACTCGCCCAAACAACGCGGTCCCCGAATCCCGTCAGGAGGCCGAAACGTAGCGAAGCGGAGTAACAGCCGTAGGCTGGCCCGTAGGGCGAGCGCAGCGAGTAGTGGAGGTGTTGTGGAGGTGTTGTGGAGAGGGGCGTTTGGCATGGATGCCAAACGAGGCATGTCGGGCCATGGATGGCCCGTCTTGCCGACCCTCGGAACAGCACCGGAGCGAGGGGCGTTGAGCGCAGCGAAACCCGGATGCCGGGCGCGCTTTCTCTTTGGTTTCTTTCTGCGCGAGTAAAGAGATACGGAGCGCAGCGTAGTAACAGCCGCAGGCTGGTCCGAAGGGTGAGCGCAGCGAATCAAGTGACTCGGCGTAAGGCCGAAACCAGTAGAAGAGGACAGCAGAAAAAATAAATCTGTCCCCTGTTTCAAACCCTGCGCAGTTTTATCGGTTAGCCGCTATGAATAGACCTGCAGCCATAAATGTCACAGCCATGATTATTAGTTGATTGATGGCGTTGTTTTTGAATTTGTAAACGGTATCTCCTTTCTTTGCGTATATATCGCCGGTCAGTGCAATAAGGATTGTTGCTGGAAGAAATATTAGGAGGGATAGAAGAACGAACCAGCGTTTTCTATAAACAGGAACTTTTTCATATGGTGTTCTGACTTTTTCAAAGCGGTTGATATCCATATCGCGATACTCGAAATAAATTTTGACGAAAAGCTTTCGCTGCGGGTGCGCGTTTAGCGCGACGTGATTCTAAATCGGTAACCTTGTGTTCCGTGTGAGCCGGTTCGTGTAATTGATGCTTTGGCTTTTTTCTTTTGCTCTGCCTTCCACAACTCGCCCAAACAACGCGGTCCCCGAATCCCGTCAGGAGGCCGAGCGCAGGTGCTGTGGAGAGGGGCGTTTGGCATGGATGCCAAACGAGGCATGTCGGGCCATGGATGGCCCGTCTTGCCGACCCTCGGAACGGCACCGGAGCGAGGGGAGTTGAGCGCAGCGAAACCCGGATGTCGGGCGCGCTTTCTCTTTGGTTACTTTCTCTTTGCGCGCGCAAAGAGAAAGTAACTCGCCGTAAGGGCGAAAAGGGTAAGTAAGGTTGCCGATAAATCGTGGTCTGTCACCGATTACTCGGGGTTGTCCGGGCTACTTGTGCAGCTAGGGGTATACCTGTAGCCCGCTTTCACGGTCGAGTACAAAGGATGAGACCTTGATTTCCATCTGTTCCCTCTGAGGTGGCCCCTTGATGCTGGTAGCCGCAGACCATGTCGCGAGGTAGCGCTTACCTGCCTCCAGTTCAATGCCGGTAGCGCCGAGGCCACACATGCCGCCACCGGTGCCCAGCTTATTCATGGATATCCAGCACCATTCAATCGTGTGCTTACCAGGAGCTAGGCGAACGGCCTGATAGCCTGAAAAATTCAGCAAAGAGTGTCGACCGGCATGGGGTAGACGTTTGCCGTCAACTTGAACTGCCAGCAGCAAGCGGTGAAAGGGAATCCCTAAATCGCGGTATTGCATGGTGTCGAAATGGATCACTGGCGCGTCGGCGCTACCGTCGGACAAATCGAGGATTTTGATCGCCGGATCATCGACGTTACCCATATATGTTTTGTACTGATAGTTAGAACAGCCTGAGGCGAAAGTAAGCAGTACTGCAATGGCTAGCCAGCGAAGGTCCATCATCAAAATTTCCTCTAATCAATCCATGTAGTTAGTTTTCAAAGGCTGCGTTTTGGCGCGAAAAATAAATCTGTCCCCTTTTCCACTTTTTTGCCCTAGAAGGGAATGTCGTCATCAAATTGTGAGTAATCTGGGGTCGAGGCTTGTGGTTTATATGCGCCAACTCTAGCGATAATGTTTTTAAGTTCAATTTGTTCATGCTTAGAAAGTGAGGCGCTTTCTAGCAGGTTTTTAATTTGATCATCTGTTGCCACAGACCACTCATCAAAAATAGTGATTAAGTTGATTTTTTTACCCGATTCTTGGGAGAGAAGTGCTCTGCCTAGGCTTAGTATGCATCGCTCTCTATGTTTTGGTTTTTTAAATAGTAATTTTGCAATTTCGTTCGCTACAGTTTCTGGGATTTTTCCACTAATAGGGATTCCTTGATACTTTCCAAAAAAACCAAACGGATCTAATCCTGCACGAAGAGGAATAATATCTATTTTTCTACCAAGAGCATATCCGACTTCCTGTGCGCACCAGTCCGACTCTTTAAAACCTGGCTCCACAACTGCAGCAAGAATCTCCATGGTTTCTAGTCCTGCCTCTACTTCATCTCTCCATTCTCTAGACGCTTCAATGTCTTCATGAGCTATAAAGGCACATATTCCCCAGTGTGCTAGTGATGTCTTGAGTGCGGACATTCTTGCTCTGTTCGATGAAAGATGACTTACAAAAAGCCTTATATACCCTTCCGTCCAGAAGTCAGCATTTGTAATTTTCGCCTCGACAAAAACTCTTTTATATTTTTCAGGATATTTTTGTTGATACCATAAATCAATATCAAAATAATCTACGACTTCATGTATTAGGCTTGAGTCCTCGGAGAAAATTGAGTTCAGTATTTCCGCTACGCAAGAGTTGTAGTCATCATCGCCGAAGCTTAGTGATCTAAGTAGTCTTCCGTGGTCGGTTATCTCTTTAATTTTTCCGGTGATTTGGCCAAGCGTTAGCCAGTCACCTTCGTTGAAGGAGTCAATTGCATATTTTGAGATAACAGATACTTTTTTTCGTTCTTCTGAGTTCATAATTCACAGCTGTAGTAGTTTTGCTGAAATTTGCATTTTTATATGGTGGGGTTGGCATCCCCGTTCCATGTCATGCGTCGTTTGAAGTGTTAAATAGATTTGGTGGTGTTTTTTAGCTCAAAAAAAGCCCCGCACTAGGCGGGGCTTTTAGTCTTAGAGCGCCACCCCAAACATCCATTTCAGGTAAAGCGCTCTTAATCTCTTTAGTGAGTGACTGGAATCAATCCCAGCTCAACGCCCCACCAGTCTGATACTCAATAACCCGCGTCTCGAAGAAGTTCTTCTCTTTCTTCAAGTCCATGATTTCGCTCATCCATGGGAATGGGTTAGAGGTACCTGGGTACTCTTCTTTCAAGCCGATCTGAGTCAAACGGCGGTTGGCGATAAATTTGAGGTAGTCCTCCATCATCGCGGCGTTCATGCCCAGTACGCCGCGCGGCATGGTGTCGCGGGCGTATTCGATTTCCAGTTGAGTGCCTTCCAGAATCATCTGGGTGGCTTCGTCCTTCATTGCGGCATCCCACAGGTGCGGGTTTTCGATTTTGATCTGGTTGATCACATCGATGCCGAAGTTCAGGTGCATGGACTCGTCACGCAGGATGTATTGGAACTGCTCGGCGACGCCGGTCATCTTGTTGCGGCGACCCATGGAGAGGATCTGGGTGAAGCCGCAATAGAAGAAGATGCCTTCCAGCACGCAGTAGTAGGCGATCAGGTTGCGCAGCAGTTCTTTGTCGGTGTCGACGGTGCCGGTTTCGAACTTCGGATCGGAGATCGAGCGGGTGTACTTCAGGCCCCAGGCGGCTTTTTTAGCGACCGATGGAATCTCGTGGTACATGTTGAAGATCGCGCCTTCGTCCATGCCCAGCGATTCGATGCAGTACTGGTAAGCGTGGGTGTGGATCGCCTCTTCGAAGGCCTGGCGCAGGATGTACTGGCGGCACTCGGGGTTGGTGATCAGGCGGTACACGGCCAGTACCAGGTTGTTGGCAACCAGGCTGTCGGCGGTGGAGAAGAAGCCGAGGTTGCGCATAACGATGCGGCGCTCGTCGTCAGTCAGGCCGTCCGGGGTTTTCCACAACGCGATGTCCGCGTTCATGTTCACTTCTTGCGGCATCCAGTGGTTGGCGCAACCATCCAGATACTTCTGCCAGGCCCAGTCGTACTTAAAGGGTACGAGTTGGTTGAGGTCGGCGCGGCAGTTGATCATGCGCTTCTCGTCGACCGCAACGCGGGCGGAGGCGCCTTCAAGCTCGGCCAGGCCTTCGGCGATGTCGAGTTTGTCGAGGGAGGCTTTGGCGCGGGCGACGGCGGCGCTGTCATCAGCGGCCACGGCGCGGGCTTCAACGGCAGCGGCACCGCCAACCTGATCAAGCTTGTCGATGTTCATGTCAGCAACGTGCGCAGTGGTGCTGTTGGCTACAACGGCGTCAGTGCCGTCTTCCTTGTCAAATTCATCCCAGCTCAGCATGGCTTGGCTCCTGCTTGCGGGTCGGTGAAATAACCGACCTGTGTGGATATACAGTTTGATTGTGTTCCGTTGCGTACAGCGCGCAAGGGTAAAACGGTACCGCTGGTCAGTGGGCGGCCCTGTCGGGCCTGTCCTCTACCGCCGTGCTGCACGCCGAGGGCGTGCAGCGGTAATAAGTGGGGAGGGCGGTGTTGCTAAGCCCTTTCCCTAATATTGCTTTTGATCTTTTTTCTACATTCGAGCGTGCAGCTGAGCGAGTAGTCGCAAGGCACCTGCTGGAGTGGAGCCCCTGAGCGTACGCATGTACGTGATGGGGGCCGCTCCGGCAGGTAACGCCGCGAATGCCGCTCAGATTCGCGCGCTTATTGGCACGCCTCGCAGTCTGGCTCGTCGATCGCACAGGCTTTTGGCACTGGAGCCGGACCGGCACTCATTTCCACTTCCGGGGCCTTGGCCGGTGCTGCACTCAGGCCATCGTTGCCACCACTGGACACCGCGTTGAGCTTGCTGGTGCTGATGGTGGACTTCTCGGTGCTGGTCGCGGCCAGGGCACGGAGGTAGTAGGTGGTTTTCAGGCCACGGTACCAAGCCATGCGGTAGGTCACGTCGAGCTTCTTGCCC
>Ga0209504_1000327_pt1 | contig 43320 bp, 34 predicted proteins | sample COGITO_mtgs_1005_FD_184791 | JGI IMG/M metagenome (GOLD analysis project Ga0209504, IMG submission 184791) | Pelagic marine microbial communities from North Sea - COGITO_mtgs_100511 (SPAdes) (version 2) | ecosystem: Environmental > Aquatic > Marine > Epipelagic ...
ACCAGCGGTAATCGGTGCGCCGCCGTCGAAGCTGTAATAGCCGAGCTGGCCATGCAGGTCGGTGGGGATTACCGGGCGCAAAGTGCGCGCTGGCCAGGTGAATGGCAGCAGATCACCAGTGCCATTCTGCGCTTGCCAGCGATCCCAGGCGCCTTTGAAAAAATCCAGGTAGGCGGCGCTATGAATGCGCTCAATGGGGGCGCGGCCGAAGTCTTCTGGTGAGCGTACCTCGCCAAGTTGGCGGGCTTTGACGCGCGCAAGGATGTGGTCGGCGCGTTGCGGTTTTTCGAAACACGGCATCAGCTGGCCGTCGATCAGCTCGCAGCTGCCGTGGTGCAGGTGATGGTCGTCGCTGTAAAAGGTCAGCATGCGGGTGGCTCCCAGGCGTTGTTGTTCTGGCCACCATTGTTCGCAGCTAATGCGCTGGGGTTGAACGCTGACAACGGCCAAAAGGGGATCGAAGTGGCCAAAATCGGCGGCCATGGGCGGAGCTTCGTAGGAGGCGCTTTAGCGGCGAGCTGCTTAAAAGCGGTTGTCGCGGCTAAAGCCCCTCCCACAAAACCCGATCACGGCTGGAACGGGGGCAGGCTGTAGGGTGGATGGCGCTCTTTTCATCCACCGGCTTTGCCATGGCTTGGTGGATGGGTAAAGCGTCATCCACCCTACTTCTCTGCGCCATGTACTTAAGCGCGAAAACGGCTCGGCGGCACGCCGCTCCAGCGCTGGAAGGCATGGCGGAAGCTGGCGGTTTCACTAAAGCCCAGGTGTTCAGCGATGCGGCAGATGGGCCAGTCTTCCTGGCCAAGCAGGGTTTTGGCCTGCTCGAAGCGCAACTCGTCGAGCAGTTCCTGGTAGTGCGTGCCGAGTTCCTGCAAGTGCCGGCGCAGGGTGCGGGGTGAGCAGTGCATCTGCTGCGCCAGTTGTTCCAGGCCGGGTGGTGCAGTGAGCTGTTCGGCCAGTAGTTGGCGGATGCGTGCGAGCCAGGCCTGGCGGGTGTTGAACTCGCTATTCTGCTTGCGGCAGCGTTCGAGCATTTCGCGGTGGGTTACCGCATCGGCCAACGGCAGTGGTTGCTGTAGCCAGCTGGCGGGAAAGGCGAAAGCGTTGCGCGCGGCATCGAACTGCAGTGGGCAGGCGAAGTTATGCGGGTAGCGCGCGCTGTACTCCGGCTCGGCATAGCGAAACTGCGCGGCGCTAAGCGCCAGGGGCTGGCCGAGCAGGTCGTCGCTGATCAGCTTGAGCGAGGCCAGGCACATTTCCAGGTTGAACACTTCGAGCGCCGGGCTGTGCTGGTAGTCGCTGGCGCTAACCCAGGCCAGCTCACCCTCGAGGTGCATATCCAGCTTGAAGTACGTGCCGAGCAGGGCCGGGTATTGCAGCATCAGCTGCCAGGCGTCACCAAAGGTGGCACTGGAGAGCGCGGCGTAACCGACCATGCCATAGGCTGACACATGCATGCGCCGGCCCAGCTCCAGGCCCAGATCGCTGCGCAGCTGCAGCGCGTTGGCGCAAACCTGCAACTCCTGGGTGCGGGTGATGCGCGTGTCGGCGCAGTCCAGGTCAGCCGCAGCAATGCCGCTGCCAGCCAATAGCTGCTCGGTCAGTTCGGGTTGCGTGGCAAAGATTTCCAGGATTAGCGAAACCACATGCAGGGTAGTCAGGTGGGCGTGCAACATCGGGGCAACCGCAGCAGTTCAGAATGCCTGAATGACGCAAGAACTATGCCGCAGCACCGCAGCTGTCCTGAGCTATCCGGGACGCTGCGGTCTAGCCGAATTTAGCGATTACGCAGAAATGCGTTGATAAAGTCGCCCTGATTGGGTGCTTTCTCGTGGGTGGTAAAGCTCAGGGTCGCATCGTTTTCGCGCAGCTTGAGCTTCTGCGCAAAGCTGCATTGCACGGTTTTCAGGCCCTTGGCGACAGCCTTTTGCTCATCACCGTTCTGGCACAAGCTGGCCAGCTGGCTGGCCACTTCACCGCAGAAGCTCGGCACGCTGAGACGTTTGAGTTTGTCGTCGTCGATGGCGCTCCACTCAACCTTCGTGACCAGCGGGGTGTCGCAGGCCTTCGAGGCGTCCTGGTCGATCTGCTGCAGCTGCTGGGTGAAGTCGGCCACGCGCTTTTCCCGGTCGAAGTTGCTCAGCTTGTCCTGAATGCCCTTTTTCTTCTGCTGCTCGTAGAGTGCCAGCAGGTTGGCAGGTTTGGTTTCTTTGCTCTTGGTTTCATCGAAGCCCAGCTCGAAGCCGTCGGTGCTCGGCAGGTACAGCTGATATCGCTCGCCACCCCAGCCCTGACGCTTGATCAGCATGTTGTAGGCGCTGCCATCGAGGGTGGTGGTGTAGTCGCGGTCGTCGTTGCCGCGGTCCTTGATAGCGGTAAGTAGCACCACCTCATCCAGCGGGTGGTTGATGCCGCTGACTTGGATCAGTGCCTGCTTACCGTCGCTGCTGGGCGCAACGATCACGCTGATGCCTTTGCCTGCATCGAATACTTGCGGGTATTTAGCCAGTTCGAGGGCGCTGGCGTTGAGGGTGAACAGCGAAGCGGCGAGTAGCAGTGACAGCCTTGTCATGGTGGTGTCCTGGGTAATTAAAAGAACGGCCAGTATAGCCAGGCCATTGGCCGCGATTTGTGCGCCAGGTCTGCTCGTGGTACCTGTGTTCGGGCTGTTTAGGCCAATCTGCAGGGCGGCGGCATGCCCTTCGACAAACGGTTGGCGCGGGTGCCCGCCTACCGGGGCTTTACGGTATACTGCGCGGCCTTTGGCCGGTCGCACCGGCTGAAAATCGCACACAAGCCACGCCGGTTTTCCCGCGTGGCTTGTTGGTTTTTGCCGCGCCTGCGGGCGCAATTGAGAAGAGGCACGACGATGAGCGCACTGGTTGGCGTGATCATGGGCTCCAAGTCCGATTGGTCCACCCTTAGCCACACCGCCGATATGCTGGATAAGCTGGGCATTCCGTACGAAGTGAAGGTGGTTTCCGCCCACCGCACCCCGGACCTGTTGTTCCAGTATGCCGAGCAGGCTGACGAACGTGGCATTCAGGTGATCATCGCCGGTGCTGGCGGCGCGGCGCACCTGCCGGGTATGTGTGCGGCCAAGACTCATTTGCCGGTGCTTGGCGTGCCGGTTCAATCGGCCGTCCTCTCGGGTGTCGATTCGCTGCTGTCGATCGTGCAGATGCCGGCTGGCATTCCGGTCGCTACCCTGGCCATCGGCAAGGCCGGTGCGGTCAACGCCGCGCTACTCGCCGCGAGCATCCTCGGCCACCAGCACCCGCAATTCCACACGGCGCTCAAGCAGTTCCGTCAGGAGCAGACTGAAACCGTGTTGGAAAATCCGGACCCGCGTGAGGCTTAACCCATGAAAATCGGCGTAATCGGTGGCGGCCAACTGGGTCGCATGTTGGCCCTGGCAGGCACCCCGCTGGGGATGAACTTCGCCTTCCTCGATCCTGCTCCGGATGCCTGCGCGCAAGCGTTGGGCGAGCATATCCGCGCCGATTATGGCGACCAGGATCACCTGCGTCAGCTGGCCGATGAAGTCGACTTGGTGACCTTCGAGTTCGAAAGTGTGCCGGCCGAGACCGTGGCCTTCCTCTCGCAGTTCGTGCCGGTCTATCCGAGCGCCGAAGCCCTGCGTATCGCCCGTGATCGCTGGTTTGAAAAGTCCATGTTCAAGGACCTGGGCATTCCCACCCCGGATTTCGCCGATATCCAGTCGCAGGCTGACCTCGACGCAGCCGTGGCAAGCATCGGTTTACCGGCCGTGATGAAGACCCGCACCCTGGGTTACGACGGCAAGGGCCAGAAGGTGATGCGCAAGCCCGAAGACGTGACTGGCGCCTTCGCCGAGCTGGGTAGCGTGCCGTGCTTGCTGGAAGGCTTCGTGCCCTTCACGGGTGAGGTGTCGCTGGTCGCGGTACGTGCCCGTGATGGCGAAACGCGCTTCTACCCGCTGGTGCATAACCGCCACGACAGCGGCGTGTTGGCGTTGTCCATCGCTAGCACCGATCACCCTTTGCAGGCGCTGGCCGAGGACTACGTTGGCCGCGTGCTGACCAAGCTCGATTACGTCGGCGTGCTGGCCTTCGAGTTCTTTGAAGTCGATGGTGGCCTGAAAGCCAACGAAATTGCCCCACGCGTGCACAACTCCGGGCACTGGACCATCGAAGGCGCTGAGTGCAGCCAGTTCGAAAACCACCTGCGCGCCGTTGCCGGTTTGCCGCTGGGCTCGACCGCCAAGATCGGCGAGAGCGCCATGCTCAACTTCCTCGGCAGCGTGCCGCCGGTGGAGCAGGTTATTGCCATCGATGACTGCCGCCTGCATCACTACGGCAAAGCCTTCAAGGCTGGGCGCAAGGTTGGCCACGCCACCCTGCGCTGCGTGGATCGCGCCACGCTGGACAAGCAGATTGCCGTGGTCGAAGCGCTGATCGCCAAAGGCTGATCATCCTCTGACGCAGCCCACGCGGCGGCGTCAGATTGAACCTTGCTGGCGGATTCCCGTCTGATTGCCTAACGCCACTATGGCTGACCCGCAACTGACTTGGAGTGAATCGCATGAGCATCATCGGCACTATTTTTATCGGCCTGATCGTTGGCTTGCTGGCTCGTTTTCTCAAGCCTGGCAACGACAGCATGGGCTGGATCATGACCATCCTGCTCGGCGTCGGCGGCTCTATCGCCGCAACCTATGGCGGTCAAGCGCTGGGTATCTATCAGGCCGGCGAAACCGCGGGCTTTATCGGCGCGGTGATCGGCGCAGTGGTGTTGCTGGTTATTTATGCGGCGGTGAAAAAGGACTGATAAGCCCTCATCCAATCGTTATGTGAGCCAACTAATGCGCTATCTGCTGTTGCCACTGTTGTTTATAAGCACCCTGGCCTGCGCCGAGTTGCCGGAAACCGATTGGCTTGAGCTGATGCCGCCGCAAGATCGGGCGGCATTGGAAGCCATGCCGGAAATCGACCATCAAGGCTCCGAGCAAGACAGCGAGTTCTACAACCCCGGCGGCCTCAAGCAGCAGGACAAAAACTTGCCAGCGGTGATGTACTCCACCAACACCGTTGCTGCGCTGGATGGCAAAACCCTGCGTCTTGGCGGCTACCCCGTGCCGCTGGAAACCGACAGCCAAGGCCGCAGCACGCTGTTCTTCCTGGTGCCATACCCCGGCGCCTGCATCCACGTCCCACCGCCGCCACCGAATCAGCTGGTCTTGGTGCGCTACCCCAAAGGCATTGAGCTGGAAGACATCTACGCACCGCTGTGGGTCAGCGGCACGCTGACGGTCGAACAGGTCAACAACGAACTGGCGGATGCGGCGTATGCGTTGGAGGCGGAGTTGGTAAGGATGGTTGAGGAAAGCGACCTGTAAGGGTGATGTGCCGGTGTTCTTCCGGCACATTTTGCGCTTCAGCTGATACTGGTTTCAGTTGGCCTCGATGGCGCGTAGCAGCTCTGTCGATGTCAGGCGTTTCAGCGTATGCGAGGTGGGGTCTGTCTCCACATCCAGCGCCAGCGGCGTGGTGCCATCAGCGTCATACACGAAGTAAGCGTTACCACTGCTCACTTCATGGGTTTTCTTTCCCGCCATCGCGATGGTTTTCGGGGTCGCCGACATCAGCTCGTCGACCGAGCTGTAGCGCAACGCCACATCAACCTCGTCGAGGCGGCCAAGGGGCGCGTCGGCTGGCAGGGAAGGCTCAGCCATCACTGACTGTAAAGACACCGCGTTAGAGGCTTCGAGCCACTTGTTCGAGTAGGCGAAAATCAGGTCCTGGTACTCGCTCGACAGCGGCTTATTCAGATTGCACACAGCCTTGCGGATGGATACGCCGTTCTGCGCGTTGCGGATATTGCCGTACACACAATCTATGACCGGGACTTGGTCTTTGAGCGAAAGGGTGTAGAACACCTCGAAAGACGTGCTCGATGCGGTGTTTTCGTAGGTCAGTGCGGGAGCACCGTTGAACGAGACAAGGGTTCTGGAGCTCTGGCCTGAGTAACCAACGATGTCTGCGAAGACCTTGGCTTCTTTTCTCCAGCTGATCGTCAACTGGCCGGTGCTCATATACGCTCGGTAGGTCTCAGTGATTTCAGCCCTATTGGCTGCGGCGGTGTACGTTTGCGCATGTATGGTGGTGGTTAGAGCAAGGGAAAGCAGTGTGGCACACAGCTTGTGCTTCATAGTGTAAGGATTCCCTTGGCCGAGGATTCCTCTCTGAGGGTGGCCCTTAATTCTGTGCGTTCCTCGCAATCAAGGCTTGATGATCGGAGCATTAGTAAATTGATCATTAAAAGGGGTTGAGTGAATTATCTAGCGGTCGAAGACCTAAGCTGTTCAAAATAAATCACTCCGACCCCTTTAGTTCTCTGAGGCCATCGTAAAAAGGGGAAAGGTTTATTTGCTCAGTAAGTTATATCCAAAAAATAAATCTCTCCCCTTTTTCAGAGTTACATTCTACGCTGCTCTAATTTTTTCGTGCGGTTCCTAGTCCTCAATATTAATGGCGTCTGAACGGATCCAGCCGGCAACAGTTGTCTTTCCGAAAAAGGTTACGTTGTAATAAAGACTATCTCTGGTTTGTAGATAATCATGCAGGTGAATTTTGTCACCTTTTATTAGATAACCTTTTCGTTGCAATAATTCGTCTTCCCCTATTTTGTTGTAGAAGAAGGCTTTTTTGGCAGTTATTATCCCAGTAGCTCGATTTTGTGATCCGGCTTTGACAATGTCTGTGGTTGAACACAGCCGGTCGTCACATGCCTCAAGTTTTTCTAGATTACTGTGAAATTGCTCTCTCCTTTCACAAACAAAGTAGTCCTTTAGGCGTTCTGAAAAGCACAAGGTATCATTGTGCAATAGTGCGGAATCTCGGTAGCTGCTAAGTATCCGCCCTTCTGGAAAGTCAGGGTTTGTAATGGTGCTTATTTGAGAGAGGATGAATTTTTTACTCTCTTTTGAGTAAATAAGGAGAGAGTAACTTTCGTTAACATAATTTTTTGCGTATTCCACAGCTAAAGTACAGTTTGACGAAAGAGAGCTACGGCCAAGGACCAATTCAGTTTTTTCGGAAAGCTCATCAAGTGGCAATCTATAGCCTGGGCCAGTTTTTGGAGTAATAGTAATTGCCCCCTTGTGTAAGGAGAGTGTTTCTGTGTTGCCAGGGCATTGTTTGCTGATTGAGATGTTGGTGTTAGCAGTGATTGCAATGTACTCGAATCCTGCATGGGAAATTGCAGGGTATAAAGAAAATAGAATAGCAAAAAAATTAGTAAGCCTCACTTGAGTGCCTCCTTTATTTTTTAAATAAGGCTTGCCTTTCATGTAGATGGTTGTCACCACCGTTTACGACTTTTGTAATTCTTCGAACCACTTCTTTGTCTTTATCTTCCTCTGACATGTCTTCGCTCTCTAGTTCAATGTAATATCGATCGATTTTAGAGTTTAAATTTTCTCCTTTAAACTTTGTCCAGAACCAGAAAGAAATATTCACGGCATGGCTTATGTCTTCACATAGTATTTGCGGTATTAAGGGGCAGGCCACGATTTACTGGAAATTAATCGTGGCCTGTTCCTGATTGATTGGGTACTTTTCTGTGCGGCATTCAGCGCGTAGCGCTTATGAGTGGCGTAGTAACTGCCGAGGGACGATTTGTCGATTTTGAGCTCGGTGTATTGCTGCACTTTGGCCCTGCAATCTCCTTGGTCGATCCTATTGATCGCGTCTATCTATTCGCCTCTATTTTCTTATGCATGTATCGTTGACTGGCTTGCTCGGTAATAGCACCTTGAGTGAGAAGGTCGTTTATCAGGAGTGGAGTCAAACAGTTTGGCTTGTAAATCCATTCTCGAGGATCTACTTTTTCAAGCTCATCGATTATTGTTGATACTGAATCTCCGCTTAGGCTTGATATGCACGTCCCGTATTTTTTTGTAAAGAGCTCTAAAGGCTCTTTGTTGTTTTCTAAAAGAAATTGATATGTAAGAGATGAGATTGGAATGTTGGGTGTTTTGTAGATGTTGCTAGTTGTAGCAAAATTACCAGAGAAAGCAGTGGTTTGCTCGCGGGTAAATGAGAATGCATTATCTTTATATTCTAAAAATATATGCCTGTCATAACAGATGGTATCTGATGGGCTGCAAAAATAGAAGTTGATAACTATGGTGTTATTGGCATAGCCAGCGCCGCGAAATATTTCAAGGCCCCCGTTGTTCCTAATTTTTCCTGTTGGTATTAGGTTGTTGTTCGTGGTTGTATTTTTCCCATCAATTTTTATCTCTAATGAATAAAAATCATCGCCTGTGTCTAGCAGATGAAATTCATCTTGAATTTGGTTGTTGTTGAAGTCCGCGATTATTATATGTCTGTCATTAGCAGAGGCTATGGTTGGAATGATAAGGATGAAAAACAGGGTTAAATAGTTCTTAACGAAAGATGCGTTCAATTTCCCATATCCTTTTGAATTGAGTTCTTCTGTCTGGATAGCTAGAGGTGTATTGGTTGATAATTTTGGTTATGGCATTTACATTTTCAGGAGCGGCACCTTGATCAGCAATATCATACAGTGAGTTCTTCAACCAAAAATACACTGCAGATCGGACAGCATATTTTGTGGTTTCTAATAATTCGGGATTTTCTATAAAATCCACATCTTCAAGTGGCCATAATTCTGGGTATTGGCTGTTGAAGTCAGTGTAATTGTATCTACCAGTGAGTTGCTTTAAACCTCTGCCGCGGTATTTCCAGCCGTCACCACTTGCAATGTTGCCGTTGCCGAGGTCTGTATTTCCGGTGATGCCATTATAGGCTCTATTAGCAATTTCTACTGGATTGGCTGGGTGGGATCCAGGAACTTTTCCGTAGAGTTCTGCCTCTTCAGGTCTACTAGCAAAATACGAGAATTGAGCAAGTTTTTCAGGTCTATAGTTTAGGTTTTCAATTAATGAGTAGTCATCTCCAATCTCTATTCTAACCTGTGCAAAAAAATGGCTTAGTCTAAGCGGTGTGTCTAGTTTGTATTTATCTAAATTTTGGTTTAGCTCCTCAGCTAGTTTTTGTAGCTGTTGGTCATCCCCAAGTGTGAATACCTTTTTCAGCATTTCAAGTGTAATGGTCAGTGTTGTAGTTTGTAGTAAGTTCCCCACCAATCCTACCGGCTGAAAATGCCAAGCCACCGCATTCGCAGCTATCCCTGGCTGCCCGTCCAACTCACTCCACCAGCTTAGGGTTTCGATTCGCTTCTTCTCTGCCACCCAGTTTGGATTTGGGTCTTCCGGTGTGTGATCCATCAGTTTGTCTAACTGATCCCACTTTGTTTCTTCCCAGAACCACTCGCTTTCATACTGGCTGATCAGCAGGGCAAGTTGTTGGGCTAGCCAGGGTTTGCCGAGGGCTGTTTTCAATTCGGCAGGGGTTAGTTTGTTATCACGTACGCCTGCTTCGTTTGGTAAATCAATGACCTTGTAAAGCTCACTGAGGATGGGGCCGCGTTCTGCTTCGTCGATAAGCGCTGTGTAGCTTTGGGTTTCTTCTTCGGTCGCGCGGCCGGTGGCATCGAGTGTTCTTGCTAGGTGTGCGTCCAGAGGGGCGTTGTCTTGCAGGGTACTAAAACCTGGCCACTCCCAAGGCGAGTGTTTGGTAATGATGGGGTCGACCTCAGGTACCCAGCCTGAGATGTCCTTGCCGTCTTTATCGCCCACAGTGACGTACCACCAGCGAGTGTTATCTGGAGCAATGGCCTTATGCTCGTTGGCCAAGTTGCCCCAGCTTGCGCCTGGCAGAATGCGGTCATAACCACAAGCCTGCCCATCGGTACCTGTTTGCAGGGGGAAGGTTTTCCACGCGTCCAGCGCACCGCTGGTTGAGCTACGGCCACCTTGGCTGTTGAGCTTGTTGCGCGCAACCCAGTATGCGGTGTTCAGGCGTACGCCGATCTTGCGCATAGGCTGGCCGGCGGGAATGCCGCCGCTGGTATAGGTTTGTGGATTACTGCCGTCGGCGTCGTAGTACTCCAATAGAAAGTCGGCGGTATCGGGCAGTTCGCTTGCTTCTACGCCTAGCTGTGTCGCGAGAGTGCTTTTCTGTGCGGCATTCAGCGCGTAGCGCTTATGAGTGGCGTCGTAACTGCCGAGGGACGATTTGTCGATTTTGAGCTCGGCATATTGCTGCACTTTGGCCCAGCAACCTTCCTTGGGCGAGTCGCTGCTGAGGCGTACATCAAGCCCTGCCGCAACTTGGCTGTCAGCAGCACTGGGCTGAAGGATGCTTGAGCCCGCATGAACCTTGATCAGGGTTTTCTGTTCGACAGGGAGGCGTGCAGCAGCGGCTTGGCTTTTAGCGATAAAGGCCGGCACGTTTTCACAAGTAAAAACTTCTATATGCACCAGTGAGCGTGGTCTGTTATCGCTGTAGTTTTGGTATTGGCCCAAGTGACCCACTAGATCGCCCGCTTTGATCGGTAGAGGTCTGGCTAGTATCTGCACCCGGTCAAGTGTCGGCACGGACCTGACGGCATCCAGAGAGTCAAAGTGAACGAAACCTTTAATGCGCTGCATACTGTTGGCGGAGAGCGGAGCAATGTCCTGGCCTTCAACGATCTCAACCAATTCACGGTATGCCCCGCTACCCGACTTAATTTTGAACTTGGTCCCCAGCGGCAATAAGCCGGTTATTTTGCTTGAGCTATTGCCGGCTTTTCTGACATTTAGACCCATCGTGGTAGCCACTGTTGGCTCCACATCTTGTGCAGCATCTGCGACCAGATAGGTATCGGTTTCGCCAGGTACCTCATCCATTTCACCTGTATAAACCCAACCAAGTTCTTCACCGGACAACGCCGGAATTGCACTACCTTCGATAATAGTCAGCAACTTACGCCACTTTGCCGAGGTGGGATCTGAATCGCCAACTTTGACTTTGCTGCCTTTGGCCAGCAGTGCTTTGACGGTGCCCGTTTTGGCAGCCGAGCGTACTCGCAAGCCGGCTAGGTTATCGGTGGCCTTGTTTGCTTTGACGCTATAGAGGGTGTCACCGAGAAAGTCAGGCGCTGTTGGTGCCGACGCAGCCTTATAGCCAGTCCAATCCTGCAGATGCATATACAGGCTGTAAAAGGTCATGGGCTCGGACGCTGGGGCAGCTGCCGTTTCTGCGTCGCTGCCCTCTTCTGTGGTGGCAGGAGCAGGAGGCTCGGGTAATGCCAGGCTATGTTTGACCAGCACAAAGCCGCTAGAGAAGGGCAGGTGCATGGCCGTTGGCCCTTCGCCGTATTGCGAAGTTGGATAACGATCATCGATACGGTAAGCCACGACCTCACCATCGGCGATGCAGCCAATGGCGGACTGATCGAGGTTGGCTGCTGTGCCGCCATCAAAGTGAATACCACCATGCCATAAGCCGTTGGCACCGAGCGGGTAGAAACCATCCTTGGCGTTGGCTAAGGCGTCGTAGTAAAGCGCCGGGGTTATGTTGCTTGGACTGCTATCGCCATCAGCAGCCTTAGCTTTAAACGGATACGCCCAATTGATCGGTTTGTTGTCTGCCATGCTGGTAATCCCTAATCCTTGTTTGCGGGCGTGAAGATGGCCCGCGCCTGATCCCTGTTAACCCGAGAAATTGAGCATACGTTTGGGCTTTTTCTTGGTTTGCTCAAGCTGATTGAGCAACGCCTCATCCAACAAATTTCCCGCCTTATCGCTATCCGCCGCGCCTGGCAGCACCGGTGGTTTGATGCCGATCCCTGAGCCTTTACCCGGTGCACCACCGGCGTTGATTTTGGCTTGTGGCCCGACCAGGGTGATGCCGCCGGGGTCGAGTTTGATAAAGCTGCCGCCGGCTTTGATCGTTAGTTCGACGCCGGCTTCGATGACCATTTTTTGCCCGGCCTTGAGGTGGATTGCGCGGCCGGCTTTGGTCAGTTGTGCGGTGCCGAGTTTGATGTGCTGGTTTTGCCCGACGGTTAGGTGGTCGTCGGGTTTGACTTCGACTTTGCGTTCGGTTTTGACCGTGAGGTTTTCTTCGGCTTTGAGCTCGGTGTAGCTGTTGGCTTCGACGGTGTCGTGGCGCTCGTTGCCGACGCGGATTTTCTGGTCGTGCTCGATGTTTTCATCCCAATCTCGCTGGGCGTGCAGGTAGATCTGTTCGGCGCCTTTCTTGTCTTCGATGCGCAGTTCGTTGTAACCGCCACCACCCGGTGTGCTGAGGGTTTTGAACACGGTACGGGTTTTGTTCGCGGGCAGGTCGTAGGGCACTACGTGTTCGGCGTGGTACAGGCAGCCGGTGACCAGCGGCTGATCGGGGTCGCCTTCGAGGAAGGTCACCAGCACTTCCATGCCGATACGCGGAATGGCGATGCCACCGTAAGCATCACCGGCCCAGCTGGAGGCCACACGCAGCCAGCAGCTGGTGGTGTCATCGGCCTGGCCTTCACGGTCCCAAAAGAACTGCACTTTGATGCGGCCGTACTCGTCGCAGTGGATTTCTTCACCGGCGGGGCCAGTGACCACAGCGGTCTGGCTGCCTAGTACGCGGGGTTTTGGGTGAGCCAGAGGCGGGCGAAAAGGCACGTCCCAGGGTGTGGCGCTGAAGTGGTTGCGGTAGCCCTGAGTGAAGCCGTCGCTGACATCCGTGTGGCTGGTGACCGATTCTTCCAGCACCTGTGGCTGTTTGCCCTGGTGAGTAATCTCGTGCAGCAGCCAGAGGTCGTTGTAGTCGCCACGCGGGTGGTCGGAGAGTTCGAGAAAATGGCCGCTGACGAGTTTTGGCTGATCGCCCCGGCCTTCTGCCAGGCGGTAGTCGGCGCGGTGACGCTCCAGGTTGCGTTGGCTGAGATGCTTGCCGCGCGTACGGTCGACGAAGCGGCCGGGGTAGTCGTAGTCTTCGAGGTCCGGCAGTGGCTTGGCCTCGGGGTCGCGGTCTGCCTTGAATGCGGCCTCCATCAGCAAACGTGGCTGCTCGAAGTCGTAATCGCGGCGGGTGGTGCGGCTGGTGCGGGTTTCCAGGCGTACGGCGAAGCGTTTGATCACCGGCTCATCGGCGGTCATGCCGTTGTCTTGCAGGTAGGGGGTGGGCTGGCCGAGTTTGCCGAAGGCGCTTTGGTCGTCACCGAAGACCAGTACATGGCCCTGTGTGCTGTGCTGGAAGTGGTAGTGAATACCTTCCTCCTCGCATAGGCGCTGGACGAAATGCAGGTCGCTCTCGTCGTACTGCACGCAGTAATCGCGCTCCGGGTAGACAGTCGGGCCGAGCTGGAATTGATAGGCGTTGGCCTGAATGCCGTGCTCCTGCAGCACCTGCGCGACGATCTGCGGCACAGTGAGGTGCTGGAAGATGCGTTGGTTGGTGCGCAGCGCCAGGTAACTCAGCTGCGGCACGATGCTCAGCGTGTAGCGGGTCAGGCGTTTGCCGGCCTCACCTTGAGCGACCTGATAGATCAGGCCGTGAATACCCAGCCCGTCTGGGCTAAAGGCGAGAAAGGCCGGCTGATGCAGCAGGCTTTGCAGATCAAGCTCAGGCTGCTCGCTGATCAGCTCAACCTCGAAGCGATAGGGCTGGCTGATGGCTTCGCGGCCGTTGAACTCAAGCACTTGCAGGTCGTGCTCAAGGCCCTCGATGGTGAGGCTGAAGTGAGTTTCATTGGCCGGGTTGAACATCGTCGCTTCCTTGTAAAAAGATCATCCATTGGGGTCACACAGCGCCTGTACGGCATGACTATCCGCTGCGTTTCAACCAGCGTGGCCAGCGGCTGGGTAGCGGCTGGCGAAAGACTTCAAGCAACTGTGCGCTGGTGATGCTGCGCTGTGCTTCATCGAAGGCCAGTGCGGTGTGCAGCGCCGGCCAACAATGCGCCGGTAACTGCTCGGGACGTTGCAGTTGCTTATCCAACTCCATGGCCTTGGCCTGTTTGGCGCTCTGGCGACGGAACGGGTGGCGCCCGCTGGCCAGCTCATACAGCACACACGCCAGGGCATAGACATCGGCGGCGGCGGTGAGCGGTGCACCATCGAGCAATTCCAGCGCGGCGTAGCGTGGCGTCCAGGCGGTAAAGCGGTTACGACACAAGCGTGGCAGGCCGGGCAGCAGACCTTCCACGGGCTGACCGAGACCATAATCGAACAGGCGCAGGCCGTCTTCGGCAAGCATCACATTGCTGGGCTTCAAGTCGCCATGCAGCACGCCGAGGCTGTGTGAATAGCTGAGGGCATCGAGCAGGGCGATGGCGATTTCCTGCAGCTCACTCCAGGGCAGGCCGTCGGGCCGCTCACTCAGCAGTTGATCGAGCGTCAGGCCCTTGAGCAGCTCCAGAGTGAGGAAGGCGCGCTGGCTCGGCACATCTACCTCAAAACCAAACAGACGCACCACATGCGGATGATTGAGCCGCGCGGTAAGGGCGAACTCGCTGTACAGCAACGAGTTGGCGTCCGGGTATTCGGCGAAGTCATCGCTGAGGGTTTTCACCGCTACGTAAGGATCGGGGTCGCCGAACTGCTCACGTAGCAGGTCGCGGGCGCGATACACCGCGCCCATGCCGCCGACGCCGAGCAGGCGCTCGATTTTGTAACGGCCGCCGAGTACTTCCGGCAACTCGCTGAGTACTTCGCGTGGTGCTTGCGCAGCCGGTTTGGCGGCAGTCGCGGCCAAGGCGAAATAGGTCAGGTCGCTGGCTGGGGTGCTGGCCAGCGAGGCTTCATCGAGTAGACGCTCACTCATCCTTGAGTTCTCCTCATCGGCGGATCACCACCGCGCTCAGGTTGTCTCGCGCCGGGCCGTCGAGCACTTGCTGGAACAAGCGATTCAGCGTCAGCTGTGGTGACGGCAGATTGAGTGCCGCACCCAGCGCATCGGCAGACATGCCTTGGTAGAGACCGTCACTGCACAGTAAAAACGCATCGCCGGGCAGCACGTCGAGTTCGAGAATTTCCAACTTCAGTTCGTCGCTGGCGCCAATGGCGCGAGTCAGCGCATGGGCCGCTGGGTGCCGTGCAGCTTCGCTCGGACTCAGTTGCTGTTCGTCGATCAGCTGTTGCAGCAGCGAGTGATCGCGGCTGAGTTGATACAAGCGGCTGCCGCGCCACAAGTAGCAGCGGCTGTCGCCGGCCCAGACGCAGGCCGCGCGGTCGCCCTCGATCAACAATGCCACCACCGTGCTGCCGATCACCGGGTCCGGGTGGGCGGCGGTGACCGTCAGTTCTTGGCCGAGGCGGCGGTTGAGCGTGTGCAGGCGTTTGCGCAGCTCATCCAGACGCTGCGGTAAATCCCCCACACTGGGCTCGGCCAGCTGCTCGACAATCAAGCGGCTGGCCAGGGCACCGTTTTGGTGCCCACCCATGCCGTCGGCAACCACCCACAGGCCCTGCTCCGGCAGGGCGAGAAAGGCATCTTCGTTGCGCGCCCGCACCTTGCCGGTGTCGGTACGCGCCGCGCTACGCCAGAGGTTGGCAACTGCCTGCATCAGAGCGTGGCCGGCAGTTTGAAGCTGCGCAGCTGGTCCAGATCAAACGGATTGGGCGAGCGCTGACTGTGCAGCAAGTAGTTGGCGCGCAGGCCACCGAGGTCGGCCTTAAGCATCAGCACGTCACGACCGCTGTGGTAATCCACGCTCATCAGGTCAAGCAGGCGGAACAGCGACCACGGGCCGGTGTTCTTCTCGATACCGACCTTACGCCCGCCGAGCTCTTCGACCACCAAGCTGGTGCGCCCTTCATTGGCTTCGGCCGGCCAGCTGAACGCGGTTTGCACGATGGGACCGTGGCGGTATTCCATCTGTTGGTCGCCAAAGCGGAAGTCGGCGCGACCCAGGCTCGAATCCAGCGAGTAAGGCTCCAGCTTGAACAGCACTTTCGGCTCGTTGGGGTTCTCGGCGAAGAAGCTGCGGCGAATGGTTTGCGCATGGCTCATCTGTAGCAGGAACTCACGCGACAACGGCAGGCCACGGCCATCCACGCGGCGCAGCTGGTACTGCCCAGCAGTGCCGCTGACGAAGGATTTCAGGTAGTTGTCGAAGAAGCGCTCGGCAATCCCCTGAGCCTTAAAGAACTCGCGGAAATCGGCAATTGCCACGTCACTTTCGCTGTGCGCGCTGAACGGATAGCGCTGCTTCAACGAGCCTTTATAAGCAGCGTACAGCTCGCTCTTATAGCGCTGGTTGAGGTAGTGGTAGGCGTCGTTGAGCACCAGCATCCAGCTGTCTTCGGCGAGCAGGCCGAGCCAGTTGCCGATTGGCTGGGGCAGGCGTGCGGCACTGCTGCGCACCTGGTTGATCGCATCCCGTTGGCCGCCCATGCGTGCCTTGGCCAATTCGAATGCAGCCTGCTCCGGTGCGCTGGCGTGCGCCAGGCTAGCCAGTTGCAGTTGCAGCGCATCCAAGGCTTGCAGGGTGGTGGCCAGTTCTGGCCCAGCACCGCCGTTTTCGTCGAGCAAACGGTGCAGCGGTTCGAAGCGGCGCTCCAAGGTTTTGCGCGCGGTATCTGGCAGGTTTTTCACCAGGGCCGCTTGGGCTTGTTCGGCGGCCGAACTGGCCAGTTTGGCAACCTTGCCCAGCTTACCTTTGGCGCCTTTCAAGGCATCCGCGGCGGCACCGGCATCATCCGCTGCTTCGGCCATGCCTTTGAAGCGGGTGTTGTCGCGCACTTCTACCAGCAGTTGCAGCAACGGCGAGTTGGCGGCGGTTAGGCCAGACAGTTGCAGAGCGCCCTGACCGGCGCTGCCAATCGGGTCCAGCGACAGCTGGGCGAGGGCTTCGCCCCAGTAATTGGCGTAGTCGCGGAAGTACAGCTGCTCCATCTCCACCAGCAGGCGACTGAGGTCGTTGCTGCTTAAGGTGTCGCCTTCGCCGAGCACCCAGTTATCGCGCAGCAGTTCGCGCACCAGATCAGCACCCTTGGCGGTGAAGGTTTTCTGGTAACCGACCTGGGTGTAGAAGCCCGGAATGGCATAGTCGCTGCCGGCGAACAACCCTGCTTGTGGGCCGAGTTTCTGGCTCAGGCGATATTCCGGCAGGCTGCGAGCCTGGTCGCGGAGCATGCGATAAACCACGTTGGCCAGCGATTCGCTGCGCAGGATCTTGCGCGCTTCGGCGACCAGCGGCGCATTGAGCGAGTAAGGCGTAAACGACTCCGACAGCAGGCGGTCGAAATGCTCGTTGAGGCCACGCTGACCGACGCTGTTGCCGGCATAACGCAATGACCAGTCGGCTGCCAACCACTCTTGAAGGAAGGCTTTGTCACGGCGCTCTTCGAGGTTGAGCATGAGGTAGGCGCGCAGGCTGTTGAGCAGGCGCTCACGGTCACCCAGGTTGGCGCGGACTTGGGCTTCCAGCTGGCGGCCTACACGGCTTAGCAGCAGGTTTTCCAGTTCGCCGCGATAGGCGTTCTGCAGCGTTGGGTCGACTTTCTCACCTTGGTAAAGACCGCCGCGTTGCAGGTAGGACGCCTCATCCACTGGCGGGAATACCTGGGTGGCTGCATAGCTATGATCCAGCGCCTTGAGGGTGCGCAGAGCATCATCCTGAGCGCTGAGGCTGCCGTGCTGTTGGGTCAATTGTTGAGCGAGGTCGCGCAGTTGTTCCAGGCGGCCGTGGTTACCGGAGAAGCCACCGGCCCAGACCACGCCGAATACACCGAGCACCACCAGTGCGGTGGCGTACATGGCGCGTTGGCCCCAATCGATACGGCGCACTTCTTTTTGATCCAGCCCGGCAAGGTCGGACTCGGGGAAGATCACGCGGTTGAGCAGGTGATTGATAAAGCGCGCACGGCCAGTGCGGAAGGTCGGCAGGGCGCTGCTGGCCAAGCCTAGGTTGCGGCCAATGCTGCTGGTGCTCGGGTCGAGCTGGTCATTCAGTTCCGGCGCGCTGGTCAGGTAGAAACCGCGCAACTGGCTGGCGCGCTGATAGCGGTTGCCGCTGAAGGCCAATTCGCTAAACAAGCACAGACGTTCGCCGAGCAGGCCGAGTTGGTGCGGGAAATCGAGAATACGACCACGGCGCTGGGTGTCGCGCTCCTGGTGCATACGCAGGATGACTTGGCTGTTAAGGCGACGCAGCAGCTCTTCGAATTCCTGGCGAATCACCTGCACATCAGTGGCGTTTTGCTCCTTACGGAAACTGGCGCCGAGCACCTGATCGCTCTCTTCGCGCGACAGCTGATCGAAGAACTCATCGAAGCCCAGCACCTTGTCGGCTTTGCTCAGCACCAGGTATACCGGTACGTCGGCGCCAAGGCGCTGATGAATATCCTGCAAACGCTGACGCGTCTGCCGGGCGAGGTTTTCCAGTTCGACTTCGCTGCCGCCTTGCAGATACTCGACGGGGATATTTACCAGCACACCATTGAGCGGGCGTGCGCGGCGTTTGCGCAGCAGGCCGAGCAGGGTCTCCCAGGCGCGTCCGTCGATGGCCGCGTCAGGCTGGGTCAGGTAACGCCCGGCGGTGTCGATCAACACGGCGTGGTCGGCAAAGTACCAGTCGGCGTAGCGCGTGCCGGATACGTCCTTGGTCAGGCGTTGCTGGTCGCCACGGTTGAGTGGGAAATCCAGACCGGAGAAGTCCAGCAGGCTGGTTTTACCGCTGCCTTGTGGGCCGAGCAGCATGTACCAGGGCAATTCACTGCGCCATTTTTCGCTGCGGCCGCGGTACAGGCTGGAGCGTTTTAGCGTGTGCAGCGCTTGCTTGAAGCGATGGCGCAGTTCGACCTGTTCTTCATTGATCAGGCCTTCACGGCGCAGGCGCTCTTGGGCGTCGGCATCATCTTCCTCAGCCTTCTTGCGGGCGGTGGCCTTCCAGCTGGCGAACACCATGGCCAGGCCCCAGATCAGGAACAACAGGCTGATGCTCAGTAAGCGACTGGTGGCCGATTCCCAGAACTTGTAATCACTGACGGCCAACAGCGGGCCGACGAACCACACCAGCAGGGCCAGCACTAATACCAGGCACAGGCTCCAGACCCAGGTCTTGCGGAAAAAATTGGCTAATTTGCTGAAGAAACTCTTCATTTCGTCTCATCCATGAATGCACCCGCGGACGGGTCAAGTTGCTCGTATGGCTGCAAAATCGTTTCGCGTTGCTCGCCCAATACCCAGGCGAAACCGCCATACATCACCACCAGGCAAACCACTGTGAACAATGCCACCAACCACCACGGCACGATGCGCACCAGGCGCCGGCGGGTGTCTTTCAGGCCTTGCCAGTGCGGCGAGACTTCGCGCGGCACGTCACCACGCATCTGCCGAATCTGCCGATAGAGGCTGTCGCGTACTGCTTCCAGTTCGAGCATGCCGCGTGGCAGCACGCGGTATTTGCCTTCGAAGCCGAGCGACAGGCACAGGTACATCAGCTCGAGCATCGGCAGGTGCTTAACCGGGTTGCGCGACAGGCGCTCAAGCAGCTGGAAGAACTTCTCACCACCGAAGGTTTCGTTGTGGAAGCTCGACAGCAGGCTCATCTGCGACCACTCGCTTTCGTTGCCCCAGGCGGTGGTCACCACGGCCTCATCGACCACGGTGCAGAGTACGTAGCGGGCGGCCATGACCTGGCTGCTTTCTGCGCCCTCGTGCAGGGCGCGGTGCTCGAACAACTTGATGGCGCTGGCCAGGCGCTGATTCAGCGCGTGCATGTCTTCACTGTCGAAGCTGTGCTTGAGCCGCACCACTTCTGAAAGCAAAGTAGCGGCGGCCGCAACCAGTGGATTGAGGCTGATATTGAAACTCTCGGCCGGGCGCAAACGCGCGGCGTAGATCATCCGCTCTTCCAGCTGTTCGAACTTCGGCGGTGCGGCAAAATCGGTCAGCGGGCTGTGCGCTGGGGCATCACCTTTACGGTTGAGGATGACGGTTTTGTCGTCCTGACCGTATTCCATTTCCTTGGTAGTCATATCAGTTCCTGATCGCCCAGAATTTCATCTCAAGCCCGGAGAACTCGCCGGACACGTGGAAAGCGAAGCCGCCGGAGCGTTCCAGCTGCGCCAGGTCTTCGGAGCCCAGTTCCAGGGCGAAATAGGTTTTGCCCGAGTGGAAGGGGATCTGCCGTGGCGCCACGGGCATCGGTTTGACCTTGATGCCTGGCAGGTGCAGGTTGACCAGCTGACGAATCTGCTCCACCGGGCCGACCTTGAGGTGTGCCGGCAGGCGGTTGCGCAGCTCTTCCGAATCGCACTGGGCACTGGCCGCGAGGACGAAGGTGGAGGTGGCGAGCAACTTGTGGTCGTGCAACGGCGACACCTGAATGCCGTACTGACGCTGTTGCAGGAGCATTTCGATGGCGTGCTGCTCCAGCACCATCGACAGCACCTGGCGAATCGCGTCCATCAGTTTGCGGAAGCTGGTGCCTTGGTCGCTGTGCAGGTAACGGCCTTCCAAGCGCGGGCGCTTGATCTCGCTGGAGAAGGTCGCCAGCTCACCGAGCAGGCCAAGCAACTCGCGGTAGATCTGCTCCGGGTGCACCTGCTCGATACCCAGGTAATGGCGCAGCACAGGCTCGAAGCGGTTGATCAGCTGCAGCATCATAAAGTCGCCGACTTCGGCGCCGCCGACCTTGCCGGTGGCGCGAATCCGCTCGGCGAGGATGTCGCCGCGATGGGCGAGCATGCTGATTACTTCTTTCAAGCAGCTGAGCAGGTAGCCGGAAGCCTGGAAGTTGACGTAGGTGGGGATGAACTCTGGGTCAATGCTGATCACCCCGTCCGGGGTGGTGTCGAGCACGTCGCACAGTTGCAGTTTGACGTAGGCCTGGTCGCTCTGGTGTTCACCCAGCAACAGGCGGAAATCCGGGCGGCCGCAGCTGACCTGACTGGAGGCGCTATCGCCGGCGTTGGAGTCGGCCACTTCTTCATCGAATGCGGTAAAGCGTGCCAGTACGTCCTGCTGTTCCGGGCGACGGCTTTCGATATGGTTGCCGGTGACCAATGGCAGGGCCAGGTACACCGGGGTGTTGCCGGTATTCGGCGGCACGTCGAGGGCCAGCGGCTCGCGCTCGGCGCCGATGTCGAACAGGGTGCCGTCTGGCAGGATGCCGCTGGCCTTGCTGACTACCAGCTTGCCCATGTTGAGGAACTGGCGGTCGATCTCCAGCTCGAAAAAGCCCCAGGCGTAGCTGTCGAGCTTCTGCGTGCGGGTTTTCAGTTGGTAGTCGTAGTAACGGTCGTTCTGCTGGAAGTGCTGCGGGCGCAGCAGCATGCCTTCCTGCCAGACCACTTTATGCATGGCCATGGCTTAGTCCTCGCCCTTGTCGGCTTTATCCGGGGCTTGAATACCTTTGGCATCCAAGGTGATGACGCTGTAGTTGTGCTCCTGCTCGTTGAGCGAAATCACTGTGCGCCAGTTGCTTTCCGGCAGGTCGCGGTAGGCGGCCAATACACCGACATAGCGGCTGCCCGGCTGTACCGAGAGCTTCAGCTTGCGCTGCTCGCCAGGGCGCAGCTCCAGCTCTTCGAGCACCACCATGTCCGGGGACAGGGCCTCTTTTGGGCGTTGATACAGTGAAAAGAAATCCGCGGTTTCAAAGGATACCGGGTGCTTCAGTTCGACCAGGCGCAGCACGATCGGCGAAGGTCGGCCATTGAGGTCCGGGTTCAGCTCATCGCTGCCGTTGAGGGTCAGGTCGAGCTTGGTCATGTCCGAATAGGGCGACAGTGCCGCGCAACCGGTCAGGCTGAGTAGGGCGGCCAACAGGGCCAGGGGAAGCAAGCGGTGCATGGTGATCATCCTTGAACATCGGTGTTGAGGGTGGCGATCAGGCGGACCTGTTCTTCATAGGTGTGGGCGAAGTCGCGGGCGAACAGGCGGTCACTCCAGTCGTCGTTCTGTTCCAGCGCACTGTGCAGGCGACGGTAGGCGCGCCAGCGACTGCCTGCGGTGGCGATCAGCGGCTTACGGCCTTCGCGTTCGAAGCGCAGGCTCAGCTGCTCCGGCGACAGTTGCTCAAACATGCCCTTGACGGCCGCGCGGCTGGCGGCCAGCAGTGCCACTTGATGAGCCTGCAAATCACGGAAACTGCGACTGATGGTTTGCTCGGCACTGAGTTGCCCAGCCTTGCCGCCGCGCAACAAGGTGGTTAATGCCTCGCTGCTGTCGGTGCTGTGTTTCAGTGGGTTATTGCCGGCGCTTTGCACCGTGGTCAGGGCCAGGCGCAGTTCGTTTTTCAGCTCGCTGCGGGTGCGCAGACTCTGCTGCAGGCTGCCGACGCTCTGCTTGAGCAGCTTGGCGGCATTCAGCGCCAGCGCTTCGCGGGCGTCATCGTCGAGGTCGTCCAGCTTGACCCCGAGCGCTTCGCTGAATTTCTCCCAGAAGGTAGGCGGCAGGCGCACCGGTGCTGGCGCGGGCTTGGGTTGGGTGATTACCGGCGGTGCAATCAGCTCCGGGACCAGCAAGTTCTCTTCATCGATCTGCGCGTAGTCGCGTTGCTGGGCATGCACGTTGTGCGGCTGCAACACGGCCGTCAGGTCATCGACCTGAGCGTACACACGCTCCTGCTGATCGAGCGCAGTCATCGGGTCAAGATCGAGAAAGGCGTCATCCGGAATGATGCTGCCGGCAGGTTGCGAGCGGCCGATATCGCCGGCGAACAGCGCGGGGTCCTGAATCAGCCGCGCGCGCAGTTCAAAGTCACCGAAGCAATACACGCTGCCATGCTCGATACGCTGGGCCTCGCCCTTGCGCAGGCTGGCGCCACTGTCTTTCAGCTGAATACCGTTGCTGCTGGTATCGGTCAGGAAGAAGGAGCCATTGCGATAGCTCACCTCGGCATGCCGACTGGACAACACGCGCTTGCGATCCGGAATCACCCAGTCGCATTCCTCCGCCCGACCAATAATGCCGCCGGCCTGTTTGAAGGTTTTGGTGGTCAATAGACCTGGCACGAACTGCTGTGCACTGACCACATCGAAGACCAGTTCCATGGTGTTTTACTCCTTGCGGTCAGTTGCCGCGGGTTTGAGCTTGCGGGTCGCCCAGCGGGCGGTATTCGTCGTCGCTGAACTTGTAATTGCCAGTGCAGGCAGAGAGGCTCAGAGCTGCGAGAAGAACGAGGGCGTAATAGCGTTTAGGCACGCGGATTTCCTCCTTGAAAGCGTGAATGGCAACGGTAGTCACCGTTGTAGTGGCAAAGTGCTGCTTGTGGGCAGGCATTGAAATGCAAGACAGAGCTTTGTCAGGTGACCTGGTTCATAAAAATGGCGGATGAGTTCTCGAAACTGGGAGCTGTGAGCGTTGAGGTTGTGCTGGCATTCACCGATGCCCCTGGTGTGTATGCAGTGGTGAAGTCACTAGAGTCATGCATATTGGTGCCTGCTAGGACCTGGTATCCGTGCTAGTTGGGGTGGCTTTCTGTTTTCGTTATGCGCTAGCCAGCGTGCGACCGACTTCTCGAACTCGAGGTGGCTATAAGCCTGGCCATATACCGCGCTAGGCGTGATCGGCTGTTTTGCCAACAGCGCCAGCCGCTGAAGCGTCATATCCAGCTTGTCGATTTCGACTGTGACGTCTTCTTCTATCGCTGCTTTGGCTTCTTGATAATTCCGGCGCAGATCCCAGGTTGGGATGGAGCGATTACGTGGGTCATTTTTGTATTGCGACCAAGTGACGTTTTTCCAGCGGCGCAACTTTTTGCCATAGGTCTCGATTTCGTCAGATAGCCACTTCTGTTCGAGATTGGTGAGGGTGCTGCCGCCGCGTTTGAGGCTTTCCTGCCAGCGCAGCAATGTGGCGTGGCACGCCGGGATATAGCCGCCGAGCATCGTGTGATCCAGGACGGACAGACCATTGCGTTCGGGCATATCACCTTTTAGGGCTAGGTAGTTGTAGCGGGCGCAAGTGGCTTGCTCGATGCCGGCGCAGCCTGGCTTCCAAAGTACAGACGTCGGTGGCCCACCGGCCTGCGGCAGCGGCATAAAGTGCCATTGCTGGCCATGGTGCTGATAGTCGTCACCGCTGAAGTTATACATTCCAGCGAGAAACAGCAGCGCACCTACGCCAGTTGAGCCGCCGATCAAGGCGGCGGCACCCGGCCATAGCATGGCCCCTTTGGTGTCCATCCAGGGAGCAGGTACGGTGGGGATAAGGTCGTTGTGGTTGACGATACGGTGGTGAGTCAGTGCGCCGGCACCTTTTACAAATGCCTCGTCGCCGGCGCGTGGGGAGCCATAGGTGTAGAGCAGCACGTCTTCGGACCAATTGTTTCTTATCCATTCGGCCATTAACAACGCTATGGCCCCTCCCAGGCTATGGCCGCAGACCACGATCTTCTGCGTTCTATGGAAGGCGTCCAGATAGGGCACCACAAAATCGCGCACAGCCTTAAAAGACTCCTGAAAACCATGATGGGCTTGGCCCTCACCCGCCTCATTAGGCACTTGAGTGGCATTGACGTCGCGTACCCAGTCGGCGAGTTCCTGAGTGCCGCGGGCAACGATCAACACCATTCGGTCATCATGGGTGATAAAGGCCTGGGCCTCGCCGAGCGTGCCGCGCAAGGTATTTGCAGGCTGATGCAGAAAGTGCACGGCCTGCGGTGTAATGCGCTCGTTTAAGCCGTTATCGGCGTAGCGCTCAACATCATGGGGCGCAATCTCCAGCCGTTTGGAGTAGGGCACTTCCTCGGTCAGCAAGTGATAGGGCGTTGCGCTGCCAAAGGTATCGGGCTCGGCGCAGTGCGCCAGCGTGGTGTCCAGTACATGGCCAAGGGTGCCAGGAACCGAATAGGGCGGTTTTGCTTCGCCCTTCGGGTCCTCGTCAAGAGGCAGGTTGAAGGGGCCATAGGATTGCGTTGCCATCAGAGCAAACTGATAAGCATCCAGTGCATTGAACTCTTTGCTTAGGGAAAGTAATGGCCGATAAGCGCGTAAGGCTTTGACCTCCAGCACATGGTGCTGGTTGGGTGCAAGAGCAGTACCCAGTTGTTCTTTCGCCAGCCCCGCGCTCTGTTTAAGTGTGACGGACGGCCGTGGATGCCATGCGCTATTGCTGCGCGGTAGATGCGAGGTGACTTCGGCAAAGTCACTGACCTCAACCCGAAGAAAGTGGGCCTTTTCTCGCATAGCGCGCTCTTCTGCCAGATAGGTCCTGCCATTTGCACGGCGAGGGCCGGTGGGGGATTGTTCGGCGGCTACTTGCAGGGTGGTGAGCGGTAACTTGAAAGCCTTTCTGATAGTTAGTTCTTCGTACCACCAGTCCAGACTACCTGTATCTAGTTTTGAGAGATCGAGAACCACCGGGCCGCAATGGAAGCGATCTACTCGCGCAAAACCATCGCTGTCCAAGCTTCCTTCAAACTTTTGTCCTTGGCTGTCGTGCAACACATAAGGCAACCCTGCATAGGGCTGCCCATTGCCATGCTCATCAACCAAGCGGAAGCTGACCCAATGCCCACGCAACGGGCAGTCTAGTGTTTCAACCTTGTTAGTTTTGGCTGAGTCACTCATCCCTGATCACTCCGTGCAGTTGGGGTAGACCGTGCATTCGCGGCCGTTCATTTTGAAAGTTTTAAAAATTGGGGGCTCTTGGCAGCGTTGCCATCCCTCCTTTGGTAGGCAAGGCTTCCAGCCCTCCGGGAACTTAATCCAAGTGTTATCTCGAGACGGCTCTTCTTCAGGATTTACCCGGAACTCCATTCTGATGGTCTTGCCTGGCAGTTCGTTGCGAACCACTGCGATCCCCATGCCGCGCCGTTTCGAAAAGTCTTCCGCGACTTGCCACTGTTCGCCAGCTGCGTGGCAGAAGAGAAGTTTTGCAATCCCTCCTTTACGAGCCAGCGCGCTGCTGATTTGAAATAGCCAAGTACATAACCCGCGTAACTCCAGAGTGCCTGTGGGAGGAAAAGCTGGTATTTGCGCGGTGCGCTGTTCGAGGACTTTCAGGCTTCCACCTGAAGGATACTTGTCGAGTACTGGATCAGGGCCATAGTGGCCCACTACCTTGAAATCGACCGAAGTCAACTGCAAGGTGCAACCCACCAGCTTGTAGCTCAGCGGTATTTGTTGCTTGATTTGCTGGGGTTGAGGATTGCGCTCGGTTTCGAAGATGGCGAAATGCCGATTGAGTTCAGTAACTTCTTTGCCAAGCCCATAGCTATAAAAAGTGCGCGTGCAGCCTTCGCGTTGAGTGGGGTTGTAGGTGGCGGTGATTTTTGAGGAAAAATCAGCGGGTAATTCACCCACCAACGTAAAGTGTTCAAACCCCGGCACGGCCACATTCAGTGAGCTGCAAGCGCTTAGCGAGAGGCCAAGCAAACCAGGCCATAAAAGTGCGCGGAAAAGTTGTGCCTTAATGGGAAGCCTCATTAGTAATCACTCCGTGCAGTCGGGAAAACATAAGTTTTAATTAAAAGCGTCATACGGGACTAACAAGGTATCGATCGAGATGTCGATTGGCAGTGACGCTAATGTGATTACTGGACATACTACCGTTATCCAGCAGAATACAGTTGCGCCATTGGCTTCTTTGTTATTGTTATTCAGGCCTAGCAACATAAAATTGCCTTGTGTTCCTTTGTAGTAATTACTATCTATGGCGGTGTTTTCGGACCTTCCGATAAAAGTTCCGCATGCCGTTAGGCAAAGTAAAGTGGCCACTAAGAGCCCTGTGCGTATTACAGTGCTCACACTAAATGCTCTTTTGAATTTTGATATTGATTTGCGCTTGGCTGTACGGAGTTTTCGTTGCGTAATGCCTCATACTTCACCAGTTCACGGTAGGTGCGTGCGAAGTGTAAGTCTGGTGTTTCACCCTCTAATACCGTCCATGCGCAATGATCGATAAGTGCAGGTTGAAGTTTGTACTGAAGAAGGAACTGAATGCGCTCCAGCGACTGCCATTTCCAGCTTTTTGCTTGGTCAAGTTGTGCGTCCAACCAGTTGCTCAAGGGCTGCGTTTCGGCCAACTGGGCGGTTGCTGCAGAGTGGTTTTGCCACAACCACTGCTCCAGGTTATGCCGCAAAACTGCTTGGGTGACGGCCTCTGGTTCGGCCAGTTCTTGCCAGGGCTTATCGAATGGCGTCGGGTACAGAGCCGGGTTCTGGTTATTGATGCTCTGCCAGGCTTGGCCGTCCCAACATAACGCACTGTTTAGCGGCCCCAGTAGCAAGGGACGTTGCGCGTCGCTGAGTTCAGCAAGATGGCGTGCGAATACGCGGTTGTCCTGAAAGCGGTAGAGCGCACGTTGCTCTTGCTCATCAACCAGCAGGCGTTCTTGCCAGTGTTGGGCCAGGGTGGCTAGATCAATGTGATCTGCACTGGCTAGCCAACCCCAGTCACTTTCAGGTGTATTGAGTAGCGTCTGAATAAGCTCTGCATCGGGGTTGTGCAAACGCACCAGCCAAGGGCCGACCTCGGCCATATCGGCAAACTCAGTACCTCGGTAAAGGTTGACGTAGTCCGGCATCAGGTCTGCGCCGAACAGGGCTTTGATCGGGTCAGGCTCTGCGAGGCTGTCGATAATCAGTACCAGCTCGCGTTGCTGGGCAAGCTGTTCAGTGAGCCAGTCTTGGGCTACTTCGATCATGCGCGGAGTCCTGTGTCACAGACGCCATCCCGGCAGGCTTCACAAATTGGGCAGCGACTTGCACCAATCTGACGTGCTTTGCGGGCCATTTGCAGCTGTACGTTGGAGAGGGCGAGTTGAGGCTTTTCTCCTGCCTTATCCGCATCCGCCGCCCCCGGAATAGTCGGCAGCACAATGCCAATTCCCGTGCCTTTGCCCGGCGCGCCGCCGGAGTTCATTTTGATGGTTGCGCCGCTGAGGGTGACGCCACCCGGATCGAGCTTGAGGAAGCTGCCGCCGCCGCTGGCGGTGAGTTCCATGCCTGCCTCGATCACCACTTTGCTACCGGCGTAGTAGTGGATTTCGTTACCGGCTTCAACGAATTGTCCGGTACCGATTTTTACATGTTGTTTTTGCCCGACGGTGAGGTGGTCGTTGCTGCGGGTTTCCACTTTGCGGTCGGCGTGGGTGGTGCGGTGTTCTTCGGCCTGGAACTCGCTGTAGCTGTTGGCTTCGACCGTGTCGTGGCGCTCGTTGCCCACGCGGATCTTCTGGTCGTGCTCGATGTTCTCGTCCCAGTCGCGCTGGGCGTGCAGGTAGATCTGCTCGGCACCTTTTTTGTCTTCGATGCGCAGTTCGTTATAACCGCCACCGCCTGGGCTGCTCAGGGTTTTGAATAGGCTGCGGGTTTTGTTCGCAGGCAGGTCGTAAGGCACCACGTGTTCGGCGTGGTACAGGCAGCCGGTGACAAGGGGCTGATCGGGGTCGCCTTCGAGGAAGGTCACCAGCACTTCCATGCCGATGCGCGGGATGGCAATCGCGCCATAGCGGTCACCGGCCCAGCTGGAGCTGACGCGCAGCCAGCAACTGGTGGTGTCGTTGGCTTGGCCTTCGCGGTCCCAGTGGAATTGCACTTTGACGCGGCCGTACTGATCGCAGTGAATCTCTTCACCTTGCGGCCCGGTGACCACGGCGGTTTGGCTGCCCAGCACTTTGGGTTTTGCATGCTTAAGCGCGGGGCGATGCAGCACATCCCAGGGTGTGGCGCTGAAGTGGTTGCGGTAACCCTGCTGGAAGCCGTCTTTGTTGTGGGTATCGCTAGTAACGGACTCTTCCAGCACCTGCGGCTGTTTGCCTTCATGGCTGATTTCCGTCAGCAGCCACAACTGGTTCCAGTCGCTACGCGGGTGTTCGCTGAGGTTGAGGAAGTGGCCGCTGAGCAGCGGTTGGTCGCTTTCACCCTGGGCCAGTTCGTAATCGCTGCGATGACGTTCGAGGTTACGTTTGGCCAGGTGCTTGCCACGTTCACGCTCAACAAAACGGCCGGGGTAATCGTAGTCTTCCAGGTCCGGGCTGAATTCGCTGGTGAAGGCGGCTTCCATCAACAGCTTGGGTTTCTCGAAATCGTAGTCGCGACGGGTTACCCGGCTGGTGCGGGTTTCCAGGCGTAAGGCGAAGCGTTTGACCACCGGCTCATCGGCGACCAGCCCGCTGTCCTGCTGATAAGCAGTGACAGGCAGTTTGGGGAACACGGTTTGGTCGTCACCGAAGACCAGCACATGGCCTTGCTCGCTGTGCTGGAAGTGGTAGTGAATGCCTTCTTCCTCACACAGGCGCTGGATAAAGTGCAGGTCGGATTCGTCGTACTGCACGCAATATTCGCGTTCGGGGTAGACGGTTTGACCGAATTCGAACTGATAGGCGTTGCTCTGGATGCCGTGCTCGTCGAGCACCTGACTGATGATTTTTTCGACCGTCAGGTGCTGAAAGATGCGTTGGTTGGTGCGATGCGCCAGGTACGCCAGTTGCGGGCGCAGGGTGACGTGATAGCGGGTCAGGCGCTGCCCAGAGTCGCCTTGCGCCACACGGTAGATCAGGCCATGAATACCGTTGCCGCCAGGGGCGAAGGCGAGGAATGCAGGTTGGTGCAGCAGGCTTTCCAGGTCGAGGTCGGGGCGTTCGCTGATCAGCTCCAGCTCGAATAAAAACGGCTGGCTAATGGCCTCACGACCTGTGAACTCAAGCACCTGCAGATCGTGCGCGAGGCCCTCGATGCTCAGGCTGAAGTGGGTCTGGTTGGCGGCGTTGAACATGCTCTTCTCCTTAAGCCTTACACATCAGCTGGGCTGATACTCAGCCGCTGCATGCGGTACAGCAGGGTGCGGCGTGGCAGGCCCAGTTCGCAGGCGGCGCTGGTTTGGTTGCCACGGTTTTTGCGCAGGCAGTCGAGCAGCAGGCTGCGTTCGACGCGCTCCATGCGTTCGCGCAGGTTCATGCCACTGTCGTCCGGGCTGCTGTCCTGACGCAGGTTGAAGTACTCGGGCAGTAATTCGCCGCCTTCGCAGAGCAGCACTGCACGTTCGACCATGCCTTTGAGCTCGCGCACGTTGCCGGGGAAGGCGTAGCTGGCCAGTTGATCCAGCGTGCGGTCAGCCCAGCGGCACGGGTTGCGTTGCAGAAAGGCGCTGGCCTTGTCGGCAAAGTGCCGGGCCAGGGTGAGGATGTCCTGCTCACGTTCGCGCAAGGCCGGTAGTTCGATAGGGAACTGGGCCAGACGGTAGAACAAGTCTTCGCGAAAGCGACCTTCTTCGACCAGGCTGCGCAGGTTGTGGTGCGTGGCTGAGACGATGCGCACATCGACCTTGTGGGTGGCAGTCGAGCCCAGCGGGCGCACTTCGCCTTCCTGCAATACGCGCAGCAGTTTGGCTTGCAGGCTGAGCGGCATGTCGCCGATTTCATCGAGGAACAGCGTGCCGCCATCGGCTGCATCAAACAGACCCTGATGATCGCGATCAGCGCCGCTGAAGGCGCCTTTGCGATAACCGAATAGCTCACTTTCCAGCAGGTTCTCTGGTAGCGAGGCGCAGTTCTGCACCACGAACGGTTGGCTGCGGCGGAAGCCACAATCGTGAATGGCGCGGGCGACCAATTCTTTGCCGGTACCGGTTTCGCCCGCCAGCAATACGCTGACCGGGTTGTGCAGTACTTTGCTGATCAGTTGGTAAACGCTGCGCATCGCAGGGCTGTCGCCGATCAGCCCGTAACCGCTGGCGCAAGGCGTGCTGACTGGCGTTGGGGTGTACGGCGCATCCGTTGTGCGCAGGCGTTGTAGCAGGTGCAATTGGGCAATAGCAAAGCTGCCCAGATGGCCCAGCGAGCTGGCGAAGCCTTGCAGGTCACGGGCACGCTGGCTGGCGATCAGCAGCAGGCCGTTGACCTGTTTCTGTTCGTCGAGCAATGGCTGGCACAGCAAGCTGCGCCACGCTTGTGGGGCCTCGGGAAGGAAGCCGGTCTGGTGCAGGCTGCTGTCCAGCTCATTAAGGCTGAGCGTCTGGTTTTGGCACAGGCAGTATTGCAGCAGCTGCTCGCCGTCATAGTCGCTGGGCAGGCTGGACTCGGCGCGCGGTTGCAGCACGCCGTCCTGCCATTCGGCGGACAGGGTCAGGCGGGTGTGGGTGGCGTCGAGCAGGTACAACTGGCTCAGTTCGCAACCCGACAACTGCGCGGCGCTTTCCACCAGGCCGCCGAGCAATGCATCGCCCGTGGCCGCACGGGCCAGCAGGGCGAAATGCTGCAGCAGCGTTTCGGCGTAATGCAGCGGCTGCGGTACTTGGCTGAACATCAGCGGCACGTTAAGCGAACTCACAAACCACCGATCCTTCACCGTCCAGGGTGGCGTGCACACGTTGCAGCTTTTCACCGTTGGCCATGGCATCCAGCAAACGATCGACCACCAGCGGTTGCAGGTGCTGGTCGATCAGGTGATCGATCAGGCGTGCCCCGCTGTCGCTGTGGCTGCAGCGCTCGGCCAGATTTTCCAGCAGGGCAGGGGCGTAGCTGAACTGCAACTGACGGCGCTGTAGGCGCTCGCCAAAGCGCACCAGCTTTAGGCCGACCAGCTCGTTGAGCACTTCGCCATTGATCGGGTAGTACGGCACCACGCGCATGCGGCCGAGCAGCGCTGGCTTGAAGTGCTGACTCAGGGTCGGGCGAATGGCGTTTTCCAAGTCTTCCGCAGCGGGTCGCTGACCGTCCTGACAGAGGCTGGCGATGCGCTCGCTGGCGAGGTTGCTGGTCATCAGAATCAGGGTGTTGCGGAAGTTGATCTCACGGCCTTCACCGTCGTTCGCCACGCCCTTGTCGAAGATCTGATAGAACACGTTCATCACATCGGGATCGGCTTTTTCCACTTCGTCGAGCAGCACCACGGAGTAGGGCTTCTGTCGTACCGCTTCGGTGAGCATGCCGCCTTCGCCATAGCCGACGTAGCCGGGTGGCGCGCCGATCAGCCGGGAGACGGTGTGCTTCTCCTGGAACTCGGACATGTTGATGGTGGTGAGGAAGCGCTCACCGCCGTAGAGCAGGTCAGCCAGGGCCAGTGCGGTTTCGGTTTTACCGACGCCGCTGGGACCGACCAGCAGGAATACGCCCACAGGGGCATCGGCGCGATTGAGGCCGGCCGCAGTGGCGCGCATCGAGCGGTCCAGCGCGACGATGGCTTGTTCCTGGCCACGAACGCGCTGGCGCAGGTCGCTGGCAAAGCTCAGCACCTTGCTGTTGTGCTCGCGCGCCAGTTGGCTCAGCGGTACGCCAGTCCAGTGGCTGATCACTTCGGCGACCAAACGCGGGCACACCTCGAAGCTGACGAGGCGCTCTTGGGCCTGGGCAGTCGCCAGTTCGGCTTGAATTTCGCGCAGCTCCGCTTCCAGTTGAGCCAAGTCGTATTCTGGTTCAGCGTCGGCTTGTTCTTCGCTGGTGGCCTGACGTGCCATCGCGCACTGTTTGCGTAACTCCAGCAAGCGCTCGGCCAGTTCGCGCTGCACCGACCAGCGGGTTTCGATCTGTTCCAGTTCGGCGCGGGCCTCACTGAGGCGCTGTTGCAGCTGGGCGAGGGCCTCGCTGTCGATCTGTAGACCGGCTTCCATATCGCGGCCCATGGCTTCACCCTGGCGTTCGCCTTCGGCGATTTCACCGCGCAAACGCTCCAGCGCTTCTGGTGCGGCGGCCAGGCTGATGCGTACGCGAGCACAGGCGGTGTCGAGCACATCCACGGCTTTATCCGGCAGCTGGCGGCCTGCCAAGTAGCGGGCGGACAGCTCAGCCGCCGCGACCACTGCGTCGTCGCGCAGGTAAATGCCGTGGCTCTTCTCGTACACCGGCGCCAGGCCACGCAGGATGGTCACGGCTTCTTCGACTGTGGGTTCGTGCAACTGCACCGGCTGAAAGCGCCGGGCCAGGGCTGGATCTTTCTCGAAGTACTTTTTGTACTCGCTCCAGGTGGTGGCGGCGATGGTGCGCAGCTCGCCACGGGCCAAGGCGGGCTTGAGCAGGTTGGCCGCATCGCCGCTGCCGGCTTGGCCACCGGCACCGATCAGGGTGTGGGCTTCGTCGATAAACAGGATGATCGGTTTTGGCGAGGCTTTGACCTCATCGATCACGCCTTGCAGGCGGCGTTCGAACTCGCCTTTAACGCTGGCACCGGCTTGCAGCAAACCGAGATCCAGGCACAGCAACTCGACACCTTTGAGTGCGTCCGGCACTTCGCCGGCAGCAATGCGCAAGGCCAGCCCTTCGACGATGGCGGTTTTACCGACACCGGCCTCGCCGACCACGATCGGGTTGCTTTTACGCCGACGGGCGAGGATGTCGATCATCTGGCGAATCGCCGCATCGCGGCACAGCACCGGGTCGAGCTTGCCGTCGCGCGCTTGCTGCGTGAAGTTGTGAGTGAAGCGCTTGAGGTTCGACTCGCCGCTGTTGGGCGCTTTGCCTGTGCTTTGCTCGGGCTGCTGGGCCATGGCGAATTCGCGCAGGCGTTCGGCATTGAGCTTGGCTAGCAGCGGTTGGTAGTGGCTGCCGGCGTAACGCATCGGATTGCGCAACAACGCGAGGATCAGTGCGGCCTGATCGACTTGGCTCTGGCCCAGCTCAAGGCTGGCCACCAGCAGAGCATCCTGCAGCCATTGCACCAGTTCGGTGGCGAATACCGGGTTGCGCGATTCGCTGTGTTCGCCGCGCGGTTGCAGCGCGCGGGCCAATTCACCGGCATCTACTTCGGCATCCTGCAGGGCGCGGCTGAGCAGACTTTCCGGGCGCTCCAGTAGGCCAAGCAGCAGGTCTTCGACCAGAATCTTGCTGCCGCCACGGACGACACAGCGCTCGGCGGCGCATTCGAGGTCATATTTAGTGGCGGCGTCGAGGGCCTGAACCAGTTGCTGCAAGTCGACGTTGATCATCTTCCATCTTCCTTAATGAGCTTTGCTGCCAAGGGTGACCACGCCGTCGGCGTTGTCACGCCCCAGCCAGGTGGTCCAGCCCAGCAGGCAGGGGTTGTCCGCGCCGAGGCGCAATTCGCGTACTTCGTCCTGGCGCAGTTCCAGGCGGATGTCGTAATCCAGCGGGTCGCGCAGGGTGAAACGCACCAGTGCGCAGAGCGGTTGGTAGCCGCTGCCGATGGGCAGAAATTCGTGGAAACGGTCCCAGTTGAGCTGGCGTACATGGATGCGGAACTTGCCGCCGCGGTCGCGCACAAACTCGCCGAGCACCAGGCTTTCGCCTAGTTGGCTGTTGGCCAAACCGAGGCGATTACGTTGCTCGCCGAGAATCTCCACCTGGCGCTCCAGGCACTGCTCGATATGCAGGTCGGCGTGCTTGAAGTAGTAGCGCAGCACCGACTCGATCAGTGCCGCCGAGTGGGCGCGCAGGCTAAGCAGACCGAGGTAGGGCAGCAGGCGTTTCCAGTTCAGCTCGGAGGCGCTGCGAATGGTTTCGCCGCCGAGGCCGATCAGGGCAAACAGGTGCGCCGAAAAGGGGTCGGCTGCACCACTCTGAAAACGTGTGTGGTAGCGGTATTTCTGCCAGGTGGGCAGCAGCAGGCGTTGCAGGCGGTTGTTGAACAGGTCGAGGAAATCCCGCGTGGGGTTGCCGTCTTCACTGTCGCCCAATGCTTGTTCACCGTAGAAGGCTGGCAGGGGCGAGCCGGCACCAAATAGGCTGACCAAGTTGATGCGCATGCGTGCGCGCAGTTCGCCGTGTTCTTCAAAAAACTGCACGCGGTCGATATCACTACCGGGGAAGCCCATGCTTGGGTTGGCTTGCAGTTCCAGGCGCTGATACAGCGCTTCTTCATCCAGCTCCGGATGGGCGGCTTGCAAACGCTCCAGCACCAGCTGCACACCCTGGAACAAGCTGTACTCGCGGATGCCTCGGCTCAACCGGGTAATGACCGGTCCAAAGTCGGCTGTGCGTCGCTCAGGCGGCGTGACAGTGGGGCTCAGAATGCTCATTTACACCTCGTAAAGTCGGGTGCGACTCCAATGGCTTCGAAGCCCAGCAGTGCTTTGCTTGGTGCGAGCGGGCATGTCTGTGTCCAAGGCTTCATAGCAGGGGTTGTAACCCCATGCGCGGCGTCCATTGGTACACCTCTCCCTGTGTGCTCTGTACGCGTAGCTCGTGGTACGAATTCAAGCTGGCATACAGGGCGAAAAACTCATTGAGCACCGAGGCAAAGAGGAACAGGTCACCTTCGCCGACATAGCCTTCGGGGTTGATCGTCAGTTGTGTGCGTACACCACGCACTGGCAGGCCACGGTGCAGGCGGTCGACGTGCTGGTGGCTGATGCTTTTCATACCGTCGAGTAGGCGCTTGCTGACCTTCTCCGCGTGCTGGTCGTAATAGCGCGGCAGGTCGTAGGTTTCGAGAATCACCTTGAGCGCCTCGACGTTGGCCAGCGACAGGTAGTTCAGCGACATATTGCTGATCAGCTTCCAGAGAAAGTCGCGGTGCAGCGGCGGTGCGTAGCTCGGGGTGACCGCGCTGATATTGCGGAAGGTGAGAAACTCCGGGGTATCTTCGCTGGGCATGCAAATGTCGCCGAGGCCCAGCTGACGCGGCAGGTTCTGGTTGGTGCAGGTCAGCTCAATCGACAGGGTTTCATGCTGATCGAGGTTACGCAGGCCGAAGCTCAGGTAAGTTTCCAGGCCGTCGCCGAGCAGCGACGGTTGCTGGCGTACGCTGTAATGCGGGCGCGCCAGGGGTACGTCAAAGCTGGCGTCGTGTTCGAAGGATTCGAACGGCACGTACTCCTCGTAACCCTTGCCACCGGGCTTCCAGCCGGTGACCCGGTCCACCGAGAACACGCCGCAGTGTTGCGAGTCGAGTTCGGAAGGTAAGAGCAGGTATTGATCCTGCTTGCCGTCCAGGCGGATCGGGATGGCGTCATGGGCGAACAGGTTGACCACTGGCGTGCAGTACAAACGCACGTTATCCAGGGTTGGGCGAATGCGTTGTACGCCGGCTTTATGGATATCGAAACGCAGCTCCAGGCCGCGTGCCTGCTTGAGCACGTCTTCGGGCAGGCGCTTGAGTGCATCGAGGCCGATGATGTCGGTGAACAGGAATTTTTCCTGGAAGGCGAAATACTCCTGCAGATAGCGATAACCGCGGAAGGTGTTGAGCGGGTAAGGGATCAGCGCTTCATCTTCGGCAAAACCGACAGGTTGCACATTGCTGGCGGGCAGGTGCAGGCCATCCAAGGGGCGGCCGAGGTTGTCTTGCAGCGGCTTGCCTGCAGCATCGAGCAACACCAACTGTATGCCGCCCAAATGACGCAACAGGCTGAGGTACAGCAGCTGGCTGATATAGCGCTCACCCGACAAGTGCAGGCGCAATTGCTTGAGGTTGAGCTCGCCGAGATGGCCGTCAGCTGTCATGCCGAGGCGCAGGCTGAGCAGCGCGCCATCACCTTTTACCGAGTAGTCCAGGCCATTGAGCGCCAGTGGCAACACTTCGGTGGTGAAGGCGGTGCTGAAGCGACAGGTCACACCCTGGATCGGCTTGGACTCCACCGGCGTATTGCGTGGTACTGACAGGGCCGGGCCAGGGCGCTTAAGTGGGTCGAACTGCAGCATGCTGAACGCCGGCAGCGGGCGCATATAGTTGGGCCACAGCAGGTGCATCAGCGAGTGGGTCAGCTCCGGTAGCTCGTCATCGAGCTTTTGCCGCAAACGCCCAGTGAGAAAGGCAAAACCTTCCAGCAAGCGCTCGACATCCGGGTCGCGCCCGCTCTGCCCAAGAAACGGCGCCAACGCCGGGCTGCGCTCGGCAAAGCGCTTGCCCAGTTGGCGCAGGGCGGTGAGTTCGCTCTGGTAGTAGTGGTTAAAAGACATTCAGCTACTCGTCCTTGTGCTGTAAGGGTTCAACCGCCAATCAGCACGGTGCCGGAACCGGCAATAACCGGATTACCGTGATTGCCCACGGTGCCGACTACGGTGGCCGGCTTGCCGTTGATCAACACATTGGGAATAACCGCACTGGCCAGTGCGCTGCCGCAGCCGGTGGGGTCGCCCATGCGCGCAGCGGGCAGGCTATCGAACAGTACGTCGGGGGAGCCGGCGACAATCGGATTGGTGCCGTGGCCGGGAATTGGGCAGGCAGTGGGGTCGCTGACGCGGGCTGCGGGTTTACCGGACATGGGCTCTCCTTAATTGACCTTGACCTGTCCGCTGCCGTCCAGGCGCGCGGAGAAACTGACTTGGCGTTTAAAGCCGTCTACTTCCAGCTGGCCTTCGATGGCAAACGCCAGGCTCAGTGGGTTGTTGTCGCGGGGTAGGGAAATCACCCGCACTTCGCTTAAACGCGGTTCGTACGCTTCGATAAAGCGTTCGATAGCGATACGCGCTTGCTGCAGCGAATCGTGCAGCGACAGGCGCATATCGTTGAGATCGGGCAACCCGTAGTCCGGCAGCGTTTGCACACTACCGGCTCGGGTGCTGAGCATTTTCGCCAGATGAGTCGCCACGGAGGCCATTGCGGCGACCTCGCGGCTCCAGCCAGCGCGCTGGCTGGCTTCACCGCCGAGGCGCTCGAATAGGCTTCCGTAGCTCACTGGGTGTTACTCCTTGTCCAGCTTGCCAACCAAGGACAGGGTGAAATCGGCACCCATGTACTTGAAGTGCGGACGCACGTTGAGGCTGACGCGGTACCAGCCTGGCTCACCATCAACATCACTGACGATCACTTGCGCGGCGCGCAGCGGACGACGGCTACGGACTTCGGAGCTTGGGTTTTCCTGGTCAGCAACAAACTGACGGATCCACTTGTTGAGTTCCAGTTCGAGGTCAGTGCGCTCTTTCCACGCGCCGATCTGCTCGCGCTGCAGCACTTTCAGGTAGTGGGCCAGGCGGTTGATGATGAACATGTACGGCAGTTGGGTGCCGAGTTTGTAGTTCAGCTCAGCGGTTTTGCCTTCTTCACTGATGCCGAAGAACTTCGGCTTCTGCGTCGAGTTGGCGGAGAAGAACGCGGCGTTGTCGCTGCCTTTGCGCATGGTCAGGGCGATAAAGCCTTCTTCGGCCAGTTCGTATTCACGACGGTCGGAGACCAGTACTTCGGTCGGGATCTTGGTTTCGATCTCGCCCATGCTTTCGAAGTGGTGCAGCGGCAGGTCTTCGACTGCGCCACCGCTCTGCGGGCCGATGATGTTCGGGCACCAGCGGAACTTGGCGAAGCTGTCGGTCAGTTTGGAGGCAAAGGTGTAGGCGGTGTTGCCCCACAGGTAATGCTCGTGGCTGTTGGCGACGTTTTCTTTGTAGACGAAGGTCTTCACCGGGTTGTCTTCCGGGTCGTACGGGTTGCGCAGCAGGAAGCGCGGTACGGTCAGGCCAACATAGCGGGCATCTTCTTGCTCGCGGAAGCTCTGCCATTTGGCGAACTGCGGGCCTTCGAAGTGATCCTTCAGGTCTTTCAGATCCGGCAGGCCGGTGTAGCTTTCCAGGCCGAAGAACTTCGGACCGGCAGCGGCGATAAACGGCGCGTGGGACATGCTGGCGACACTGGCAACGTATTGCAGGGTCTTGACGTCCGGCGCGCTCGGGTCGAAGAAGTAGTTGGCGATCAGAGCAGCGACCGGCTGGCCACCGAACTGGCCGTACTCAGCGGTGTAGATGTGCTTGTACAGGCCGGACTGCATGATTTCCGGGCTGTCTTCGAAGTCATCGAGCAGATCTTGCTTGGAGGCGTTGATGATCTCCAGCTTGATGTTTTCGCGGAAGTTGGTGCGATCCACCAGCAACTTAAGGCCGCGCCAGGAGGACTCCAGGGCCTGGAATTCGGCGTTGTGGAGGATTTCGTCCATCTGCCGGCTGAGCTTGGCGTCGATCTCCGCGATCATGCGGTCGACCATGGCCTTTTTAACGGGCTCATTTTCGTTCTGCGGCTTCAGCAACTCTTCGATAAAGGCCGACACGCCACGCTTGGCGATGTCATAGGCTTCGTCGTCTGGAGTCAGTTTGGTCTCGGCAATGATGCGGTCGAGGATGCCGAGGTCGGCGGCGCTGCGACCGCTTTCTACTGCTGCACTAGTGCTCATGAATTAGCTTCCTTGTTAATTGAATCAGGAGTCCAGCTTGCCTTGGGCAGCCAGGCCGAGTTCGCCGAGTACGCGCTCACGCGAGTCGTCGTCAGCCAGCACGCTTTCGATCGCCTTGCGGAAGGCTGGAGCGTTGCCCAGTGGGCCTTTCAGGGCTACCAGGGCGTCGCGCAGTTCCATCAGCTTTTTCAGCTCTGGGACTTGGTCGACTAGGTTGGCCGGGTTGAAGTCCTTCATCGAGTTGATGCGCAGTTGCACAGCCAGGTCGTCGCCTTCGGCGTCATCCTGCAGGCGATTCGGCACGCCGAATGTCAGGTTGAGCTCCTGCTTGGCCAGCACTTCATCGAAGCTGTTTTTGTCGATGGCGATCGGCTTGCGGTCTTCGATCTTGCGATCGTCGGCGCGTTGGGTGAAATCACCCAGAACCATCAGTTTCAGCGGCAGTTCGATCTCTTCCTGAGCACCGCCGGTGGCAGGCTTGAAAGTGACGTTGATGCGTTCCTTGGGGGCTACCGAGCCTTCTTTGGCCATGGTCTTTCTCCGTTACGGTTATGGCCCGAGGGCCTAGTCCAGTACCACTTCAAGATCGAGGTGGCACAACCTGCGGTAGATCTCTTCCTTGCTTTCACGCACCGCGTGGTTTTGCGGCAGCAGCTCACAGCAGCTGTGCAGCATGCGCAGTACGTCCAGGGCGAGATCGGGTTCCCAGTCGCCCAGGCCGGTGGCCTGTAGCGTCTGGTCGAGTGATTCGAGTTGGGTTTTGGCGAGATCGTATTTCTTGGCGCTGAAGCACAGGCGCGCCAAGGTCAATTGCCAGAAAAAACGCTCGCGGCCACCCCGTGCTGCGGCCAGGCCGAGTTTGAGTTGCTGTACGGCGGACTTGAGGCCGTCCTTGCGCAACTTGGGTAGGGTTTCCTGTAGGGCAAGGTCCCAAGCCGGCTGGCTGCCACTGTCGTTGGCGGCGGGAGTGCTTTCGCTGACCGGCGCATGCACATGGGGCAGTACGTGGGAGCTGATCCAAGCGCGAGTCTGCCCGTCGGCAAAGGCGCTGCCGTCGTGGAAACGCAGTTCTTCCAGGCCACTCATGCGCTGCATAAACAGCGCAAGTTGGATTTCTACTTCCCGCATCGCCTGTTCGGCATCCAGCTCATGCAGGCATTGCCAGACTAGATGCTGGCCGTCGAGCCAGAAGGGCGCGCGAGCGATGCTGGCTTCCAGGTCGACCAGCAGGTCAGCGTACTGACCGTTCTGGTAGCGCTCCTGGTAGCTGGCCAGTTTGTCCGCTGGCAAGCCGCGCAGCGCAGTGATCTGCTCGGCATTACGCTCTGGCAGGCTGTCGATGGGCAACCACAGTAAGGTGCGCGCCAGGCGCAGAGCGCGCAGGTCGCTGGCTTTTTGCTTGAGCCAATAGGCGCAGAGTGGTCGTGCCTGGTCTTGCAAGCTGCGCAGGCTTTTGTGCGCCTCCTTTTCACTTTCCACCGGGGCGCCAGGGGTGAGCATCTGGCTGGCAGCCTGCTTGACCTGGGCAATCGCGGCGCCCACAGAGCCGGGTTCGGGCTGACCCTGGCTGGCACGTTTTACCAGCTCATCCAGGCGCCGGCACAGCGGCAACAGCAGCGGTGCATCTTCACCCAGGTGCTCGGCTAAACAAGTTTCCAGGGCACGTAACTGCTCGGCGAGGCTGCGGAACAGCGCCAGTTGTTCACCAATCGGTACGTGTTCAGCCAGCGCCTGTTCCAAGCGAGGGATCAGCCAACTGATGGCGGCGGCACGGGTGCGCGCTTTGCGTGGGTGCAACTCGGCCCAGTGATTGAGGCACAGGTAGTGCAGCAGGCTGAAACCGGCCTGCAGGCCGGGGAAGGATTCGCGCTGATAAAGCCCCCAGATCAGCCAGGCGGCGACGCGTAAATCCTTGGAATGGGCGCTGAGCAGTATCTCGCTGTTTTCGCGGACTTTTTGCCAATCAATGGCAGCCGTTTCATGCAGCGCCGTGGCTTTGCCCAGTTCATTCTCAAGGACTTCATATTCCGTTGAATAACGGACATCAGTGCCGGCAAAGTTACCCTCGTTAATAGGGTTTTTGGCCAGCTCTAAATAATGAGCAGTGAGCTTGTTTGAATAGGTCATCCATGACTCGATTATTGATTAGCGTAACTTTTAAGAAGCCATTACGACGTCTTTAATATCGCCTGCTTACGCTGGCGGTGCGCAACTTGTTGCGCACTTATATGTGCAACAAGTTGCGCATGTCCTTGTGAGGTGGGCATCCTAGACCTATGGCGACTGTCGGACAACCGTAAAAAGTGTGAAATATGTATCAGTGGGCGATATTCAGTGATTAATTAGTGGAACCATAGTTCCTAAAAAATATGCGGGGCGCATCACAATAAGGCGAGTTAGAAAAGTTATGTAGGGATATAGCTATCTATATGTAAGTAATGGCTTACTGGCAAAGTAGTGGCGCGTCACAGAAGTTATGCTTTTGCGATAACTTAGTGTGATGCAGTGCAGGGTTTTCTGGGTTGGAATGTGACGCGGGGCGTGCAGCCGAGCGTGAGGCGGCTCGGCGAGGTGAGGCGACAAGCCGTCTGTCGGTTAATCGTTCAAAGGTTCAGACCAGAGGCTCAAGGCGAGCTGATGGTGCTCGCCCGGCGCCAGTGTGCGGATGTCGTCGAGCACGTTGGCGTGTTCGATACACAGCATGCCGGGCCAGGCATCCGCTGCGAACTGTGAGAGGCGCTGGGCTTTTTCGGTCCAGGGGTTCCACAACACGGCCGAGTTCGAGCCACTGCTGTGTAGCTGGATGCGCCGCTGCCAGGCAGGGTCGAGGATGCTTAGCTGCGCCGGGGTGTCGAGGTAGATGCGGTCGGTCTCGCCGCTGAACTGCAGCAGACCGTCTTGTTGGCGTTGCTGCCAGTCTTCCAAGGTTTCGATATAGCGGCAGCCGTGCAGGCCTTCGACGCTAACCTGGTGAATATCGCTGACGGCAAAATAGCTGTGCAGCGCCTGGCTGATCGGCAGTGGAGAAGCACCTAGGTTCTGGCTGTGCAGAGCGATGTGCAGACGACCGTCCAGGCGAATGGACAGGCGCAGTTCGGCGGCGTGCGGCCAGTGAGGCAGTGGCTGGGTCGCGGTGTTGTAAGCGAACTCTAGGTGCACACCCGCATCGCCGCTTTCAATGCCCAGCAGTTGCCAGTCGAGATTGCGCACCAAACCGTGGGCAGGCGCCGCAGCCGGGTCATCGTGCAGGGCCTGTACGGCTTGTGGGTTGCGCTGCAGGCTACCGAACCAAGGCCAGCATACGGGCACACCGCCACGTACACCCTGGCCGCGTGCGTAAGCCGCTTGTTCGCTGAGCCAGATCAATGGCGGCTGATCATCCTCTCTGTAACTAAGAATCTGCGCGCCTTGCTGGCTGATCAAAAGCTCGTCGGTGCCATAGCGCACCCGCCAGCAGGTCAGTTCATCGCGCTCAATACGTTCTACATGGGACTTGGCCATTGGCATGTTCACCGTAGCGTTAAAAAGCTATTGGAGCGCACCTTGGCCGGAGAATGCAAAACGCCCGTCAGTGACGGGCGTTGTGGGCTTTGCGCAAGACTTACTTACCGTAGACCTGTTCCGGCAACCAGGTGATCAGTCCTGGGAATTGATAGGCAATTACCAACAGCAGAATCTGGATCAGGATAAACGGCAGCACGCCCTTATAGATGGTGCTGGTGGGCACTGATGCCGGGGTGACGCCGCGCAGGTAAAACAGCGCGAAGCCAAATGGCGGAGTGAGGAAGGAGGTCTGCAGGTTCAGCGCGATCATCACGCCCAGCCACACCGGATCCAGGCCCATGGCCAGCAATACCGGGCCGACAATCGGCACCACCACAAAGGTGATCTCGATAAAGTCGAGAATAAAGCCGAGCAGGAAGATCACCACCATCACCAGGAAGAACGCGCCGAGTACGCCGCCGGGTAATTGCGCGAACACGTCCTCGATCATGGCCTCGCCGCCGAAGCCGCGGAACACCAGGGAGAACAGCGACGCACCGATCAGAATCATAAAGACCATGGCGCTGATTTCGGTGGTGCCATAGGCCACTTCACGCAGTTGGCCGAAATTCAGCTTACCCTTGCAGAAGGCCAGTAGCATCGCGCCCAGTGCGCCGAGCGCCGCGGCTTCGGTCGGTGTTGCATAACCCGCGAGGATCGAGCCGAGCACTGCGCCAATTAGCAGCAGCGGCGGGACCAGGGCGTTGATCAGTTTGCCCCATTCAATCGGCCCGAGCTCTTCCTGCGGCAGGGCGGGTAGCTTCTTCGGCTGGAAGATCGCCACGCCAATGATGTAGAGGATGTACATGCCGACCAGCAGCAACCCAGGGATCAGCGCACCAACGAACAGGTCGCCGACCGAGACGGTTTTCGGCGAGAAGATGCCCATCTTCAATTGCGCCTGGGAGTAGGCGCTGGACATCACGTCACCCAGCAGGAC